>Ga0335075_10003124_pt1 | contig 26472 bp, 25 predicted proteins | sample Lox_Sample_24_FD_206723 | JGI IMG/M metagenome (GOLD analysis project Ga0335075, IMG submission 206723) | Soil microbial communities from Loxahatchee National Wildlife Refuge, Florida, United States - Lox_Sample_2.4 | ecosystem: Environmental > Terrestrial > Soil > Wetlands | place: USA...
CGGCAACCAAGACGAAGCCCAGATGGTCATCGCCACCCGCATCGGCGCCGCCCAGCAAGTGGCCCGCCAGATCGCCGCCGCCGAACTGCCCACCGACCCGGCCCGCCTGGTGGTGACCTCGCCACCGAATCCGCAGAACCTGCAATCGCAGGTCTCCGCCGACCTGGCCGGCCTGTTTTTGGTCCTGGCCCTGATCAGCCTGCTCATCGGCGCGGTCGGGATCGCCAACACCACCCTGGTCGCGGTCCTGGAACGCACCGAGGAAATCGGGCTGCGCCGCGCCGTCGGCGCCCGGCCCCGCCACATCGCCGCCCAGTTCCTGGCCGAATCCACCACCCTGGGCACCCTCGGCGGCCTGATCGGCACCAGCATCGGCGTCGCCGTCGTGGTCACCTTCGCCGCCACCAAAAACTGGACCGCCATCCTCAACCCCACCTACACCCTGCCCGCCCCCCTCATCGGCAGCCTGGTCGGCCTGCTCGCCGGCGCCTACCCCGCCCTGCGCGCCGCCCGCACCAGCCCCCTAGCCGCCCTCCGGCACGCGTGAGGGGAAACGACGATGCGCACCCGCACCAGCCTTTGCCTCCTGGCCTGCTGCTGCGCGGCCCTGGCCGCCTGCACCGCCGCCCCACCCAAGGGACCGGACGCGACCGTGACCACCCCCGCGGTGGGCAGGCCGCCCGCACCCGCCTCGGCCCAGGCGGCACTGTCCAGCGAGCCGTTCACCCCCTACGCCGCGCTCGGCATATCCAGCAACGACGGCCTGGCACCCGGTGAATCGCAATACACCCTCACCGAGCCGTGCATGAACGCCGCCGGCTACCCGGGCGTGACCATCAGCGATTTCCTCGTCCCCATCAGCATCTCCATCGGCGGGGGCCTGTCCTTCACCCAGCCGTGGGGCGGATGGGGATACCTCGGCGCCGCCGACGCGCAGCAGTACGGCTTCCGCTTCCCCCCCGGCTCCGCGCTCACCACCCTCGGCCTCGGGGGGACACCGCCGGCCAGCCCGCCGAGCGTGCCCGCCGCCGAAGAGACCGCGGCCGGCAAGTGCGGCACGATCATGCAGGACTTCGCCACCGCCACCCAGAAAGGCCCGCTGGCCGGCATCAACACCCTCGGCAACGACATCGCCACCGACGTGGCGCACGACCCGGCGGTCAAGAACGCCACCCGGGCCTGGTCAGCCTGCATGGCGAAGAACGGTTACAACGACGGCCAGCCGCAGGACGTGTTCTTCCAGGAGATGCAGGCCATGCACGGCGGTGTGCAGGCACCGTTCAACGCCAACCAGGTGAGCCCGGCCGTCAACCAGGCACAGATCGCGGCGGCGGTCACCGACGCTGACTGCACCCAGTCCAGCGACCTGGCCGGCATCTACTTCGCGGTCCAGGCCAGTTATGAGCAGCAGCTTGTCACCGCCAACCAGCAGGCCCTCAGCACCGCGGTAAGCCAGTACCGCGCCGCCTACGCCAAGGAGCTGACCAAGCTCGCGGCGCTGCTGCGGACGGCCAAGGCCCAGCCATTCGGCCGGGCCGCGCGGCCCGCGGACCGCAACAGCCACGCGGGCTGACATGAAAGCCAGGACCATGCGCATCCGAACCGGTCTCCTGATCTGCTGCTGCGCGGGCCTCGCCGCGTGCACCGCCGCCGCGCCCAAGGGGCCCGCCGCGACCGTGACCACGCCCGCGGTGGGCAGGCCGCCAGCACCCGCCTCGGCCCAGGCGGCGCTGTCGAGCGAGGCGTTCACGCCCTACGCCGGGCTCGGCGCCAGCCCCGGCGACGGGCTGGCGCCCGGTGACACGTATGCCGCTCTGGAGACCGATTGTATGGACGATGCGGGCTACGCCCAGTACGCGGCCAGCGCGCCGTTCTTCGCGCGAGCGAACCGGGGCCTGGCGTTCCCGCAGCCGTACGGCCCGTGGGGCTACATCGGGACCTCAGTGGCCGCGCAGGAGGGCTTCGAGGTCCCGGTCGCCGACCCGGCAAGCGGCGGCTCGCCTGCGGCGACGACCAGCATGCCCGCCGCGGCGCAAGCCGCCGCGGGCAAGTGCGCGAACATCATCGCCGAGTTCAACGACGCCCAGTTCGTCACCTCGCTGGCCGGGATCGAGACGATGAACAATGACATCAGCAACGACGTCGTCGAGGACCCCGGGTTCACCAGGGCGACGACGGCCTGGACCGCCTGCATGGCCAGGAACGGTTACACATCAGCCGTTCCGGACTCGCTGGCTAACCAGGAACTGGTCGACCTCGGCCTCAGGCAAGACCCGGGCTCGAGTTCTGGCCCAGCGCCGGGCTCGACCCCGACCGCCACGCAGAACAGGGCGCAGATCGCGGTGGCCGTCACCGACGCCGGCTGCACCCGGTCTACCGACCTGGCCGGCATCTACTTCGCCATTCAGGCCAGCTACGAGCAGCAGTTCGTCACCGCCAACCAGCAGGCGCTGAACGTTGCCGTCCGCCAGTTCAAGGCCGCCTACGCCAAGGAACTGAGCCGGCTCCCCGCCCTGCTGCGGACCACGTCGGCCACACCTAACTTTTCGATCGCGCCCGGCAAGCGCGGCGCGCGTGGCCGTCCGGGCAAGCCCGGGAGCCCCACCCACTCCTGACGGCACCCCGCTGGACCCGCGGTGACGGCCTGCACATCGACCCGTGGATCCGCACGCATCGGCGACTGGGGGCCAGCATCCTCACGCCGGCGCCGCGCGCCATGGTCATCACGGGCACCGTTCCCGAATGGGAAGGCTGGGCGGACATGGCCTTCCCCGAAACCGGCCAATACGTCGTGCCGGATGCGCTGGACCTGGTCGACATCGACCGCGAGCAAGACCGCGGCACATACGCCGAGACCAACCTGTGGATGCGCCACGTGTAGGCCGTCACATGCTCCAGAGCGCCTCGGTGGGCGACATGCGAGCGGCGCGCAAGGCGGGCCAGAGCCCGGCGATGGCGCCGATGAGTATCGCCGCGGTGATGCCGCCTGCCCAGGCGAGGGCGGGGATCACGACCGTCTCCGACTTGGTCGACGCGTAGACGGCGGTGGATAGGGCGCCGGCCGCGACGCCGGCAGTACCGCCGATGAGCGCGAGCAGGACCGCTTCCGAGAGGAACTGGACCCGGATGTGACCCTTGGTCGCCCCGAGCGCCCGCCGCAGCCCGATCTCGCTTCGCCGTTCGAGGACGGAGATGACCATGATGTTGGCCACGCCGACCGCCCCGACCAACAACGCCACGGCACCGAGACCCAGGAAGAGCCCGTCGAAGGCGCCCTGGGCGTCGGCCTGGGCGACCAAGGCGGCTGAGGGTTGACTCACGTCGACCTCGAAGGGGTTCTCCGGGTTGGCAGTGGCGGCGAGCAGGTTGTCGACGGCGTTGACCTGGCTGGTCACGGCGCGCACGTAGATGGTGGAGGGGTGCCCGTCGAAGCCCAGGTAGTGCTCGGCGGCTGGGAAGCCAACGAGGACCGAACTGTCGATGGCGGAGGCGAGGGTGGCGGGGTTCAAGATGCCGGCCACGTAGCACCACATGGTGTCGAGCCAGATGCGCTCGCCGGAGAAGACTCGGTCGATCCCCAGGCGCTGGGCGGCGGCCGCCCCGAGCACGCAGACGGGCTCTTGGGCCGTCGCCGCGTTGAGGTAGCTGCCCTGGGCCACGCTGGCGCCCACGGTTCGCAGCAGTCCGAGGCTGGCGGCGTCGATGGAGATGGCGCTGGTGTCGATCGTGGGTATGAGTGGGTTGCGGTACACATTGCCGTTGACCGATCCGGTCTCCTGGACCTCGGTGACAGGGCCGATGCGGGCGATCATGGCCGGGGCCTGCTCGGGCAACTCGGCGGTCTGGCCGGAGAGAGTCTGGCCGTTCTGGACGACCAGCAGGTTGGTGCCCAGCTGGGCGATCTCGTTGAGCAGCCCGGCCTGGGCGGACGCGGAGAGTCCGAGCACGGCCACGATGGCGGCGACGCCGATGGCGATCCCGAGCGCAGAGAGCCCGGCTCGCAGCTTGCGGGTGCGCAATCCGACGGCCGAGAGCCGAACGAAGTCCGACGGCCACAGCTTCTTCACCACGAGGGTCCCGGCTGCCGTCACGACTCTGCGTCCTGGCCAGCGCTGTCGGAGACGATGCGGCCGTCGAGCATGTCGATCCGGCGGGACATGCCTGAGGCGATGCTGTGATCGTGCGTGATAACCACGATGGTGACGCCGGAGCGGTGCAGCTCGTGGAGCAGTCCAATGATGGACTGGCCGACGGCCTGGTCGAGGTTCCCGGTTGGCTCGTCGGCCAGCACGATGGCGGGCTGGCCGACCAGGGCCCGGGCGATCGCAACCCGCTGACGCTGCCCTCCAGACAGTTGGGTCGGGCGGACGTGGGGGCGCTCGGCCAGCCCGACCAGGGCCAGAGCGTCGAGGGCCTGGGCTCGCCGTTCGGCCAGGGGGACCGCGGCATACAGCAGCCCGTCGGCCACGTTGTCCAACGCGGTCTGGTGCTCGGCCAGGAAGAACTGCTGGAACACGAAGCCGATGCGAGTGGCCCGCAGGGCGGCGAGTTCCCGGTCGGACAGCCTGCCTACGTCCAATCCGCTGACCCGCACGGTGCCGGTGGTGGGCCGGTCGAGGCTGCCCATCAGGTGCAGCAAGGTGCTCTTGCCGGACCCGGAAGGTCCCACGACGGCGACCAGCTCACCTCGGCCCACGGTCAAACTCACGCCCTGAATGGCGGCCACCGGGGGTTCGCTCGGGTAGACCTTGGTCACCTGGTCGACTTCCAGGACTGGCACCGGGTCGTTCATAGCGCCGGGACCACCACCCGCTGGCCCGCCGCGAGACCCGAACCGGTCACTTGGACCAAGCCGTCGGCGTCGTCAAACAGACCCAGAGACACGGGCACCAGCCGGTGGATGCGGCCGGCGCCCACCACCTCCACCGCGTAGCTCCCGCCGGTCTGGGCGAGGAGAGCGTCGACGGGCACCACGAGGGCGTCGCTGACGCTGCCGGTGGTGATTGTCACCTCGACCGGAGCCTGGTCCCAGTCTCCGGTCGCGGCTGGGTCGGTGGGGTTGGCCAGCACGGTGATGGTCGGTGAGGTGCTGGAGCCGGCCGGTGAGGTGCTGGAGTTACTGGTGGCCGGTGCGGTGGCGACGGTGCCGACCGAGGTGATCACCCCCGGCGTGTTCTGGCTGTCCGGCAGGGTGATGGTGACGTGGTCGCCGACCGCCACCTCGGATTGCTGGCCGGTGTCGAGCGCGATGCTGACCTGGCGTGTGGTCGAGCTGGCCGACAGCACCGGTTGCCCCGGCCCGGCAGCGGCACCCAAGGTGGCCGCGACCGAGGTAACCCGCGCCGCGGTGGGCAAGAAGACCGCCTGGCCCAAGGCGAGGGTGCCGTTCCGGGTGACGCCGAGCGCGGCCTGGAGATCCTCCACCCCGGCCTTGGTCCACCAGCTGAACTCGTCGGACGCCGGGCTCAGCTCGGCGCTTGTCACGTAACCCAGCGCGACCAGGTCCTCGTTCAGCTCCCGGACGTCAGGCCCGGTCACGTCGGTGGCCGACGCTCCTTCGGACAGGCTGCGATACGCCGGCGTCGAGCCGTAGAGCAAGACGACGGGCTGACCATTTACCTGGTAGAGCACGTGTCCCTGGGTGACCACCTGTCCCACCGTGGGAAGCGAGGTGACCGTGCCCTCTGCGTGATTGACCACGCTGTAGCTGCCCGCGTAGCCCAAGGTGGCGGATACCTGGCTCTGATCTGACAGGTCCTGGCGGGCCACCGTGTACAGCGAGGTGGGGTAGGCGTTGTCGGCAACGCCGTTGGCAGAAGCCGTGCTGGCGAACGGGTCCGCGATGGCCAGCGTGGCCGCGGCAGCCGCCAGGACCACGGCGCCAACCAGCACCGCGTGCAGACGGCGCCTCATGATCCGTTCCAGTGGATCCCCGTCGCCTGACAGGCATGTGCGGCCGCCTCGAACTGTGGTGAGTTGGTGTCGCCTGGGAGGTCCCACCCGCCACCAGGCATGGGGTCGGGGAAGTCGGTAATCCCGTGGGAGCGCATGCAGCGGGCGAACTCGAGCTGCTCCTGGAGGTCGACGTGTTTGGCCGGGCCGGCACCACCTGGGAGATCTCTTTGGCACGCCCGGGACGCCGACGGAAATTGCGGCTCGCGCTTGAGATAACCGGGGACGTCGAACTCGATCTGACCGTCATTCACCGAGATGGCCGAGTCGGGGAAGTTCGGGACCCCGTCGGCTCGCATGCAGGAGGCGTAGCTGACGCCACTCTGCCTGGCCGAAGCCTGCACGCTGGTGCCGTTCAGGGAAGAGGACGTGGCATCCGGCGAGCCCCCGCCGCTGCAGGCAGCGACCAGCGCGGCCACCGCCACCAGCACCGCGACCAGAGCACCGATGCGCCACCATCGTGAAGTGGTTCGTTTCCTTCCCCCGGCTGGGGACTGAGCTGTCCTGATCATGCCGCTCTCCTTCTGTTCGCCGGCCGGTGTGCTAGGAGAAGGTGTACGACACCACCGGTTACAAGCCGGTCACGCTGTTACCGGTGTGTTACCGGCCACCGGCCATCGTTGTGTGGGCAAGCTCCCAGAAGGAGGTGCCGGAGGTGAGAGTGCTGCTCGTCGAGGATCACCCGAAGCTGGCGACCACCGTGGCGGCCGGACTACGCCGTGCGGGCATGGCCGTCGATGTCGCCTTCGACGGCAACGACGCGCTGGTGCACGCGGCCGGGACCAGTTACGACGTGGTCGTGCTGGACCGCGACCTGCCGGGCGTGCACGGCGATGAGGTCTGCCAGGTGCTGGTCGCCGACGGCGGTGCGAGCCGGGTGCTGATGCTGACCGCGGCCGGCACCGTGGCCGACCGGGTCGAGGGCCTGGGCCTGGGCGCCGATGACTACCTGGCCAAGCCGTTCGCCTTCACCGAGCTGGTCGCCCGCATCCGGGCTCTGGCCCGGCGCCCGACCCCGGTACTGCCGCCGACGCTGGTCCACGGCGATCTGTCCCTCGACACCGCCCGCCGGGTCGCCGTGCGGGCGGAACGCCCGCTGGCCCTCAACCCCAAGGAGATCGGCGTCCTCGAACACTTGCTGGCCGCGCAGGGGCGCGTCGTGACCAGCGAGGAACTGCTCGACGCGGTGTGGGACGAGATGACCGACCCGTTCACCAAGACGGTCAAGGTGACCATCAGCCGCCTGCGGGCCAAGCTCGGCGACCCTCCGATCATCAAGACCGTCTCCAACGGCTACCGGATCTGGTCCCAGTGAGCCTCACCGGTCCCCTCACGATGAACCGCTCCAGGTTGCGGCGCCCGCGGCGCACGGTGCGGCTGCGCCTCACCCTGCTCTATAGCCTGCTGTTCCTTGCGGCTGGGGCGGGCCTGCTGACCATCACCTACCTGCTAGTGCGCTCGGCCCCCATCGGCGAAATAGATACGTTTCCGTTCCCGCCGCTGGGCGCGCCAGGCAGCAAAAACCCCGCTAAGCCCCTGCCGCCTGTGATGGCGCGAGAGCAAGCACAACTTAAGGCGCAGGCGCTGGCGACCCACGCGACTGTCATGCACCAGCTGCTCACCGGGTCGGGGATCGCCCTTTCCATCATGGCCGTGCTGGCCGTCGCGCTCGGCTGGCTGGTGGCCGGACGCATCCTGCGCCCGCTTCGTGCGATGACGGCCACGACCCGGCGGATCACCGAACACAACCTGAACGAACGGCTGGCGCTACCCGGCCCGGGCGATGAGGTCAAAGACCTGGCCGACACCATCGACGGGCTGCTGCACCGGCTCGAAGCCGCCTTCGACGCTCAGCGCCGGTTTGTCGCCAACGCCTCCCACGAACTGCGCACGCCGCTGACGCTCAACCGGGCGCTGCTGGAGGTAACCCTCGCCGACCCCGACGCCACCGCCGGCGAACTGCGCACCATGGGCCACGAGCTCATCGCCTCAGGCGAGCAGCAAGAACAGCTCATCGACGCGCTGCTCACCCTCGCGACCAGCGCGCGGGGGCTCGACCAGCACGAGCCCTTCGACCTGTCACACATCACCGCCGACGTGCTCAGCGGCACCCATCCCGAGATCGGCCAGCTGGGACTGGACGTGCAGACCACCATTGCCCCCGCACCCGCCACCGGCGATCCGCGCCTGGCCAAACGCCTGATCGCCAACCTCGTCGGCAACGCCCTTCGCCACAACGTCACCGGCGGTCACATCACTGTCGGGACGCGAACCGAATGCGGCAAGGCCGTCCTCACCGTCGCCAACAGCGGGCCGGTCATCCCCCAAGACGACATCGACCGCCTCTTCGAGCCTTTCCAGCGACTCCACAATGACCGGGCCCACCATCCAGACTCCCACGGCCTCGGACTCTCGATCGTCCACTCAATCGCCGCCGCCCACCATGCGGCGCTCAGCGCCCGCAGCCGGCCCGGCGGCGGGCTCCAGGTCGAGGTCCGATTCCCGTCGGCGCTACGAGATGCTCCGGAGGACGCGACCGAGGTGAGGCCCGGTCAGCTATCGGTGATGTGGTAGCCGACGCGGGGGTGGGTCTGGATGACCGGCGGGTCGCCGAGCTTGCGGCGCAGGCGGCTGACGGTGACGAAGACGGCATTGGTGAACGGATCCGCGTTCTCGTCCCACGCCTGCTCGAGGAGGTCTTCGGCGGTGAGGAACGCCGGGCTGGCCCGCATGAGCGCCTCGAGGACCGCGAACTCCTTCACTGACAGATCAAGCGGGCGGCCGTCGCGGGTGGCGGTGTGCCGCTGGGGGTCGAGTTCGACACCCGCTGCCCGCAAAATCCGGGTCCGGGCGGCTGGCTGCCGGCGGGCGAGAGCGCGGATCCGCAGGACGAGCTCGGTGAAGTGGAACGGCTTGGCCAGGTAGTCGTCGGCGCCCAGGCCCAGGCCGCTGACCCGGTCTTCGGCCGCGCCCGCCGCGGTCAGCATCAGCACCATGGACGGCTTGTCGGCTTCGGTGATCATCCGGCATATCGCGTCGCCGTGGATGCCGGGCAGGTCGCGGTCGAGGACAACAACCTCGTAGGCGTAGGTGTCGAGCTTGGCCGCGGCGTCGATGCCGTCGTAGGCAACGTCGACGGCGAACCCGTTATCGCGGAGCCCTTCGGCAATGTCATCGGCCAGACTCGGGACGTCCTCGGCGACGAGCACCCTCATCCGGCCACTCCGGCCAGGGTCCTGGCCGTGGCGGCCGGCAGCGTGACGGCAGCGCGCAGCCCGCCACCGGCGCGGGCGCTGAGCTGCAGGGTGCCGTTGTGGGCGGCGGCGATGGCCGCGACGATCGACAGGCCCAGACCGGTGCCGTTGCCGGTGCTGGTCCGGTCGCCGCCCAGCCGCCGGAATGGCTGGGCCAGCTCGCGGACGTCCCGTTCATCCAGGACCGGGCCGCCGCTCTCGACGACCAGCCACGCCAGCGTGCCTTCGGCACGGGTCGTGACGCGGAGCCAGCCGCCGGGCTGGTTGTGGCGGATGGCGTTGTCGATGAGGTTGTCGGTCATCCGGGCGAGCAGCAGCGAGGTGCCCTGGACCGGGGCGTCGGCCAGGTCGCGGGTGACGGCGAGCCGCATGCCCGCGATGGCCTGGCCATGTTCGGCGAGCACCGCTTCGGCCGCCTGGCCGAGTGAGACGGTAGCGCCGGGCGGCTGGGCCCCGGGCTGCGCGCGGGCCAGGACCAGGAAGCTCTCCACCAGGCGGTCGGCCTTGTCCAGCCCTATGCGCATCTTGGCCGCGAGCAGGGCCGCCTCCGGGGCCGGCGGCCCGGGCTTGCCGGTTGCGACATCCAGTGAGGTGCGCATCATCGTCAGCGGCGTGCGCAGCTCATGGGAGACGTTGGCGATGAACCGCTTCTGCGCCTCGAACGCTTCTTCCAGCCGGCCGAGCAGGTCGTCGATGGTGTCGGCCAAGGCCTTGAGTTCGTCGTCCGGCCCGGGCAGGGCCAGCCGCTCGTGCAGGTTGTGCGCGGTGATGGCCCGCGTGGCGGTGGTGATGCTCCGCAGTGGCCGAAGTACCCGCCCGGCGAGCAGCCAGCCCAGCGCGGCAGCGGCCAGGGCCATGATGGCGAGCGCGATCCCGGAGTAGACCAGCAGGTGATGCATCAGGGTGGCGTGCGCCTGGACCGCGAGGACCTGGCACCGAACGAGCGCCGACCTGCCCGCCGGCCCGCTGCCCGGCCGTGGAGCGGGGCGACAGGAGATCGTGCCGACGCCGTTCGGGCCTCTGAAGGTGTAGGTGAAGTTGCCGCTGATGGTGTGATCGACCAGCAGGTACGTGATGGCGAGCAGCCCGGCGCCGCAGCACAGGAACAGCGAGCCATACAGCAGCGTCAGCCGTAGCCGGACGGTGGGCGGAGGCAGTCGCAGCCAGCGTGCCCGCGGTGACAGGCGGCCAGTCGGCACAGTAGCCATCGTCGGTTCCTCCATTCACTCCGTCTGCCCAGGTCAGAGCCGAAGCGGCGGTGACTCCCATGATGCCCGGGCGGACCTTTCACAGGCTTAACGACCTTCGTAAAGGCCGTGTTAGCCGCCGTTCCTTATAACAGATCCCGAACGCACGATCACCGAGTGTGGAGGTTGTGAGATGACGGAACCGTGGCCGGGCTGGTCCTGGGCGGGCCAGGCCATGATGCTGGTCGCCGCTGTGCTGGTCGCTGTGGCTGCCGCGGCTTGTTCTGGCGGATCGTCGAATCCTCCCGCGTCAGGCGGGGGGAACCCCAACAAGGCCGCGCTGGCCTATGCCAGTTGCATGCGCTCGCACGGGATCACCGATTTCCCCGATCCCAACGCCCAGGGCGGATTCTCCGCACCCAGCGGGATGAACCCCAACTCGCCGCAGTATGCGGCGGCCAACAACGACTGCAAGTCGCTGGACTCTTCGTCACCGCCGCCGTACAACCCGACCATGGCGGCGGCGCTGCTGAAATACGCCATCTGCATGCGTGGCCACGGGCTGTCCTGGTTCCCCGACCCCAACGCCCAGGGCCACCTCGACGTCAGCTTCCCGAAGGGCGACGGCCCGAACGACCCGCAGTACGTGGCGGCCAGCAAGGTCTGCTCGGCCGACCTGCCCGGCGGCAGCAACAGCAACGGCAACGGCCCGTGACCCACCAGATAACGAGCGAACCGGCCGGACCCGGCCGACCGCATGAAGGGTGATGAGCGATGAGCAGTACCGATGCACGTGAGCAAGCGGGCGAGCCCGCGGTGCCCGAGCAGGTCGCGCCGGGTGGGGCGGAGCGGGCCCCAGGGCGGGCGTTGCCGGCCGGGCGTGGCGGGCACGCGGCAGGCGGACCCGCGGCAGGCGGACTGGCCGTGACCGGGTACCGGCGGCGGAGGCGGGGCTGGGTCCTGGCCCTGGCGGTGGTCGTGGTGGTGGCGGCCGGGCTGGGCGGGGCGGACGCGGCGGGGGTGTTCAGCTCCCCGAAGCCGGCCGTCAGCAACAGCGCGTACGCCACCGGGACTCAGGCGGTGACCCGGGGGTCGCTGACCGAGCAGACGCAGGAGAGCGGGACGCTCGGCGACGCCGGGTCCTACACGGTGGTGTTCCCGGGGTCGTCGGGCTCGGGCGGGTCGGCGTCAGCGACGGCGGCGGGGTCGGGGCCGGGAGCGAGCACGTTCACCTGGCTGCCGCCGGTCGGGCACACAATCCGCCAGGGAGAGACGATCTACCAGGTCAGCGGATCTCCGGTGGTGCTCCTGTACGGGAACGTGCCGGCCTACCGGGACCTGTCCGAGGGCATGACCGGCGCGGACGTGACCGAGCTGAACACCGACCTGGTCACGCTCGGCTACGCCACCACGGCGGCACTGGGCCCCCGCTCGGGCTGGGACTACTTCAGCGGCGAGACCGTCTACGCGCTGGAACTGCTGCAGGCCCACCTGGGGCTGACCCAGACCGGTACGCTGCCGCTGGGTCAGGCGGTGTTCTTGCCCAGCGCGATCCAGGTCACCGGCCTGGGCACCGGCGCGGTGCCTGGCGGCGCGGCCACGTCGGGGGCCACGGTGCTGACCGCCAGTTCGCTGACCCCGGTGGTCACGGTCGACCTGGACGCCTCGATGCAGACCGAGGTGGCGGACGGGGACGCAGTGTCGGTCACGCTGCCGGACGGTTCGGTCACCCTGGGGGTGATCTCCTCGATCAGCACCGCGTCCTCCTCGTCCCCGTCCTCGTCAGACAACGGCTCGAGCGACAACTCGGGCAACAACTCGGGCAACAACTCGGGCAACAACTCGGACGCGGCGACGATCACGGTGGTGGTGTCGCTGAGTGACCCGAAGGTGGCCGGGAAACTGAACCAGGCCCCGGTGGAAGTGACGATCACCACCGGCAGCGTGAGCAACGCGCTGATCGTCCCGGTGGACGCGCTGCTGGCCCAGCCCGGCGGGTCGTATGCGGTGGAGGTGACGGGCCCGGGCGGCCATCACCTGGTCAAGGTGACCCCGGGGTTGTTCGACGATGCCGCCGGGACCGTGCAAGTGACCGGGAACCTGGCTCCCGGCCAGCGCGTGGTGGTGCCGAGCACATGAGCAGCACGATGATCCGGCCCGCCGGGGCGGCCCGCCCTGCGCCGGCCGACGGGCCGGAACCGGTGCTGGAGCTGGTGACGGTGACCAAGGTCTACCCGGGCAAGCCCCCGGTGCCCGCCCTGCAAGGGGTGAGCCTGTCGGTGGCTGGCGGGGAGCTGGTCGCGGTGCTGGGCCCGTCGGGGTCGGGCAAGACTACGCTGCTGCACCTGGCCGGCACCCTGGACCGGCCGACCGCCGGAACCGTCCGGGTCGCGGGGCTGGATGTCAGCACGCTGACCGACCGCCAGCTGGCTGGGCTGCGCGCCTCAAGCATCGGGTTTGTGTTCCAGCAGTTCTTTTTGGCCGAGCACCAATCTGTGCTGGACAACGTCGCCGACGGGCTGCTGTACGCCGGGGTCGCCCTCGGGCAGCGCCGCGAGCTGGCCGCCGAAGCGCTGACCCGGGTCGGCCTGGGACACAAGCTGGGCGCCAAGCCCACCCAGCTATCCGGCGGGGAGCGGCAGCGGGTGGCGATCGCCCGGGCCATCGCCGGGCAGCCGGCGATCGTGCTGGCCGACGAGCCCACCGGCAACCTGGACCAGGCCACCGGCTCAGCCATCCTCGACCTGCTCGCCGAGCTCAACCACCAGGCCGGCACCACGATCGTGGTCGTCACCCACGACCAGCAGGTGGCCGCCCGGACGCGCCGCCAAGTCCGCATGCTCGACGGCCGCATCGTCTCCGACACCACAGCCCAAGCGGCCACGCCCTGGCCGGACGCGACCGCAGAACGAGTGACGGGCTGGCCCGGCCAGCCGGAAGGAGGACTCCAATGACCGTGACCATCTCCGGCCCACCCCAAGCGGGTCGCCGGCCCGCAGCGGCCCGGCTGCGGGCCGGCGACCTGGCCCGGCTGGCCACCGTGGGCGTGCGCACCCGCAAACTGCGCGCCGCACTGTCCGCGCTCGGCATCGCGATCGGCGTCGCCGCGATCGTCGCCGTGCTCGGCCTGTCCTCCTCCTCGGCCGCCGGGCTCAACGCCGAGATCGCCGCGCTGGGCACCAACCTGCTCACCGTCCAGCCCGGCCAGAACCTGACCGGCGGCAACGCCGAGCTGCCCACCACCGCGCCGGCGATGATCGCCCGGCTGCCCGGCGTCTACCAGGTCCAAGCCACCGGGACCACCAACGCGAACGTCTACCGCTCGCCGCTGATCCCGCCGGTCAACACCAATGCCCTCAGCGTGGATGCCGCCACCACCGGGCTGCCCGCCACCGCCGGGACCAGCCTGGCCCAGGGTGAGTTCCTCAACACCGCCACCGAACACCAACCGGTCGCCGTGCTCGGGGCGGCCGCCGCCCAGCTGCTGGGCATCGACAAGGTTTTCCCCGGCGAACGGGTCTGGGTCACCGGCACCGGCGCCAACGGCAACGGCGGCATGTGGCTGTATGTGGCCGGCATCCTCAACCCCGACGTGCTGTCCCCCTCCGTGGACTCGTCCGTGCTGGTCGGCTTCCCGTTCGCCCAGCAGTACCTCAGCTTCGACGGCAATCCCACCACCATCTACGTCAAGGCGGCCGACGCCCAGGTCAACGCGGTGTACAACCTGCTCGGCGACCAAGCCAACCCGCAAAGTCCCAGCGGCGTGGAAGTGTCCCAGCCGTCCAACGCGCTCGTCGCCCAGGCCGACGCCAAGGCCGCGTTCAGCACCCTGTTCCTGGGCTTGGGGGCGATCGCTCTCTTGGTGGGCGCGATCGGCGTGGCCAACATTATGGTCATCTCGGTCCTGGAGCGCCGCTCCGAGATCGGGCTGCGGCGCGCGCTGGGCGCCACCCGCGGCCACATCCGCACTCAGTTCCTGGCCGAGGCGATCGCGCTGTCCCTGCTCGGCGGCGTGGCCGGGATCATCACCGGCGCCGCCGCCACCGCCATCTACGCCCACGGCAAGGGCTGGGTTACGGTCATCCCCACCGACGCCTGGGCCGGCGGCCTAGCCGCCGCCATCCTCATCGGCGCCGTCGCCGGGCTGCTGCCCGCCATCCGCGCCGCCCGCCTGTCCCCCACCCAGGCGCTCTGGAGCATCTGAACCGCGGGACGGGAACAGCCCAGGTTGGCAGGTCAGCCGTCGTAGCGGTAGCGGGTGAGCACTACCGTCGGCATGGAGGCGCCGCCGGGCGCCGGCCGGACTGAGGAGCCGTGGTGACAGCTGGACACACCGCGATCGTGACGGGCGCCAATCACGGCATCGGCGCGGCGACCGCCCAGGCGCTGGCCAGACGTGGGTGCGCGGTCCTGTGCACGTTCCTGCGAGTCGATGACCCGGACGATCCCGGAACCCCGCAGGCCTACCGCGACCACCGGGCACGGGATTCCACGGCGGTCGTTGCCCGCATCCGGGACGACGGCGGCCAGGCCGCCTCCGTCGAGGCCGACCTGTCCGGCCCAGGCACGCCTGCCCTGCTGTTCGACACCGCCGAGGCGCAGTTCGGGCCGGTTGACATCCTGGTCAACAACGCGACCGGATGGCTGGCCGACACTTTCGCCGCGGCGGCGGCCGACCGGCTCGGCCGGTCCCTGCAGCCGGTCACGGCCACCACCTGGACCCGGCAGTTCACCGTCGACGCCATGGGCGCGGCCCTGATGATCAGCGAGTTCGCCCGCCGCCACATCGCCCGCCAAGCGGACTGGGGCCGGATCATCGGCCTGACCTCCGGCGGCGACATCGGCTTCCCCGAAGAGGTCTCCTACGGGGCGGCCAAGGCCGCCCAGGAGAGCTACACGATGTCAGCAGCCATCGAGCTCGCCCCGTTCGGGATCACGGCGAACATGGTCCACCCGCCCGTGACCGACACCGGCTGGGTCACCGACGCCGTCCGCGAGCACCTCGCCGCCAGCCCTGGGCTGATCCACATCGCCACCCCGGATCAGGTCGCCGATGTGATCGCCTACCTCGCCTCCGACGCCGCCGCGCTGATCACCGCGAACGTGATCACGCTTCGCTGAGCGCCTGCAGTGCTGGCATGGGTTACGCTCGCCCGCAAGAGCAGGAAACCGATCGATTTTGCGAGGTAGCGCGCGTGGGTGAGGTGGAAGTCTTCAGGGGCGAGGGTGACGTGCGCGTCTACCGGCGCGGCACGGCGTACGGAGACCGCCCGGACGGGATCACGTTCGAGCCGACCGATCGCTGGGTCCGCGCCAAGATCGGCGACACGTTCGTGGTCGACAGCAAGCGGGCGCTGCTGCTCTGGGAGAGCGGTACGCCGGTGTCGACCTACGTGTTCCCGGCCGGCGATGTCCGCACGGATCTGTTCATCGAGACCGCCGAGCCGTCCACCCGCCGGCGTCTGCTGGCGTCGCATTGGTACGACATGGAGGTCGACGGGCGGCGCCTTGAGCGCATGGCCTGGCGTTATGACGACGGGCCGCTGGCCGGGTATGTCGGCCTCGACTGGTTCGGGCGCAAGGAGCCGGGCGTCGAGCACTGGTATGAGGAGGAAGAGGAGATCTGGGTTCATCCCCGCGACCCGCACAAGCGGGTTGACGCCATCCCTTCGAGCCGCCACGTCAAGGTCTCCGTCAATGGCCGTACGCTCGCCGACACGCGGCGCCCGGTGATCCTGTACGAGACGTGGCTGCCGGATCGCTACTACATCCCCGCCGAGGACGTTGATCTCGGCCAGCTGGAGGAGACCGGCCTCCTCACCCGCTGCCCCTACAAGGGGATCGCGAGCTACTGGAGCGTGCGGGACGCGCCGGAGGGCAAGGACATCGTGTGGTCATACCGGGACCCGATCCCCGCGGTCCACATGATCAAGGATCACATCGCCTTTTACAACGAGGTCGTCGACATCACGGTGGATGGGGTCGCGCTGGAGCGGCCGAAGACGCACTTCAACGAGCGCCTGGCCAACGACGCGCCCGACACAACCGGCGTGTAGCAAGCAAGCCAAGCAGGCTCAGGCGTTGCGCGCGACCAGGGCCGCGCTGAACTCGCTCTCGGGACGCGCCAGCGGCACCCCGTCGACGACGATGTCGACAACCTCGTTGAAGACGGCGAGATGGTCCTTGATCGGCGCCGCGGCGGCGATCGGCGACGGGTAGGACCAGACTATGTTCGTGCGGTCGTTCTCACCGGCCTTGACCGACCAGTAGCGCGCGTTGCCCTTGTACGGGCACGTGGTGACCAGATCGGTTTCCCGGAGAAGATTGAAGTCCACGTCGTCGGGAGGGATGTAGTACCGGATGGGCAGGCGCGTCTCGAACAACAGCACGGGCCGGTGCGTGTCGGCGATCTTGAGGCCGTCTACGTAGACTTCCACGTGGCGTGAGCTGCGAATCGGATCGACGCGCTTGTACGGGTCACGCGGGTGCCGGAAGATCTCCTCGTCCTCCTCATACCAGTGCTCGACCCCCGGCTCCTCGCGACGGAACCAGTCGACGGCGAGGTATTCCTCAAGGCCGGCCACGTCATACTGGAACACCAGGGCCGGGTAGACCGCTCCGTCCACCCCGACGTCGTACCACTGCCTGACCCTGGGGTGACGTCCGTGCGACGGCGCCGCCCCGGCTGCGGTGAGCAGGCCGGCGCGGATGTCGGCACGCGGGAACACGTATCCGGGCACCGCCTGACCGGGCTCCCACACCAGCGCCGGTGCGTAGCTGTCAACCAGGTCGACGCCGCCAATCACCCCGCGAACGTGGCGCTCGCTCGGCTCGAATGTGAAGCCCCCCGGCGGCACCGGATGACGGCGGGTGAGTTCGTCCGTGGGAGTGACAGCGGGGGCGGGCGATGACATGAATCTCTCCTGGAGGATCGGCTGGGCCGTCGGAGGGGACCCCAGAACAAGGAAGGTAGCAGGGTACGAGCGTGCTAGTGTCGTCCGTAATTAGCCACTATATTGATCGGATTAACATAGAATCCGTTGTGCCTACGGTACCCGTCCTTGATGGGTCCGTGTCCAGCGGCCGCCAGCATGAACGTGACTGGTGGCGCACAAAGCAGCCTGAGCCCGGCGAGAGAACAAGAGGACGGCCGCGTCATGAAGATCAATCACCGTCGGCTTGATGACCTGCGGAGGGGCCGGGGTCCCATCCAGGAGCACTACATCGATGAGCTCGTTGCCGGGCATCTGCCACGCCGGGAATTCCTGCGCCGCGGCACCATGATCGGTCTCTCGGTGCCGCTGCTGGGTGCCATCCTGGAGGCCTGCGGGAGCTCAGCACCCAGCTCGTCACCGGCCGCTCCGGCCGCCGGGCGGGCCAAGGCGGGGGCGACGATCCGGGTCGGCGGGACCGTGCCCGCAGCGGCGATCAACCCGATCACCATCGCCGATCCCGGTGGCCTGGACATGCTCGCCCAGGTTGGCGAGTGGCTGGTGTTCGGCGACCAGCACTTCAACTACCATCCGTGGCTGGCGACGAGCTGGAGCCCGAATGCCGACGCCTCGGTGTGGACGTTCAAGATCCGCCAGGGCGTGAAGTTCAACGACGGCACGCCCATGACCGTCGATGACGTGGTCTACAGCGTCAAGAGCCAGTGCGACCCGAGCAGCTCGGCCAATGCCCTGTCGGTCTTCGCCGGCACCCTGGTCCCCGATGGCGTGGTCAAGGTCGACGACACCACCGTCGCTTTCCACCTGGAGGCGCCGGACGCGAGCTTCGTAGACGCGATCGACAACTACAACTACAACCTGATCATCGTCCCGAACGGCTTTGACTTCTCCGATTACCAGAAGTCGTGGCCCGGGACCGGCGCCTTCATGAACAGCGGCTACACCCCGAACGTGGGTGCGACGTTCGTGCGCAACCCGCATTACTGGAAGACAGCGGCACTGCCCAAGGAACTCCAGTTCACCTTCTTCCCCAGCGAGGCGCCCATGACGGCGGCGCTGGAGGCCGGGTCGATCGATTGCGACGACGGAATGTCGGTGTCGGTCAGCCCGCAGCTGCTGAACGGGAGCTACAACATCATCGCGCTGAAGGCGAGCACCCACCGGGAGCTGTCGATGCGTAACGACATCGTCCCGTTCACCAACAAGTACGTGCGCCAGGCCATCGCCTGCACCCTGGATCGCCCGGCGATCGTGGAGGCCCTGTTCAAGGGGTACGCCCAGGTCGGGAACGACAGCCCGTTCGCTCCCATCTTCAAGGCGACCAACACCAGCGTCCCGCAGCGAACGCAGAACCTGAAGCTCGCCCGGGAGCTACTGGCCAAGGGCGGGGTGCCACGGGGTTTCTCAACCCCGCTGCTGACCGAGATTGACGAGGAGATCCCGCATTTCGCGCAGATCGTCAAGCAGTCCGCGGCAGCGATCGGGGTGGACATCAAGCTGACGATCGAGACCTCGACGAAGTACTACGGCAGCGCGGTTTTCGGCACCTCCGACTGGCTGGACGGGGAGATGAGCCTGGTCGACTACGGCGCGCGCTCGGTACCGAACCTGTTCCTGGAGGCGCCGCTGCAGTCCATCAACGCCAAGACCGGCCAGGGTGCCTGGAACGCCGCCCGCTTCAACAACTCCACCTACGACACCCTGTCAAAGGAGTTCATCGCGGCACCGGATCTGTCCACGCAACGGCGGCTGGCCGGCCAGATCGAGCAGCTCCTGCTGGAGGAGACCCCGATCATCTACGCCTACTTCTACGACGCCCTCATCCCCACCCAGAAGAACATCACCGGCGTCTACCCGACGCCGACCGGGCAGTTGTTCTTCTGGAACGCGGCGAAGGCCTAAGAGCCTTAGCGTGGCCGCCGGGCCGGACTCTGACCACCGCAGCGAGTGGGTTCCCAGCCCGCGGCGCGTGCGGGCCTGGTTCGCTGGCCAGACCATCGCGGACAGCACGGCGGTGATGCTGCTGCGCCAGCACGGCTTTCTGCCGGTGTACTACTTCCCGGAACGCCACGTGCGCGCTGGGCTGCTCGAGCCGAGTCCGCACGTCACGTTCTCGCCGTATAAGGGGACCGCGCAGTACTTCGACATCCGGGTCGGAGAGCGGGTGGCCCGCGCCAGCGCCTGGACCTACCCGGCCCCGCGGGCCGGTTCCCCGGACACCCGCGGGTACTACTCCTTCCACTGGCACGGCATGGATGCGTGGCTGGAGGAAGACGAGATTGTGTCCGTGCACGCCCGTGATCCGTACCTGCGCGCGGAGACACTGTCCAGTTCTCAGCATGTCGTGGTGTGGCTGCGGGGAGAGGTCGTGGCCGATACCGTCCGGCCGGTGGTGCTGCTGGAGACCGGCCTGGTGCCCCGGTACTACATTCCTCCCGCGGACGTGGCGATGGAGTATTTCGGGCCGGGTCCGGGCTACTCGATGTGCCCGTACAAGGGCACCGCCCGCTACCTCGACTACCGGCGCCGCGGCACGCAGGTCGACGGTGCTGCCTGGTACTACCCGGCGCCGTTGCGGGATGTCGTGAAGATCGCCGGCTACGTCTGCTTCTGGAACGAGCGCGCGGACACCACGATCGAGGTCGACGGCACGCAGTTGCCGCAGCTCGGTATCCGGCCCAGCGGCCCAGGCGGTGAGCTGCTCTACCCGTCACGGAGATTCTTCATGGTGCCCCCGCCGGCCACGATGCGGGACGCGCGGCCCGGCCAGCTCCAGCACGACTTCGCGCGCCCGAACGGGCGGGCGGAGGGTCCGCCCGATGATCTGATCGACATGGCGGTCGAGCGCGCTGGTGGCCGGATGCCCGGGCTCCCCGATGGCCCGCCGCGTATCGGGGCACCGGCGGGAAAATCGGCCAAGCCCGAGTCGTCGCTGTTCTTCACATTCGGCCGCAGCGCGGGCCTGCTCTCCGGGGAGGCGGGCCAGCCTCCGGCTGTGGATTACGAACTCCGGGCCGACCTGGATCGCGCCGCCACGTGCGCTCCGGCACTCCGGCGCGTCCGGGCCCTGAGGTCCGGTGTGGTCCTGGCTGACTCTCGCGACGCCATCCTTTATGCCGGTCCTCACGGCGCGGTTATGTACTTTTTCCCGGCCGGGCATGTGCGGCGCGACCTGCTCGAAGCGTCCGAGACGGCGAGCATCCCGGGAGTGGGACTGGCGGCACGGTTTTGCCTCAAGACTCCGGAGACGGCCGGGCAGCCGGCACCGGTGGCATTCTCGCCCACTCGCCCGCCGTCCGGTCTTGACCTGCTGCGCGGACGTTTCGCGTTCGAGTGGAACGCGATCGACACCTGGCTGGAGGAGGACGACGAGGTGCGCGGGCACCCGCGAGTGCCGTACCACCGCGTGGACGCCGTGGCCAGCGGGCGCCATGTCGCGGTGCGGCTGGCAGGCACCCTGCTCGCGGAAAGCCGAAGGCCGGTCGCGGTCTTCGAGACCGGCCAGCCGCCACGCTTTTACCTCCCTCGTGCCGACATCGCAATGCACCTGCTGACGCCGGATGGCCAGCGGACCGAGTCGCCGTACCTGGGAACGGCGGTCTGCTACTCAGCGCGCGCCGGCGACGCGATCCACGTGGGCGTGGCGTGGAGCTACCAGGATCCGATTCCCGAGTGCCCGAAGATCGCTGGGCTTATCTGCTTCGATGATTCGCTGGTCCGGGCCGAGGAGGAGGTTTCCTGATCCCGTCCGGTCACTGGCCCGGGCGCCCCAGGGCAGGTGTGCGGGCACCTCGCCGAGGATGGCTCCGGTACCGCCTGCGTAGGGTGCGTTGTGAGGGAGGAATAACGTGACACTCGCCAAGGGGACCGGCTTGAGGCCGGTCTTGAGTTCTCTGATCGCCAGGCACGCGGCATGACCACCCGCCGCGCCCACCTCACCGCGTTCCTGGCCGGCGTCGGCTATCACGAGTCCGCGTGGAAGCTGGCGGATCCGGCGGACCTCACCGGCTCCGCATGGTTCGGCGTGCTCGAGCGGGCCACGCTCGCTGCCGAGCGCGGGCTGCTCGACGCCGTGTTCTTCGCCGATTCCCCCGGGCTGGCGATCTTCCGCGCCCAGTACTTCCCGCAGGTCGGCTTCGACCCACTCGAGCTCCTCGCGGCGCTGTCCCGCAGCACGACGCGGGTCGGCCTGATCGCGACCGCGTCCACGACCTATAGCGCGCCGTACGACCTGGCGCGCCGGCTCGCCACCATCGACCACCTGTCCGGCGGGCGGGCCGGCTGGAACATCGTGACCACCCGGTACGCGGGGGCGGCCGGCAACTTCGGGCTCGCGGCACACCCCGACCCGGCCGACCGTTACGCGCGGGCCGAGGAGTTCGTCGAACTCGTCACGAGGCTGTGGGAGAGCTGGGATGCCGACGCGGTCGTCTGCGACCAGGCCAAGGGAGTCTGGGCGGACACCGGCCTGATCAGGCCGGTCGACTTCCACGGACGGTTCTTCGACGTCGCCGGCGCGCTGACGCTGCCCCGCTCCCCGCAGGGCCGGCCCGCGTTCGCCCAGGCCGGCTCGTCAGGGCCCGGCATCGAGCTGGCCGGTAAGAGCGCCGACGTGGTGTTCACCGCGCAGCCGGACATCCCGTCCGGGCGCCGCTTCCGCGAATCGGTCCGCGACGCCGCCCTGCGCCACGGACGGGACCCGGACGACGTGCTGGTGCTGCCCGGCGTCGCGTTCGTGCTCGGCAGCACCGAGGCCGAGGCGCGTACGCTGCGAGCCGAGCTGGAGGACCGGGTCGACCCCGAGTTCCGCTGGCGCAACCTGGCGCACAACGCCGGGCTGGACACCGAGCTCATCGACCCGGACCAGCCGCTGACCGAGGCCGCCATCGCGGCGGCCAGCCGCACCAGCCGCACCGACGAGGTGGTGCGGCGCGGGCGGGAGACCGGCAAGACCTTCCGCCAGGTCGCCGACGAGCTCACCGGCCTGCCCGGTGGCCTGGAGTTCACCGGGACTCCGGAGCAGTTCGCCGACCTCATCGAGACCTGGCTGGCCGAGGGCGCGGGCGACGGCTTTACCTTGCAGCCCGCCACGCTGCCCGGCTCGCTTGTGCAGTTCACCGAGCACGTGGTGCCGATCCTGCAGGCCAAGGGGCTGCACCGGACCGAGTACACCAGCACCACCCTGCGCGGCCACCTGCGAGAGGACCGGTGACCCGGCTCGCTCCCGGCCCCGGCTGGCCGGGAGCGCCGCAGACCGTGCCGCTCGGCTAGCCGGACCGGGTGAGAGCCTCGCCCGCCAGGGCGGCCAGCAGTCGCGGGCTTTCTGGCGAAGCCTGGCCGGGCGGTCCCACAGTCCGCTGGAGAAGTCCGCCGACTATCTCGTAGTAGCCGATGGCACGCAGCGGCGGTGAGTAGACGTGCACCGTGACCGCGCCGGGTTCGTGGTCCATGCGGTGAATGCCGGCCGCCGGGACCCAGAACGAGTCACCCGGCCCGTAGCGGTGGACGCGGCGGCTCTCGCCGATCGGGAGTCCCTCGTTGGCCACGCTCCCCCCGAGCACGTACACGCCGACCGCCGACCCGTCATGGTCGTGGAATCCGGTGTCGCGCGGATCAAGGATCACGTTGAGCCAGGCGATGCAGTCCTCGTCCTGCCAGAGCACGACCGACGCGCCAGCCCCGGTCGTCGGCAGCCCGGCCACGTCCACGCCGGCTGCCGCGCGCTCAGCCAGGGCGGCGCACTCCTGCGGCGGCAGCGCTGCCACTAGCGGCCGGCCGAGTTTTCGGCGAGCTCAGCGACGTAAGGCTTGCCCTCGCGCCACGCGGCGACCTGCCCGGGCCTTCCGAACACCTTGAGGTAGTCCTCCACGCCGTCCTTGACCAGTTCCCACTGGGTCACCGGCTCGTAGTCGGTCTCCTCCCCGGGCTCGGTGAACGGAGCCAGCGGCTCGAGCACCTGCTCCAGGCCCGGGTGGTAGAAGATGGCCACCGACCGGCGCCTCGTCGTGCCGCCAGCCACCACCCGGTGCCTGGCCGGGCGCAGCAGGCCGTTGCTCCAGCGGGTGAGCAGCTGGCCGGAGAACACCTGTAGGGCGCCGGGCCTGACCGGTACTGGCAGCCAGTCCCCGTCGGGGAGCTGAATCTGCAGTCCCTCGTATTCGCCGCCCTGGGCCAGCACCGTAACCGCCGAGCTGTCAGCGTGCTCAAGCAGCAGCAGCTTGTCCTCGTCGTTGCCCGTATCCGGGTACGTCCAGGTCGGGTAGTTGTTCACGGTGAGCCTCAGGTACGGCAGCGGGCTCACCGGGAAGGTGCCGTCCGGCAGGCCCTGGGCCCGCGCGTACAGGCCGAGCACGCGCTCGGCGACCGACCGTCCCGCCGCGATGTAGCGGAACGTCAGGTCGCGCAGTTCCGGGTCATCACTGGGCCACACGTTCTCGTGGGCGTAGAGGCCGAGGTACTCCCCGGGAAGGCCGGCCGCCCTGGCCTGTGCGGCGTTGTCGAACTGGCCGACGCTGAAGCGCTCGAGTTCCAGGCGGCCGAAGTCGTCCGGCCACTGCCGCCATCCCCGGTACGGGTGGCCGGTCGGGCTGGCCAGCTTGGCCTTGAGCCCGGCGGGCAGGTCGAGCAGCCGCCCGATGCGCTGGTCGAATTCGGCGATCAGGGGCTCAGGAACCCGTGGTTGACGACCTGAATGATGCCGATCGTCTCGGTCGCCTCTTTGACCGCGTCCAGCAGGTCCCGGGGAGCGCCGGGGGCGGTGGCGGCGGCCAGGTCGATAACGGGGATGGGGGAACTCATACGGGAACCTTCGCTTCCTTGGCCGGTTAGGACCATCTCGTGACCGGGCGCTCCTGCGGCACGCCGTCAACTACGATGTCGACCTTCTCGTTGAAGAAGGCCAGCAGGTTCTCGATCTTGGGTGCCTCGGGGATGGGCGCGGGGTAGCCCCACACGATGTCTTCGTGCAGCACCCCGCCGGCCCGCACCGACCAGTAGACGGCCTCCCCTTTGTACGGGCAGCGGGTCCGGTTGCTACTCGGCTCGAGCAGGTCGAGGCGGACGTCGAGCTTGGGCAGGTAATAGCGGACCGGCAAGCTGGTCTCGAAGAGCAGCCTCGGGCGCCGGCTCTCGGCCACCAGAACGCCGCCCACCAGGACCTGCACATGCCTCGAGGAGTTCAGCACATCCACCCGGTGGTAGGGGTCGCGGGCATGCCTGAAAACCTCGTCGTCCTCCTCGTACCAGGCGTCCGCCTGGTCCCAGTAGAAGGCCACGTAGTCCTTCAGTTCGGGCACCGAGTCGATCGGGTCGGGGTAGGCCCACACCGCGTTCTCGTACCGCTGCCCGCCCGCGACCACCGTGTAGTACGAGGCGTCGCCCTTATAGGGGCAGTGCGTGTGGTGGCTAGTCGGCTCGAGCAGGTCGAACCGCACGTCGTCGCGGGGGAAGTAGTACACCGGCAGGTGCCCGGTCTCGAACAGGTACAGCGTTCTGCTGCTGTCCGCAACCGCCTCGCCGCCGAAGAACACCCGCACCCGCCGCCGGTTCGGCTCGCTCCGCACCCGCTGCGTGCGGAGCGTCTCGCTGGTGACTGGTTCTGTTGCCTGTGTCATCGCTGCCCTTCTGGCGCCGTCGTCAGTAGCTGGTCAAGTGCCGCGTCAAGCGCGGCGGGATGGGTGGCGACGACATCCGCGCCGCCACCCGGAATGGTGATGACCTGGACGCCCGGCGCCCGCTCCCGCAACCGCGCCAGGTCGGCCCCGGACAGCGGGCCGGCCCAGTCCTCGCGGATGAGTGCGGCCGCCGTGCCAAGCTGGCCGAGTTCCCGCCACAGGGCCTCATCAGCCACCCCGGGATCGCCGGCACCAGCATCACCACCAAGCGGCGCGGCTGGCAGGCTGCCCGGATGATGACGCCACGCCCACGAGCCATCCTGGTCCTGGCGGAGATCATAGGCAATCTCCCGCCGCAAGGACCGGGCGCCGGATCACGCCGGATCAGGTCAGGACTCTGGCATGGCCTCGGGCGGCCGGGCCGGGACGCTTGACGACCACCGAGCCTCGACGTTGCCGATCCGCCAGTAGATCAGGGCCACGGCCCAGACCGTGATGAACAGGCCGGCGATGCAGAAGCCGGCGACGTTGATGTTGAAGTTGGCCATCGTGTTCCAGAACGCGCCGCGCAGGTGCATCTCGGTGGTCAGGACGCCGAGGATCTCGATGGTGCCGATGATGAACGCCGCGCCGATCGACAACGCGGTGACGACCAGGTTGTAGTACACCTTGCGCACTGGCCGGGCAAACGCCCAGCCGTAGGCGAAGTTCATGAACGCACCGTCGAGGGTGTCGAACAGCATCATGCCGCCGGAGAACATGAACGGCAGCGCCAGCACGGCGAAGTAGGGCAGGCCCTGGATGGCGGCATAGGCCGTCGCGGCCAGCAGCACCACTTCGGTGGCAGTGTCGAAGCCGATGCCGAACACCAGCCCGACGAAGTACAGCTGCCAGGTGTGGTTGATCGACTTCATGAACCGGCCGAAGAACCGGTACATCAGCCCGCGGGCCTGCAACTGCGCTTCGAGCTGCTGCTCGTCGTAGGCGCCGGAGCGCATGTCGCGGAAGACCTTGAAGATGCCCGCCAGCACGATGAGGTTGAGCAGGGCGATCAGATACAGGAACCCGGCCGACATCAGGGTCCCGATCGCCCCGCCAGCGGTCTCATACACCGAGTTGGGGTCGACCATGGCGCCGAACACGGCCCGGGCGGCGATCGTGATCCCGACGCCGACCGCGACGATGACGGTTGAGTGGCCGAAGGAGAAGAAGAACCCGGTGCCCAGCGGCCGCTTGCCGTCGGCCATCAGCTTGCGGGTGGTGTTGTCGATGCACGAGATGTGGTCGGCGTCGAACGCGTGCCGGAACCCGAGAAACCAGGCCGTGACCGCGACCCCGATGCCAACGCCGAGGCCCCGGCTGCCGCCCTCGCCCCGGTAGTCGAAGTGATGCGGCAGCACGTACAGCACGAAAATGCCCCAGCCCACCACGTTGACCGCCACGACGAAAGCCAGCATGGCGCCGAGCCGACCCCACTCACGGAGCCTCATCACGGACCGCCCTTCCTCCGAGGACT
>Ga0335075_10003125_pt1 | contig 26466 bp, 24 predicted proteins | sample Lox_Sample_24_FD_206723 | JGI IMG/M metagenome (GOLD analysis project Ga0335075, IMG submission 206723) | Soil microbial communities from Loxahatchee National Wildlife Refuge, Florida, United States - Lox_Sample_2.4 | ecosystem: Environmental > Terrestrial > Soil > Wetlands | place: USA...
GAAGCTGGCGGCAAGCGGATTGCTCACCGACGAACCGGGTCGCAAGGAGGCCAAGGCCATGATCGTCGCAGAGGTCGAGCGGCTGCACTGGCGCATCTGGAACGGCAAGGCCAAAAATGCCCAGAAGACCTTCGATCGCATCCGCAAGGTCATGCATCGCTACAAGGGTGAGCGCGGTCATCGAACCCGAGGCGTGGCATCCCGAAAACTGTGGCATGCGCTTCACGAGATCGACAACTATCTCCGCAGCCAGAGCGCCCGGCTTATCAACTACGCCGCTCGATACCGCGCCGGCATGCGCGTCGGGACTGCGGTGACGGAGGGTACGGCGAATTTCCTGGTCAATCGCCGAATGAACAAGTCGCAGCAGATGCGTTGGTCCCGGCGAGGTGCCGACCTGGTGCTGCAAGTCCGTTGCGCAGTTTACAACGGGACACTTGGTTCCGGCTTCGGTCAACGGTTCGAACCCGTCGGCCGTCCAGATGCAGCTGTCGCAATCGCCGCGTGATCCCACCAGTTTCTGGACACTCCCCTTGATGCGTCGGTTGGTTCGCCTCTCGACCCAGCCCTGTTGATCCGCTTTGCGGCTCAAGCCGGCCAGCAGGAGAGCTTGTGCCGTAAAAGCAGGCGGCGGGGAATGACCCCGCCGCCTGTTCCGTTAGTCCAAAAAATGTCGGCGATCAGAAGCGGACCGACATGCCGACGGTGACCACGTTCGCGGTAACCGTGTTGTATGCACTGCCCGCCTCACCGGTCAGCAGGTCGACGTTGCCCTGGTAGACCTGGCCCCAGGCATACTCGGCCACGGCCGCGACGCCGGGACCGAAGCCATAGACGGCGCCGACATCGAGGCCCTGCGAGGTGCGCTGCGTGCAGAACGCGCAGGTTGCAGAGAGGGGCGCAGTATTACCCTGGTACTTGTAATTGAAGTAATAGGCGCCGAGCGTCGCCGGAAGCTGCGGGATGGTCCACTTCACGCCGGTCACCCAGGCAAGCGCGTGCTTGCCGCCGGACGGCATCGGTGCCCACGCGCCGTTGACCGCCCCCCACATCACGTTGCCGCCCACCTCGAGCTGCTTGAAGATCGAGATGTAGGTGCCGGCATCGCCGACATCCAAGCCCTTGTAGGGCTGCGCGGCAGCGGCAGCGTCGTTGACCACGCCGCTGTGGGTCCAGATAAACGACGCCGCCAGGCCGATCGGTCCCCAACTGTTGCGGTAACGCAGGGCACCGTCGATCTCATTGCGGTACCGGTTCTCATAGTCGGTCGCGAGAGTCGAGGATGATTGTGTCGCGCAGCCCACGCCGCCGCCGGCGGCGCTGCAGCCTGAGCCATCGAACGGCGTCGAGTTGTTCGGTGCAAAGCCCACGCCGAAGTCGAACCCGTCGATCACCGGTGAGACGTACTGGATTCGGGCGGCCATGTAGTACTGGCCATCGTCGGCCCACGGCCAAGCCGGAGCGGCCCCGCCGGCGATGTTGGACGACGCGAAGGAAATCCACCCGCCGATGTCGAAGTCGTCGAACAGGCCGAGTTCATACAAGGTCTGCGAGCCAAGGCCGGTGCCGATGCGCAGGAAGCCCAGCTGAGACGTGCCGAGATAAACGTTGGCATGGCGGACATAGAGGATATTGTCGCTGGAATCGGCGGAAGCGCTCTGCGCGAAGCCGGAGGTGACGCTGGAGCCGGCGAGACCGGTCGCGGGCGGAGTCGCACCCGCCGCGAAATTGCCGCTGGCTATGCTCGCGGTGCCGCCGGTGATCCCCGTGGTGTTGTTCTCACGGACCTGGACGTAGCCGCCGTACTGGATGCCGTTCTTGGTCATGCCGTCGACGCCGAAGTCGAGACGGATCCAGCCGTAGATGCCGAAGGGCTGCTGCTTGTTGCCCACGAGGGCCGGGCTGGCAGTGCTGCCGCTCATGCCGGTCCACCAAGCCGCCATCGGGAATTCGTTGACGAACAGGTTGACGCGCATGTTGATCTTGCCGGGCTGCGGCACCGACCACGGCACCGCCGATTCGCCTTCAAGACCCTGGGCGCCGGTGTAGGGGCTGCCAACTTGCGAGAACCCATCCAGGTTCGTTGCCTCGCCCACGCCGGTCACGGTGGCCGGGTTGCCCTCCATGTCCATGATACGGCCCGCGTTTGCCGTCCCGGCGACCAGGCCCAGTATCGCCCCTGCGGACAATAGCACTCTGAGCTTATCCACGTTCTGTCCTCCTTGTTGCGCCGGCGAGCCGGCGGATTCCAGGCCCCGTCCCGATGCGCCGTTCCTGTTCCCCCCTGAGCGGGCGCAGCAAACGCAGGCGAAGCGGCCGAACCTGTCGGCGACTGTGGCGCAACTATCCGCAACGCCGCAACGAGACTTAAGCCTATCTTGGGGTATTTTTGGAACACTGTTGCTTGAATACCACAATGTTTGGCGGGCCGTTGCTGGCTGAAACACCGATCGCCCGCGGCCTGATCCCCGACCGTTCCGGCTGCGCCACTGCTCACGGGCGGCGTCGCAAGGCCAAACCCGCGGTACCTGCCAACCCGGGCGCAACACAATGAATGCACTCGCCCGCGCGAATGACAGCGGCATGAAAACCGCGCCGCTGGCTGCCCATTGATGGGCTGCGCAACTTGCGATGCAGCGTGCGGTCTGCAATAACGCGGTCGGGTTTTCGGCGGCGCACAATATCTCGCGGGCCAACCACTGTGCTGGCCCCAGACATTGCGCTCCGGACGCAAGGGAGCGGGTCTTGCCCGACGGTGGCCAAACTTTTCCGGCGCTGGTGCTGAACGCGGATTTTCGCCCGCTGTCCTATTTCCCCCTGTCGCTGTGGTCGTGGCAGGACGCGGTGAAGGCGGTGTTCCTGGACCGGGTCTCCGTGCTGAGCGAGTACGAGACGCGGGTGCGGTCTCCCAGCCGCAGCATGCGCCTGCCGAGCGTGATCGCGCTGAAGGACTATATCCCCTCGGCGCGCCGGCCGGCGTTCACCCGATTCAACGTGTTCCTGCGGGACGGCTTCCATTGCCAGTACTGCGGCGGACGCTACCCGACACACGACCTGACCTTCGACCACGTGGTGCCGCGCAGCCGCGGCGGGCGGACGACGTGGGAGAACGTCGTCACCGCCTGCGCCGACTGCAATCTGCGCAAGGGATCGCGGTTGCCGAAGGAGTGCACGATGTTCCCGCGCAGCCACCCGCGCCAGCCCACGACCTGGGAGCTGCAGGACCAGGGCCGGCTGTTCCCGCCGAACTACTTGCACGAGAGCTGGCGCGACTACCTGTACTGGGACAGCGAACTGGAGAGCTGACGGTATTCGTCTGTGCCACTGGTCGTGCACGCCAGAGGCGCTTGGCGGGCTGCTCAAGGGCGTCAATGCAATGCGGACTCGACGCCTTCTGTTCCACCAGCAGTCCAGGCTGCACCGAGGCCAATAGCTCCGCCTCCACCAGCCACGCGCCGGATGGTGATCGCTACGGCGGGCGCACCACCGGGGGCCGGGGGCGCAGCGCAGCGCCATGTTTGCCCGCCACGCCATAGACTGCGTCGCCGAGCACGGAGTCTACGAATTCGACCGGGAATTCGAACGGGCGGCCGGTGATCACGGCCACAGCGTCGTCCACTCTGTGCCGCAGCGTCCGCAACGTGTCCGGTAGGCCGGGCGACACCACAGCGTCGGGCCGGGGCGTCAGGTCGAGCAGCCTGCCGTCCAGGTCCAGCAGCAGCGCCGACTCGCCGAACGGCGGCAGCGCGCCGAGGCTCACGGCGTGCAGCCCTCCACCCTGATGTCGTACAGCGGATGCTCAAGCATCGACAGCGACGGGTCCGACTTGATGATCCAGCCTTTGAAGCCCGGCTGGTCCGGATGGCTGTCGGTGATGACGAGGAAGGCGGCCGCGTCTCGCGGCATGTCAGGCGGACGGATTACGCAGGCCTGCACGGTGATATTCAGCGAGCCGAATGTCACGGTCTTCCCGTCCTTTACCGTCAGCATCTCGGTGACGGCATTCACCTTATCGAGCGCCTGCAGGATGGCGCCGCCTTGCGGCAGCCAGGGATTGGGAGGTGGCGGCGCGGGCTGCTGGTCCTGGGCCGAGGGCTGCCCCGGCGGCACTGCTGCCCCCGGTAGTGGCCCCTGCCCTGGCGTTCCCTGGTTCTGTGCAGGCTGGTTCCCCGGCGGCTGCCGTGCCTGCGCTGGCGCCTGCCCCTGGGGTGAGGACTGTGCCCGGGCCGGCTGTCCCGGCATCGTTTGCGGCAGCGCCGGCCGGCCCTGGTAGGTTGGCTGGCCCTGATACGGTTGTTGGCCAGGATAGGGCGATTGCGCCTGATTGGGCTGTTGTAGCGGATACGATGGCAGGCCCGGGGAGGGCTGCTGATAGCTCGGTTGCGCCTGGTATGGAGGGTGCGTCTGGTAGCCCGGCACGGCTTGATACGGCGCCTGCCCCTGGTATGACGGAGAAGGCTGCTGCCCTTGGTAAGGCTGCTGCCCGACATAGCTCGGCTGAGACGTCTGTTTGCTCTGAGAATTGTCCTGTCCGGTCTGCCCGTGCCCACCCGACGCGGGATACTGCACCGCAGGCGGCGGCAGCGGCGTCGCGACGATCGGCGCCTGCGGCGGTTCCTGCGCCCAGACCAGCAGCGGCAGCGCCGCCGCCAGCCCTACCAGCAGCGCGCGCTTCATCGCGCGCGTTTCGGTGACTCCAGCCCCGCCACCATATCCGTCAGCACCTGCCGCATCGCTTGCTCATCCACGCCCATCAGCACCGCGTCCTCGAACGCGTCCTGCATCACCTGCGCCAGCTCGGAATAATTTTCCGTCAGCACGCGCAGCTTCTCGCGGCAGCCGACGGCGTTGCCATCCAGCCCCGGCCACTGCTTGGGTGCAGGGGGGATCATGGCGACTTCCCACCCAGCGGCGGCAACCCGCCATCCGACGTCCCGCTGCCCTGCCCTGCCCCGCTTGGCCCGGCGCCCGCTTGGCCGGCACCCCCGCCATGCCCCGCACCGCCCTGCACGCTGGTCGCCAGATTGCTGGCGCTGAAGATGAACTTGCCCAGGAGTTCCTCGATGTTGACTGCCCCCTGGGTAATGGTCATGGTCTGGCCCGGCTGCAACATCGCTGCATCGCCGCCCGGCGACAAAGACAGGTAATTGCCTCCCAGCAGGCTCTCGCTGGCGATCGTGGCGCTGCTGTCCTTCGGCAGCTTCACGTCGTTGGCCACGGTGAAGCCCACGATCGCCTGATAGGTTTTTGGATCCAGCTTCGTCGTGTCCACGCTGCCCACCTTCACCCCGGCCATGCGCACATCGCTGCCCACCGTCAGCCCGCCGATATGGTCGAACTTGGCGTAGAGCAGATAGCCACTGCTCGGCCCGCGACCCGAATGGGAGATCGCATAGGCGAGGAACCCAGCGGCGACGAGCAACACCACGGTGCCGACTAGCACCTCGGCGAGATTGCGACGCGGCATGGTCTGCTGGATCCGTTAACTACCGGGCGTCCAGGCTTCGTAGTCGCCGGTCGCCCGTTCGCGGCGCCCGCCCTGATAGTCGCTGCCCGGTGGGCGATACGAAAGCGGCGTGCCGGTCAAATTCGGCAAATGTTGCTTCTGCCAAGGGCGCCGACCCTCTACGGGCAATGGCGCGTCGGTAGTATAGTGCAACCATGCGTGCCATTCAGGCGGCACGTCAGAGGCTTCCGGCGCGCCGGCATAAGCCACCCAGCGCCGAGCCCTTGTGGCGCCGGGCCGAGGCCGGCGTTCGGTATAGTAGATGTTGCCGGCCGCGTCGGTACCCACCTGACGCCCGTGCAGCTTGGTGAACAGCCAGGTCACGATGTTCATGACGGCCATATACGCAGTCATTGCGGTCTGGTCCACCGGGGAGGAATGGCGGCGCAGAACTCGACATCGCACCCGTTCAGTCGGAGCGCCTGGACCTGGTATCTGCCGGGCACGACGGATTTGCCTACCGCACCTGTCTGGTCACGCCGAAGCATGAGGCGGAGCTGCTCGCGGTTTTCCAACAGCGACCGTTCTGGCCATTCGAGTTTCACGGCTCCGAGGGCAAGGGCCGGGCCGACTCCTTCGAATTCCGTTACGGCTGCATCGCGAGTCGGCTGGTGCCTGCGTCGGCTATCCCAGTTTTCCTGTTGGCGCTCCGCAAAGCCGCAGCCCCCTCTGCCGGCATCGCGACCGAGCTGAATTGCGTCGCGTGGCAGGTCTTGGAACACAGCAGCCCGGCAATCACCGCACTGCGCGTTTCCGTCACCGTCAGCAGCATCGATGGAATAGATCTGCGTGGAACCACCCCCGCCCTGGCGTGTGGCGGCGTTTGCTCTGGCATTGCCGATGACGCTTACGCCTTGTCCGTGCACGGCATCCGGACGCCGGAGGCACGCACTGGTTGCGCCACCGTTCGCAGCGGAAGCGATCCCCTGCTCTTGATCTCCGTGCGCTTGATCTCTGTATTTAGTGTTCGATGGCAGGGTTGTAGCACAAAATACCGCTATGCGCGCCGCGCCATCGGTTGTAGCGTAGCCCCATGCGCAACAAGCAGCCTGTTCCCCCGGCGTGGCGAGGCATCCGGATGCGCCGGACTTCCTGTGGGGTTGATCCGGATGAGCCGCCCAGGTTCGTCACCCTGCCCGCCGCGTGGGAAGAAACCGCTGCCGCCGCCCTGGCCGAATTGGCGGCTGGAACAGGCCCGATCGCGCTGACCGACGCGGCCGAGGCCTGGATCGGCCGTATCGCCGGTCGCGCCACCGCGCTCGGGCTGACGTTACCGCTCGGTGACCGTCTGCACCGTTTGCTGCGCTCGCGCCGCGGCGCTCCGTGCGCCGCGATCTGGCAGGGCATTTCCGATCCGGCTCCAGCTTTCACATTGAACCTGCCGGCATTTCTGGACCCGTCCGACGGCTTTGACGCCACGAGTTTCGCCGAGGCCGTCGAGACCGCGGTCCTGGCGTTGACCCTTGCCATACCGGGCGCGCGGCGGATCGCAGTCGGCATGGCTGACCTGTTCGGATTGCTGACAGCCCTGGGCATGCGGTACGACTCGAATGCCGCCTGCGATGTTGCCCGCTCCTTGGCCGCAATCTTGCGCGGTCGCGCCGATACCGCGTCCGCGCACGCGCCAGTGCTTGGCCCAGAGGCTCCTCAGTGGTCCCCATCGCTGAACTTGCCGACGCCTCCGGCCCACCTGCCAGTTCCTGGCCTCGTCGAGGCGGCGCAGGCGGCACTTGATGCCGCGGTCAATGCCGGCCCGCCGCGTCATATTGCGACCACGGCGATCACGACACCCGGCCCGGCGGAGGCCCTGCTGGGTGTTGAGACTGGTGGCATCGCGCCAGCCTTCTCGCCGCTGCGCGACTCCGGCGGACTAACTCGTGCAACACGCAGTTGGTTGGCGGCGAATGGGCTTACTCCTGAGGAAGCACTGGGACAGGCGCTGGCCGGTACGTTGCAACTTTCCGCTGCTAGCGCGGCCGCGTATGCCGCGATGCGCGATGCCGTCGCGCCCTACGTCGATGCCATGCCGCCGCAGCCTTTGGAGGTACGGCAGAGACTGCAAGTCGGCCACCGGCGTGACCTGCCGGCCCGCCGCGTCGGTTATACGCAGAAGGCCTCGGTTGACGGGCACAAACTCTATCTGCGTACTGGCGAATATACCGACGGCACACTGGGCGAGATTTTCCTAGCGCTACACAAGGAAGGCGCGGCATTCCGCGGCCTGATGGACAATTTCGCCGTCGCGGTGAGCCTGGGCTTGCAACATGGCGTGCCACTGGAGACCTTCGTAGAGGCGTTCACCTTCACCCGCTTCGGTCCGGCCGGCGCGGTAGAGGGTGATCCGGCGGTGCACTACGCCACCTCGCTGCTCGACTACGTGTTCCGTCACCTGGCCGCGAATTACCTGGCGCGCCGCGATATTCCGGAGGCAGAAGAAGAAGCCGCGGACACGGTGGGTCACGGTGCCCGCGACCGCGCACCGCTGCTGCCGCTGGAATTTCCAGCCGAGGTTTCACCACGCATGCGGCGCCGCGGGTTCCGCGTGGTGGGCGGAGGGTGATCTCCGCCTAGCAGCCTGTCGGACTGAGTTCACCTACCGAGCCGTAAGAGCGGAGCAGCGTCCCCGGTTCGATCGGATGACGCACGGTTTGTGAAGCTGTGGTGCCTCACGATGACGCAAACACGCTCAGAGGCGTCGTGGACGAGCCATGTATCCACGAATTTGGATGTGGGCGACCCCTGCCCCCTCATGCGGAGGGGCGAAGAGCAAACATCCGCTTCAGGTTCAACGCCATGGTCACAAGACACCACTCGCTGCGGACGCGGTCCAGCCCGTGCAGCAAAAACTGACGGAAGCCCGCCGCTGATTTGATGATGCCGAACACCGGCTCATCGCAGGGCCGGCAGAACACCTTCGCTACACCCGCCAGCATCGGCGCCGCAGGTAGGTGAAGATTGACGCCTCCGCGACGCAATGGCGTAAGCTGTTACCCGACACTGTCGCGCGCGGTAGCCTTCGTCCCGGTCGTCCTACTGTAGTCCTGGGATGGGTTATTTGGCACAGCCCACGTGCGGTATGCGTGATCTGGTTGTTGCAAATCGCCGGAAATGGCCCGAGCTATGTGCCACCGACGGCGATCCAGGACTGCGCTGAGACTGGCGCGTCGCGATCGCTCCTTCGGGTGATGGCGGCCTCTCGGTATAAACTTCGGTAACGGGGGCGAACGGAGAGGTCGGTTTCGGTTTCTGGGACATGTCGGTCTTCTTTGAGGAGATGGATACCCGGCCAAATAGACTGCCGAATTTTGCTGACAAGCGGCCACCCGGCGAAAATGCTGTCCGCAAAGAGGATTCACATTGCGGCTTTCGACTCGTCGCTACGCCTCATATTCTGCGCAAGTGAGCCGATAAGGACATGATTTGCCTCCAACCATGCCGGTCTGCGCTCGTACTGCGTCACACTGCTGGCGCGTGCAGAACCCGAGATCGAACACGACGCCCAATGCGAGTTGCAGGCACCTCGGTCAGATAGCTGCTATTGGTTCTGACACTCTCCGGGAATGCCTGTTCGCTGATGCCCGGAGCCGCCTCTTCGCCGCTTGCTCGGGACCTGCCACGGCCCTGTGGCGCAGGAACGGTTGGACCAAAGAGGCCTTCATCTTCTAGGGTTTCTACGCGGCCGGCTCGCAAGCGGTTCCGGTTGCAATATTCCAAACGGAGCACCCGGTCTCGCGATCCACGCATTATTCTTCCTTATAAGTGGTTGGTCTAGCGTGTTATCTTCCGGGCGGTGACCAAACCTCGCTAAGGTTCAAATCCCCTCACTCCGGCCATTCATACAAGGCAGGTTCATTGCCGTGTTGTGAACTGCGCTGCGCCAAACGCTTCATGCGTTCGGCGATGCGGCGGATTCCGGCGGTGGCGCGCCAACAGGTGCTCGCCTCGATGGCCGCAAGCTGCGCGCGTAGCGACACGCCTTGCATGAGCGCGGTTCGTGCCTGTTGCTCTGCCGCCGCCGCGCGGCACTGCGCGGCTTCGGCTTCGCGGCTCAACGCTTCCAATGCAATCCGATGACGTTCCGCCGTGTCCGCAAGCATCGCCGTCATCCGCACGGCCTCGGCTTCCCAGCGGGATGCCTGGGCACCCATGGCGTCACACCGCGTGCGCAACTCGGTCACACGCGCGGCCAATGCTGCTCGTGCCGCATCGTCCGGTGCCACGGGCGGCGGTGGTGTGTCCGCGGTTGACACGCCTGCGCGCGCGGATGTGGCGGACGCTGCCGCATACGCGGCGTCGAGCTCGTGACAGAGCCGCGTGAATGCCGCCGCGCCATCGAGACCACGTTCCTCCTCCCAGGTCTTCAGCCGATCCACGATGTCGTACACGGCGCGCAACACCGCGACGGCAGCGGGATAGCCGCCCGGTTCCGTGCCGCTCGACCGGGACTGCCAATGCTCGATCCGCGCATGGGCGAAGGCCACGAGCCCGTGACCGTCATGCGCCGGCCGCTGCCGGCCCGGGCGCGACGTATAACGGTTGCACTTGTCGATCCACTCCGCCACGTCGCGGTGCGACAGATGATGAATGACCGCACCGCTCTCCGGCGGCAGCTCCAGTATTCGGTCCGAACGAAGCTGCATGCCGGCATGGACGGTGCCGGTGAAGGCAATCGCACCACGGCGGAACAACAGCGGATGATGCTCTGGCCAGTAGTACGCAGCCTCATCGTGGATGCCGAGGATGTAATGCCGCTTCGGCAGGCAATAGATGTCCGCCCGCGGCGCGGCGAGCTCGGCGCGGATGACGGCGGCGGCGTCCGGGCCCAGGCATTCGTCATCGTCCAGACAAAGAATCCAGTCGCCGGTGCATTGATCGACGGCAAAGGCGCGGGTGTCCTCGACGATGGGGGTCCAAGGTACCGAAATGACACGGTCGGCGTGACCGGCCGCGATCTGGGGCGTGGCATCGGTGGAGGACTTGTCGACGACAATCACTTCATCGGCGAAGCCGAGGGCACGCAAGCAGGTGCCGATCACCGCGGCCCGATTGTATGAAATGACAACGGCGCTGAGTCGATTTGGCACGGCCCCGGCATAGCGGCGCAGGTATGAAGAAACGGTTAATGGCCGGCGCAAGATGGCGGCCCGTGGGACGGCCCGTGGGGTGGCCCGCGGGGCGGCGCCAGTGGGTTAGCGCCGCTCCGGCATTGGGGTATAGGCTGCGCCGCCGGACGAGGAAGGAAATGTGCCGATGCTCTCCATGGCGGGGAAGGTTGCGATCGTCACTGGCGCGGGTTCCGTCGGTCCGGGCTGGGGCAACGGCAAGGCGACCGCGACGTTGCTGGCGCGCCAGGGCGCCGCGGTGTTCCTGGTCGATATCAACCCGCCGGCCGCCGAGGAGACCCACGGCATCATCCAGTCCGAGGCCGGCACCAGCGCGGTGCATGACTGCGACATGATGGTGGCCGAAGAGGTTGCCGCCATGGTGCAGGCCTGCGTGGCGCGGTTCGGCAGGCTGGACGTGCTGGTGAACAACGTCGGCGGCTCGGCGCCCGGCGATCCGGTGTCGATGCCGGAGGAAGTCTGGGACCGGCAGATCGACTTCAATCTCAAGACCGCTTTCCTCGGCTGCAAATACGCGATCCCGGAAATGCTGAAGCAGGGCAAGGGAGCGATCGTCAATATTTCCTCGGTTGCCGGGATGCGCAACGATTTTGCCTCGGGCCGCGTGCATGTCGGCTACAGCGCCTCGAAGGCCGGCGTGATCCAGTTGTCGCGCTCGACCGCGGGTGCCTATGCCAAACGCGGCATCCGCGTGAACACCGTGGTGCCGGGGCTGATGCACACGCCGCTGGTGGCAACGCGGCTGGCGAAGACCGTCGGCAACAACGACCTCGACGCGCTGATCGAGGCGCGCCATCGCGCCGTCCCCATGGGCCGCATGGGCGACGCCTGGGATGTGGCGCATGCCGTCTTGTTCCTGGCCTCCGACGAGGCGCACTACATCACCGGCACCGAGATCATCGTCGATGGCGGGCTGACCGCGGCGATGCCGTAATTTGCCAACAAGGGAGCGAGATTGATGGCCAATGAAGGACGCCTGCCGCCGATCCCGGCGGAGCAACTGACGCCGGAGCAAAAGAAGGTGCTGGACGCGATTCAGTCAGGGCCTCGCGGGGCCGGGCTGCGCGGGCCGTTCAATGCGCTGGTACGCAGCCCAGAGCTGTGCGACCTGGTGCAGCGCGTCGGCGCCTATGTGCGGTTCGGCACCTCGCTGCCGCAGAAGCTGAACGAACTGGCGATCTGCATGGCAGGCCGCAAATGGACAGCGCAGTATGAGTTCTATGCCCATCGCCGACTGGGGATCCAGGCAGGGTTGAAGCCGGACATCCTCGATGCGGTTGCGGCTGGCACGCGCCCGGCCGCCATGGATGCCGACGAGACGGCAGTGTTCGATTTCGTCACCGAGCTGCTGGCAAAGGGGCAGGTGTCCGACACGAGCTACGATGCGATCAAGACCCGCTTCGGCGAGCGTGGCGTCATGGATCTGGTCGGGGCGGTTGGTTACTACAGCCTCGTGTCGATGGTGCTGAATGTCGCCCAGGTGCCGCTGCCGCCCGGCGAGGCAGCGCCGCTGAAGCCGCTGTAGTCAAAAAGCGCTCCCCTGGTCGACTTGGGCAGCGAGGCGGACCGCGAATTGGAGCGAGGGGGCGTGCGACACCGTGTTTGCCTGCGCCGCGAATGCGCTCCGACGCCGCTGGCGCATTCCATTGCGCGGTTCCCGCCCGCCCTTCAGCTCTGCCCCGCGAGGGACGGCCGCAAGGCCCAGGCCGGCGGCAAGGTCAGCAGGCACACGGCCGCTACCAGGTAGACGGCGTGCGTCGGGCCGAAGGCGTCGCCGGCAATGCCGTACAGCAGCGGCGCGATCGCCCCGCCGCCGATTGTTCCGGTATAGAACAATCCGAACGATTGCTCATGGCGGTCGGACGGCACCAGTTCGGGCACTGTCCCGTACAGCACCGACGACGTGCCATTCAGCGCCACGCCGACCACCGGCAGGCACGCAAGGCCGATCGCCAGCGGCGACAGTGCCAGCACGGCGATGCCGAGTGCGGTGCCAAGCTCGGTCAGGAACACGGTCCGCAGCACGCCGAAGCGGGCGCCGAGCCAGCCGCAGGCGAGCTTGCCGGCCGCACCGCCGCCGAAGATCAGTGTGAGCGCCACGCCGATCATCGGTGTGTCGGCACCTTTCGCCTTCAATATAAACGGCAGGAAGGCCAGGAACCCCATCCGCGTGCCGCTGTCCAGCACGCCGATCACGAGCAACAGCGGAAAGCCGTAGCGCTGGCGCGGCTGAGTCGCGGTGGCGCCCGGCCGCGCTTGCTCGGCTTCCGGCTTGGGCGCCAGGCGGGCGTTGTGCGGCAGCAGCACCAGGATGAGGACGGCCGTGACCAGCCCGAGCGTGCCGATCACGCCCAGCGCCGAGCGCCACGGCATGACGCCAATCAACCAGGCAGTGGCGGCCGGCAGTGCCATCTTCCCCACGTCGCCGGCGAAATTATAGGTGCCGAGCGGCCCGCGCCCGCCCTTGCCGGGATAGGCCGCCGCCACCAGCGAGGAACCAATCGGGTGTTGCGTGGCAGCCCCCATGCCGCCGATCAGCAGCGCAATCACCAGCAAGGTGAAGCTGGCGCCGGTGAGGCCGATCGCCAGATAGGCGCCGCCCGCCGTGGCGGTGCCCAGCGCCAGCAGCAGCGGTCCGCCGATGCGCTTCCCCAGTAACGACATCGGCACCTGCAGTCCCGCCATGGCGCCGGCGAACAGCATGCGGAGCACGCCCAGCGCGGCGTAGCTGAGTGCGAACTCGCTCTGCCAAACCGGCAGCAACACGTAGATCAGGTCAGTGAAGCCATCGTGCAGCGCGTGCACGCCGCACGTGACCGCCAGAATCCGCCGCGGCTCGCTTCGCTGCGCCGGCCCGGCGCGGCCGATCTGCGCGATGAAGGACATGGCCGGTCTCCCCTGAAACCGTGCGGAATTTGGGTAGGGGGCGGCACCGAGCACAAGATGGAGAATGTTTTAACTTGTCTAGATGTATAGGTGTTAGTTCATTATATTAACTACCGCGGCAATCGCCGGAAACGGGACGGGACGCGTGTCCAGTTGAACCCGAATCGAAATATCTCAGCGAAGATTTGGCCTAGAGTCGGTGCCGCACCGGACAAAATCAGATCGTCGGCTGCCACGGACCTGCTACGGGGACGGCCTCATTTTCGCCGGGCCACGGCGGCATCGTGACGCCCAAGGCTTGGAGCGTATCCGCCGACCTGGAGCGAAACTGGAACGAGGTGCCAACCGCGATGGCGATCGACGTGCCCGGGACCAGGACGATGACCGATTCCTGGTCGCCGGCGCGGAGCCACATTTCGCCGGTCCCGGCGACGATGTACCAAAGTTCCTGCACCGTGCGGTGCGCGACGGCGCGGGACACGGCAAACCCGGGCAGGCTGAATCGCGCCATGCTGCCGCCTTCGGTGCGCACCAGCACGCGCACCGCCGACCCGTCGGGCGCGAGTACCTCCGGCGCGTCCTCCACGTGCAACGCAGCGAATGCGGGCGGCGTGTCAGTCGTAGGCAAGGCTCAACGTCTCCGCCACCAGCGCGGGGCGCGAACCGCCTTCGATTTCCATCGTGCTTTCGAAGGTCATGCGCACGCCACCCTCGATATCTTCAACGGTCTTCAGCGTCTGCGACAGCCGCACGCGCGCGCCTACCGGCACCGGCGCGGTGAAGCGCACGCGGTTGGACCCGTAATTGATGCCGCGCGAGCGCTGGCGGATTTTGTAGATCTGGTGCGCCAGCCCGGCGAGCATCGACAGTGTCAGGAAACCGTGGGCGATGGTCTTGCCGCCCGGCATCTCGCGCCTGGCCCGCTCGACATCGACGTGGATCCACTGGTGGTCGCCGGTGGCGTCGGCGAACTTGTCGATCATCCCCTGGTCGATCGTGACCCAATCGCTGGTGCCGAGAGGCTTGCCGACATAGGCCTTCATGTCGGCCGGCTTTTCCACTTCGAGCATTCGTCTCCCCTCCGGTTCGCTGCCGGCGACTATGCCGGCGCGCGAGCCTCTTGTCGCGGCCTGGACTTCCATCCTATCTGTCACATCCGGAGGATCGTGCCATGGACCCTGTCAGGATGTCGCAGCGGCAGGCGGCGTTCCGCGCCGACTTCCGCGCCCGCATCGCCCCCGCCTATTTCGGCTGGGCGCATGTCGCGCTGATCTACGCGCTGGGCGGCGCCGCGATCTGGTACTGCGCGCGGCAGATCAGCCACCCGGCCTGGTACGAGTTCCTGGTGATCCCGGTCGCGTTCTGCATCTCCAACGTGTTCGAATGGTGGATCCACCGCTACGTGATGCACCGGCCGGTGAAGGGCTTCATGGGCATCTACAAACGCCACACGCTCGCACACCACCAGTTCTTCACCCATATCGAGCCAACCATCGACAACACGCGCGACTTCCGCATCGTGTTCTTCCCGCCTTATGCGCTGGTGGCGTTCATGGCGCTGTCGCTGCCGTTCGCCGGGATCCTCGGCGCGGTGGGGCTGGCAAATGCCGGCTGGCTGCTGCTGATCACCAACGTGGCCCTGTACCTGAACTACGAATTGTTCCATTACTGCTGCCACGTGAAGGACGACAGCATCGTACGGCACATCCCGATCGTGAACTCGCTGCGCCGCCACCACATCGCGCACCACAATACCGCGCTGATGATGGAGCGGAACTTCAACCTGACCTACCCGGTGGCCGACTGGTTCTTCGGCACCTCCGATCTCGCCTGCGGATTGGTCAGGCACTTGTTCAACGGCTACGACACGCGCTTCGTGCGGCGCGACCTGAAGCGGGTACGCAACACCACGGATGACGTGCGGGTGGGACACCTGCCGGCGGCGGCCGAATAATGCCCCGCGCCAGCGTCAAGACCGGCAAGGCCAGCCTGATCGGCGGCATCGCGGTGGGAATCGCGGTGCTGGTGCTATGGAACGCTGTGGCACACGAATTGGCGGCGGATGGCCCCGCCACCATAGCAGCCGGCGTGCTGGTTGCCGCCGGCATTGCCGCGTGGATCCGCGTGGCCGATCTGTAATTACGACCGAGGGCACGACTCATCGCATGCTTGGAGACTCAACAGCGGAAGGCTGGCGGCCGCACAGTGCCCATTGGGGTACCTTCGCCGCGCGCTGGCACGACGGGCGCATCGAGGTACGGCCGCATCCCGACGATCCCGATCCGAACGCCATCCTGGAGAATTTCGCGACCGCACCGCACCACAAGGCGCGCATCGCCCGCCCGATGGTGCGGCGCGGGTGGCTGGAGCAGGGACCACGAGCGGACGACAGGCGCGGGCGCGACGAATTTGTCTCAATATCCTGGGACCGGGCGCTCGACCTGCTCGCGGCCGAGCTGGCCCGCGTGCGCGACGCACATGGCCCGGGTGCGATCTTCGGCGGCTCCTATGGCTGGGCAAGCGCGGGGCGCTTTCATCACGCGCCCGGCCAGCTCCATCGGTTCCTGAACACTGTGCTTGGCGGCTTCGTCCGCTCGGTGAACAGTTATAGTGCGGGTGCGTCGTCGGTCATCTTGCCGCATGTCATTGGGTCGCTCGATGCGATCGGCCGGCGCGGCGTTACCTGGGACCAGATCGCGGCGCAGACCGAGATGGTGGTCGCATTCGGCGGCCTGCCGCTGAAGAACGCCGCCATCGCGGCCGGCGGCGTCAGCCGCCATGTCGAGCGCGATGCGATGCGCGCTGCCCGAGAACGCGGTGCACGTTTCGTGCTGGTCAGCCCGCTGCGCGACGATCTGTCCGACGAAGCGGGCGCGGACTGGCTGCCGGTGGTGCCCAACACCGATACCGCGCTGATGCTTGGCCTGGCGCACACGCTGATGGCGGAGCATCTGCATGATCGCGCGTTCCTCGACCGCTTCTGCGTCGGTTATGAAACGTTTGAACCCTACCTCGCCGGACGCGACGACGGCCAGCCGAAGGATGCTGCCTGGGCGGCGGCGATCTGCGGCATTCCGGCGCAGGACATCGTCGCCCTCGCGCGCGCGATGGCGGGGCGGCGCACGCTGATCACCGTTGCCCACGCCCTGCAACGCGCAGAGCATGGCGAGCAACCGGTGTGGATGGCGATGATCCTGGCCGCCATGCTCGGGCAGATCGGGCTGCCGGGCGGCGGATACGGCTATGCGCTCGGCACCATGGGCCATTACGGGCGGCGCGAGGTCGCGGTCCCGCTGCCCACCTTGCCGCAGGGACGCAACGGGGTGGCCGATTTCATTCCGGTGGCGCGTATCGCGGACATGCTGCTGCATCCGGGCGAGGCGTTCGAGTACAACGGCCGGCGCCTCATTTATCCCGACATCCGGCTGGTGTACTGGGCGGGCGGCAACCCGTTCCATCACCATCAGGACCTGAACCGGCTGCGGCGTGCCGTTGCGCGTCCGGACACGTTCGTGGTGCACGACAGCGCCTGGACGGCCGCCGCGCGGCACGCCGATATCGTGCTGCCCGCGACGATCACGCTGGAGCGCAACGACATTGGCGCCAGCTCGGCCGATGCGCTGATGGTGGCGATGCACCAGGTGGGCCCGCCGTTCGACCAGGCGCGTGACGACTACGCGATCTTCGCCATGCTCTCTGAACGCCTTGGCAAGGCCGACGCGTTCACCGAGGGCCGCGATGCCGATGGGTGGTTGCGGCATCTGTATGGACGCACGCAGGCGGCGCTGGCGGAGTATGGCCACGACGTGCCGGATTTCGACGAATTCTGGCAACGCGGCGAACTGGAGCTGCCGATGGCGCCGGATGATGGCGGCATTGTCGGCGCGTTCCGCCGTGATCCGGAGGCGCATCCGCTGCCAACGCCAAGCGGTCGTCTCGAGATCGCGTCGGCGACGATTGCGGGGTTTGGCTACACCGACTGTCCCGGTCATCCGGCATGGCTGGCCCCGGAAGATGTGCCCGATGCGCGGCACGGATTGTGGCTGGTTGCCAACCAGCCGGCGCGGCGGCTGCACAGCCAATTGGATTTCGGCCCGCACAGCCAGGACGGAAAGCGGCGCGGCCGTGAAGTCGCGCGGCTGCATCCAACCGACGCCGCGGCGCGCGGCATCGCCGATGGCGACATTATCCGGTTGTTCAACGATCGCGGTGCGTGCCTCGCCGCCGCGATGCTGAGCGAGGATGTGTGTCCCGGCGTTGTCCATCTGCCAACCGGCGCCTGGTACGATCCGGTGGATCCGGAGGAGCAGGCGCCATTGTGCGTTCACGGCAATCCGAACGTCCTGACGCGTGACGCCGGCACATCGCGTCTGGCCCAGGGCTGCACGGGGCAGCTTACCGCTGTGGAAGTGGTACGCTTTACCGGCAACCTGCCGCCAATTCGTGCTTACGAGCCGCCAGAGCAATGAACGTTGGCGCTGCCCCGGGCCGTGAGCTGCGGGCGGCAGGCCCCCGGCCGCGAGCCGCCGGACCATCCATCATGTCATTGCGAGGCCCATAGGGCCGAAGCAATCTCGTTCGAACCGGGGCACGGACGGTGCGAGTACTTCTTTGAACGAGGTTGCTTCGTCGCTACGCTCCTCGCAATGACATGTTTTTCGGGGACGATGCTGAAGATGCCAGGCGAGTCTGAAACATTCGACTTCATCGTCACCGGCGCCGGCAGCGCCGGCTGCGTGGTGGCCGCGCGCCTCTCCGAATCCGGCCGCCACCGCGTGCTGCTGCTGGAAGCCGGCCCGCCTGATACCAACCTGTGGATCCACATCCCGCTTGGCTTTGCCAAGACCTACGTCAACCCGCAGGTGAACTGGAAATTCGAGAGCGTGCCGCAGCCGCAGCTTGCCAACCGCCGGCTCTATCTGCCGCGCGGCAAGACGCTTGGCGGCAGCAGCTCGATCAACGGCATGGTCTACATGCGCGGCAGCCACGGCGACTACGACGAATGGCGCCAGCGCGGCTGCGAAGGCTGGGACTGGGACTCCGTGCTGCCGTTCTTCAAAAAGGCGGAGAACCAAGCGCATGGCGCCGACGACTATCACGGCGTCGGCGGCCCGCTGCACGTCAGCGATCAGCCCGGCCGTTTCGAACTGGCCGACGCGGTCCTGGCCGCCGCCGAGCAAGCCGGCATCCCGCGCAACCCGGACTTCAACGGCGCTCGGCAGGAAGGCTGCGGCTATTACCAGACCACCAGCAGCAACCGTCGCCGCTGGAGCACCGCAAAGGCCTATTTGGAACCGGCGCGCCGGCGGCCAAACCTGACCATCCGCACCGGCGCCCACGCCACGCGCGTGCTGATCGAAAACCGCCGCGCTGTCGGCGTAGAGTACCATGCGAATGAAGGCCGCCGCATCGCGCATGCCCGCGGCGAGGTCATCGTCTCGGGCGGCACTTACGGCTCGCCGCAGCTTCTGCTGCTGTCGGGCCTTGGGCCGGCGCAGCATTTGCAGGAAATGGGGGTTGACGTTGTCCGCGACATGCCGGCGGTGGGTTCCAACCTGCATGACCACTTCAATTCATATGTAAGCTGGCGCTGCACCAGACCCATCACGCTGAACGACCTGGAAAACAGCGCATGGCGCAAGCTTGCCGCCGGCGTGCGCTATGCCTTGTTCCGCTCCGGCCCGATGGCCAGCAACGGCGTCCACGCCGGCTTGTTCACCCGCAGCGACCAACGCTTCGAGCGCCCCGATATCCAAATCAACCTGTTCGAATGGAGCACCCTCCGCCGTGACAAGGACGGCGTTATCCCGCATCCGTTCCCCGGCTTCACGCTCAGCCCCGTGCATCTGCGCCCGGACGGTCGTGGCACCGTGCGCCTCGAGAGTCCCGACCCGTTGGCGCCACCGACGATTCTATTCGACTTCCTGCGCACGGAGTACGACATGCAGGCGGTGCTTTTCGGCATCCGCCTGGCGCGCAAGATCGCCGCGCAGCCGGCGTTGCAACCCTATGTCGCGGCGGAACTCACGCCCGGGCCAGGCGTGATAACGGAAGCAGATTTGCAGGACTACGTTCGCCAGAGCGGTGTTTCCAACCAGCACCCCACCAGTTCCTGCGCCATGGGCCACGGCCCCAACACGGTGGTCGATCCGCGGCTGCGCGTGCACGGCATCGACGGCCTGCGCGTCGCCGACGCATCGATCATGCCCGTCGCCGTCGGCGGCAACACCAATGCGCCGACGATCATGATCGGCGAAAAATGTGCCGCCATGATCCTGGAGGATGTGGCCGCGTCGCCGATCCGCACGGCGGCATAAAGGGAACCGGTGTCATTCGATTGCGGCAGCGTGGCGGCTGGCAATCGTGGCGGCCCGCTGCGGCCGGATCAGAAATACCAACGGCACCGAGCATAGCGCCAGGATCAGCATCAACTTGAAGTCGTCCACATAAGCGATAGTGCTGGCCTGTCGCGTAACTTCTTCGTTCAGGCGCGCGACGCCATGCAGATTGTCTGGATTCCAGAAATGCAGCACCCGAGCAGTCCATAGGCTGCGGTTGAACGGCGTTACCGTGTCGCCGATCTGCGCATGGTTAAGTTGCGTATTGCTCTCGAGCAACGCACCGGTGGTGGAAATGCCAATGGCGCTGCCGATGTTGCGGACCAGGCTGAATACGCCCGTCGCCTGGGTGCGCAATTCCACCGGCAACGTGGCGAACGCGACCGTGGAAAGCGGCACGAACACCAGGCCGATGCTCAGGCCTTGGATGAAGCCGACGTTGATGACCGTCCATTCGGAGACGTCCGGCGTCCAGGATGTCATTGCGTAGAGGGCGTAAGACGTCGCAACAAACCCCAGCCCCACCAGCAGACGCACGCTGACCCGCCCCACCAGCCGGCCGCACAGCACCATGGCCGCCATCGTGCCGAAGCCGCGCGGCGCAAGCAGGATGCCGGCGGTCACCACCGGGTAGTTCATCAGGGTTTGCAGATAAGGCGACAGCAGCGCCAGCGTCGCGTACAGGATCATCCCGACCACGAACATGAACACCAGGCCGACCATGAAGTTCAGGTCGGTGAACAAGCGCGGGGATAAGAAGGGCCGGCGCGCACAGGAGAGTTGCACCAGGAAGCAATACAGGCCCAGTCCGGCCAGGCAGGCCTCGACGATGATCTCACGCGAACTGAACCAGTCGAGCAATTCTCCGCGGTCCAGCATCATCTGGAACGCGCCGATACCGAGGCTCAGCGTGCCGAAGCCGAGCCAGTCGAGCCGCACCCCATCGGAGTGCCGGGACTCTTTGAGGAACGCCAGGATGCCGAATGTGGCGAGGATGCCGAACGGCACATTGATATAGAAGACCCAGCGCCAGTTGTAATTTTCCGTCAGCCAGCCGCCGAGCGTCGGCCCCAGGATTGGCCCGACCATCACCCCCATGCCCCAGATCGCCATGGCGGCACCGCGCCGCTCGGGCGGGTAGATGTCGAACAACACCGCCTGCGACAGTGGCACCAGCGCGGCGCCGCAGATTCCTTGCAGGAGTCGGAACAACACGATCTGGCTCAGCGACTGAGCCATGCCGCACATGACGGATGCAATGGTGAATCCGATCACGGACGCAGCGAAAAATCGGGTGCGTCCGAAGCGCGCGGCCAGGAAGCCGACCGGGGCGGTCATGATCGCGGCGGCCACGATATAGCTGGTCAGCACCCAGTTGATCTCGTCCTGGCTGGCACTCATCGTCCCTTGCATGTAGGGCAGCGCCACATTGGCGATCGTGCTGTCCAGCGACTGCATCAGGGTCGCGAGGATCGTGCACGCGGTGACCAGCGCGCGGTTTGTCGGTTCGCCGCGATCATCCCGGGCGTCCATCGGCCCTGCTCCCGCTTGCCGGCCCTGCGACATGGCTTGGGGCTTTTCCGCTACGACGATCGGGCACTGTCGGCGCCCGCCATGCCGGAACCATATCGACCCGGCCAGGGAGGTGTCACCCACTATTGCTACCGGTGTGTGCCCAGCGTCATTCCCCGGGTGTCATGCCCCGGGTGTCGTGCCCCCAGGTGTGGGTGTCGTGGCTCCGGTGTCATTGCGAGGCGCGCAGCGACGAGGCAATCTCGTTGGTGAGTCGCAACAGTAACCGGGATTGCGTCGGCCCTGCGGCCCTCGCAATGACACGTGGATCGGGCCACAATGACATTGCGATTGGGACAGAGTGCTTGAGACAGCGTGGCGGATCGCACTGCGGCGCGATGGATCGCAGCGGCAGCGCGCCCGCCACAACGAGGGGAAGGGCCAGGAAACGCATGTCCGCGGCGGAGAACAGCTACGACTACATCGTCACCGGGGCCGGCTCGGCCGGATGCGTGCTCGCCAACCGGTTGAGCGAATCCGGCCGCCATCGCGTGCTGCTGCTGGAAGCAGGCGGCAAGGACAGCAACCCCTGGATCCACATCCCGCTCGGCTATGCGAAGACCTTCTGCAACCCGAAGGTCAACTGGATGTTCGATTCGGAACCGGAGCAGAATCTCAACGACCGGGTCATGTACCAGCCGCGCGGCAAGGTGCTGGGCGGCACCAGTTCCATCAACGGCATGATCTACATGCGCGGCAATCACGCCGACTACGACCACTGGCGCCAGCTCGGCTGCGAGGGTTGGGACTGGGACTCCGTGCTGCCCTATTTCCGCAAGGCGGAAGACAACGAACGCGGCGAGAACGAATACCACGGTGCCGGCGGCCCGCTGCGCGTCTCCGACCAGCCCTATGAATGGGAGATCGCGAAAATCCTGCTGGAGGCCTGCGTCCAGGCCGGCATCCCGCCCAACCCGGATTTCAACGGCGCGCAGCAGGAAGGTTGCGGCTACTACCAGACCACCACCAAGGACCGCCGCCGCTGGAGCACCGCGGCCGCTTATCTGCGTCCGGCGCGCCAGCGGCCCAACCTGGCGATCCGCACCCATGCGCATGCCACGCGCGTGTTGCTGGAAAACGGCCGCGCGGTGGGCGTGGAGTTCGAATCGCCGCGCGGCCGGGAGACGGCACGTGCCAATGCGGAGGTGATCGTCTCCGGTGGCGCCTATGGTTCGCCGCAGCTTCTGCTGCTATCGGGCATCGGGCCGGCGCAGCACCTGCGGCAGATGGAAATCCCGGTGCTGCACGAGCTGCCGGGTGTCGGCAGCAACCTGCACGATCATTTCAACACGTTCTGCGCCTGGCGCATTTCGCGCGCGATCTCGCTCAACGAGCTGCATCATTCCATCCCGCGCCAGATCGTCGCCGGCGTGCAATACGCGTTCGGGCGGCGCGGCCCGATGTCCGGCAACGGTCTCTATGTCGGCGCCATGGTGCGCAGCGACAAGCGGCTGGAGCGGCCGGATATCCAGTTGAACATCTCCGCCTGGAGCACGATCGACCGCAACCGCAACGGCATCATTTCGCATCCCTTCCCGGGATTTGCGATCAGCCCGGTGCATCTGCGCCCCGAGGGACGCGGCACAGTGCGGCTGCGCTCGCCCGATCCGTTCGCGCCGCCCGAGATCAGGTTCAACTTCCTGCGGTCGGAGTACGACATGCAGGCGGTCATTGCCGGGATGCGCATCGCACGGCAGATCGCCCGGCAGCATGCATTGCAAAAACTGCTGGTGGCGGAGACGCTGCCCGGCTCGTCGGTTATCACCGACGAGCAATTGGCCGACGATGTGCGCAAGCGGGGTGTTTCCAACCTGCATCCGGTGGGGTCATGCAGCATGGGGCACGGACCGAACACGGTAGTCGACCCGCGGCTGCGCGTGCATGGGATCGAGAGCCTGCGCGTGGTGGACGCTTCGATCATGCCCGCGATCATTGCCGGCAACACCAATGCGCCGACGATCATGATCGCGGAGAAGGCGTCGGACATGATCCTGGAGGATGCGCGCGCGGAACCGGCTCGGCGTGCGGCCGCCTGACACGGCGGTTCAAGCCGGCGGATGCCGCGAGGGATACGGACGTTGGAACACCCGTGACCGCGCACAGCCGTGCGCCAGACAGGAGATGCAGACCATGCCGCATGATCCAATCGTCGACGTCGCTGCGCTTTCGACGCTCGGCCCTGTCCGCTATCTCGACGCGCGCGATCCGGGGGCGTTCGATGCCGGCCATGCACCAGGGGCCGTGCGGGTGCCGCTGGACGCCTGGGATGCCGCCGCCAAATCCGCGGCGACCGGCTTCAAGGCCAACGCGTATTGGGACGACGCTTTCCGCGCGCTGGGAATCGGCGATGGCGTGACGGCGGTCGCCTATGATGCCGGCGCGATGACCAACGCCGCGCGCGTCTGGTTCATCCTGCAGTACTTCGGCGCCAAGGCGGCGATCCTGAATGGCGGCTGGCCCGCGCTTGCCGCCGCGGCCAATCTGCCGCCCGCGGCATCGCCCCCAACGGCGGCGTTCCACGCCGTGGCCGGCGCAGGCGCGGTTGGCGTGGTCGATCGCGACACGCTCAAGCAGCAGCTCGACGGCGGCGCCCACGTATTCGACAGCCGCACCCGCGCGGAATTCACCGGCGAGGATGCGCGCGGCCGTCCGCGCAGCGGCCACCTGCCGGGCGCACGCCATCTGTCGCATGCCGACCTGATGCGCAACGGCATTGTGCATCCCGCACCGAAGCTGCGTGCAATGATGGAGCAAGTCGGGTTCGGTCCCGGCGACCATATCGTGACGCATTGCGAAGGCGGCGGCCGCGCGGCTCTTGCAGCGGCCGCTGCCGCGCGCGCGGGATTCGACGATGTGCGCGTGTACTATCTCAGCTTCGCCGACTGGGCACGCGACGAGAGTTGCCCGATCGTGCGGGACTGAAGGGCGAAGGGGTACGCCGACTGTGCCGGACGTAGCCCGACTGTCCGGCCACCATCGCGCCCTCCACGCGTCCTGTCGCCCAGGTGTGGCGTCGCCCACGCGTCCTGTTGTCCAGGTGTCGCGTCGTCCAGGTGCCACGTCGTCCGCGTGTCATGTGGTCCACGTGTCATGTGGTCCACGTGTCATTGCGAGGAGCGTAGCGACGAAGCAATCTCGATCGAGCGGGCGCACGAACGCCCGTGCGCCCGCTCGATCGAGGTTGCTTCGGCCCCTGCGGGGCCTCGCAATGACATGGGGTGGGCCGCGTCGCGCTTCCCTAATTCCGGGCGCTAGCGGGTGCGGTTGTACTCGTAATCCTCGCGTTCGCCGGCGCCGTGACGAAGTCCCTCCGGCATCGGTGCACGCGTGGCGTTGACCTTCGCGTGAACGTCGAGTGCCGCCTGGTCCTGCCATAGTTCCAACAGCGCCAGCCTGTCCGGATTCAATACGCTTTGGAATACTTCGAATTGCTGGCAGCCAGGTTCCTCAATGACCTCGGCACAGCGCTGGCGGAATTGCTGCGCCAGTTCGCCGCCCTTGCCGGGTGCGGCGGTAATAGAGACGACGAGGCGGACCGGCATGGCGTTTCCTCCAACGTTTGATGTTGGCGAGTAGTGGCACCCGGTGCGCCGCCGTCAAGTGCCGGAGGGGCGCGTCCCAAACGGGCGCGTGCCGGAAGGGCGCGTGCCAAACGGGCGCGTGCCAAACGGGTGCGTCCCAAACGGGCGCGTGCCAACGGGGCACGTGCCACACGGGCGCGATCGCCCTACCGCTGCAACTCCCCCGCCTTCACGCTGGCAATCGCGTTGTTCAGGATTCCGATGATCGCCTCATCCGCCATGCTGTGCGACAACATGGCCAGCGCGCCCCCCAGCAGCGCCGAGGCAATCGACAGCTCATTGATCTTCTGCCCCCGCATGTACTCGATTGCCTTGTCCACCACGGCACCCGCATGGCTCAGATCGGCCGGAGGTTGATCGTCGCTTCCAGGCTGCATCGTTTGCACTCCCTCATGCCGTGACATCGGCTTGTGCTTGCTCCGCCGCCTGCACCGCCCACATGCGGGTATAGAGTCCGTCCAGTGCAAGCAAGGACCCATGCGTGCCGCGTTCCGCCACATGGCCGTCCGCCAGCACGATGATCTCATCCGCGTCCACCACGGTCGATAGCCGGTGCGCGATCACCAGGGTCGTGCGGTGCCGCGCCAAACCGCGCAAGGCCGTCTGGATCTCCTGTTCTGTTCTCGTATCGAGCGCGCTGGTCGCTTCATCCAGGATCAGAATGCGCGGATCCTTCAGGATGGTGCGCGCGATCGCCACACGCTGCTTCTCCCCGCCCGAAAGCTTCAGCCCACGCTCGCCAACGCGTGTATCGTAGCCTTGCGGAAGCTGACGCACGAACTCATGCACCTGCGCCAGGCGCGCCGCCGCCTCGATCTCGTCCTGCGATGCGTCGGGCCGGCCATAGGCGATGTTGTAGCGGATGCTGTCGTTGAACAATACGGTGTCCTGCGGCACGACGCCGATCGCCGCGCGCAGGCTGTCCTGCGTCACGTCGCGAATATCCTGCCCATCGATGCAGATGCGCCCACCGGTCACGTCGTAGAACCGGAACAGCAGCTTGGTAATGGTGGACTTGCCCGCTCCGGTGGACCCGACGATCGCCAGCTTGCGCCCTGCCGGCACGGTGAAATCGACGCCATGCAGAATGGCGCGCTCCGGGCCATAACCGAACGACACGTTCTCGAACCGGACTTCGCCCGCCGGCCCTTCTGACAGATGCGCCGCCAGGGCCGTCGCGTCCGGCCGCTCCATCACGTCCGCCGGCACGCGCAGCAGCCGGAACATCTGCTCCATGTCCACCAGACCCTGGCGGATCGTCATATAGACCATGCCGAGGAAATTCAGCGGCTGGTAAAGTTGCATCATATAGGTGTTGATCAGCACGAATTTCCCGACCGTCATGCTGCCGTCGCGCACGCCCTGCGTCGCCATCAGCATGATGCCGGTCAACCCCACGGCGATGATCGCACCTTGCCCCAGGTTCAGAATATTCAGCGATACCTGAACCCGCACCGCCG
>Ga0335075_10003126_pt1 | contig 26466 bp, 22 predicted proteins | sample Lox_Sample_24_FD_206723 | JGI IMG/M metagenome (GOLD analysis project Ga0335075, IMG submission 206723) | Soil microbial communities from Loxahatchee National Wildlife Refuge, Florida, United States - Lox_Sample_2.4 | ecosystem: Environmental > Terrestrial > Soil > Wetlands | place: USA...
GCTCGCCGCTTCGCCTCCCGTGGGGAGCCCACCTCCTACCTGGCCGCCGAGGCCGGGAGACAGGCGATGACGTCGGCCGATGTCAGCGAGGTGGACGTGGTCGTGCTCGCCACCACCACTCCGGACCGGCCGTGTCCCGCGACCGCGCCGCGGGTGGCGGAGCGGCTCGGGCTGACCGGGTGTCCCGCCTTTGACATCTCGGCCGTGTGCACGGGCTTCCTCTACGCGATCTCCGTCGCGTCCGCGCTGGTCGTATCGGGTACCGCGAAACACATCCTGGTCATCGGCGCCGAGACGTTCAGCACGATCCTCGATCCGCAGGACCGGTCATCTGGGGTCGTGTTCGGTGACGGCGCCGGCGCGGTCGTGCTGCGGGTCGGCGACAGCCGGGAGCCCGGCGCGGTCGGCCGGGTTGAACTAGGCAGCGACGGGTCGCTGGCGGATCTCATCACGATACGGGCGGGAGGGTCGGAAGAGCGGCTGTCCGGCTCGGCTCCCGCCCGCTGCGACTCGTACTTCTCAATGCGCGGCCAGGAAGTGTTCCCGTACGCGGTGCGGCGCATGACCGAGGCGGCACGGACGGCACTCGCTCATGTCGGCTGGCAGCCCGGCGAAGTTGACCGCCTGGTCGGACATCAGGCTAACCTGCGCATCCTGCGTGCCATCGGGGAGCGGATGCACCTACCCGCCGAACGCCTCGTGGTGCATCTGGACCAAGTCGGGAACACCGCCGCGGCGTCGATCCCGCTGGCTCTCGCCTATGCGAACTCCACCGGCGAGCTCTTCCCCGGAGCTCGTGTCGTGCTGGCCGCCTTCGGCGGCGGTGCGACATGGGGCGCCACAGCCATGATCTGGCCCGCTCTGAAAACGCCATGAATATCCAGCCATTCTCGGAAGGAGCTACATGAAAACCGTCTCAGAGCCGACCTTCGAACAGCTTGCGATGATAATTGAGGAGAAGATCGGAATACCGCGTGATCGTGTTACGCCCGATACCGTACTCGAGGATATCGAGGTCGATTCGATTGCCCTGATCGAGGTGGCGCTTGTCGCCGAAGAAAAATTCGGCGCCGAGGTTCCCACCGACGATCTCAGTTCCGCCAGTACCGTTCAGGACCTGTACGAACTCGTCGTGACAGCTTTCCGAGTAGGAAGGTAGGTGAAATGCGGAAAGTATTTACAGCCGCCGCGGTGCCGGCCGTCGCGGCCGCGGGCATTGTCCTTGCGTCGCTTCCCGCCAGCGCCGCGCCATCGAGCGATGGCGCGCCAACTGTGACGGTAGTGGCGAGCGGGCTCAACAGTCCCAAGCAGCTCACCATCGGGCCTGGCGGGGTGTACGTCGCCGAGTCGGGCACGGGCGGAAGCACGTGCGTAACCGCCGGCGGGACCTCGGAGTGCGAGGGCAAGACGGGGGCAGTGGCACTGGTGACCCCGTTCGGCACCCGGAACGTGATAACCGGGCTGTCATCCGTGCTCGAGGGCAACGAGGGTGCGGCCGGACCGACCGCGATAGCGTTCGGCCGCGGCAAGACCGCCCTGCTGTTCCAGGACACGGCCGTGAACCCCGACGGCACCACCGCGGTGCAGGGACCGGGGGCGGACGCCTTCGGCAAATTGCTGCTGGCGCGGCGGTCCTGGCGGTCCCTCAGCTGGTCCGTGGGAGCTAATCTCGCGGCCTTCGCCGCGGCCAACCCGCAAGATCCGGCCACGCTGGGCGGCCTTCCCGGCTCGGAAACCAGCTACGACTCCGACCCCTACGACGTCGTCCCTTACCGCGACGGTTTCGCGATCGCCGACGCCGGGGCCAACGATGTACTGTGGCTGAGCAGTAAGGGCCAGCTTTCGATACTGGCCCGGCTGCCGTTCATTCCGATGGTGTTCGACGGGATCACGGTCGACGCCCAGGCGGTTCCGACCTCGCTCGCTGTCGGCCCTGACGGCGCGCTGTATGTCGGAGAGCTCGTCGGCTTCCCGGATCAGCCAGGGTCGTCGAGCATCTACCGCATAGTGCCTGGCCGGGCGCCGTCCGTTGTGGCGAGCGGGCTTACCGCGGTGACCGCCATCGCGTTTGACCGCGAAGGCAGGCTCCTCGCGGCGGAATACAGCACGGCCGGCTTCCTGGCACCCAGCGTCCCCGGAGCGCTGGTCAGGGTCGACATTTCAACCGGCACGGTCACGACGCTTCCGGTCAGCGGCCTGTCTCAGCCCACCGGGCTTGCCGTGAGCCGCCAAGGCGACGTCTTCGTGTCTGTCAACGGCAACTCGGCCGGTACCGGCGAGGTGCTGCTGATCACCGGGCTGGACTGACCACCCGGTATCGGCGAGACGAAGAGGGCGCCCGGCGGCACAGCCGCCGGGCGCCCTCTTCGTGATCCGCTAGTGGTGCCGCGCCGTGTTCCGGGCCGATGCCTGGCGTGCCGCCTCGGCGAACGCCAGGAACGGCCGCTCATCGGCGATCTGATCGGCGTGCCACTGCACGGCGATCGCGAACGGGTGATCGGCCGCCTCCACAGCCTCGATGATGCCGTCCCTCGCCCGGGCGGTCACCACGAGGCCGTCGCCGAGCTCGTCGATCGCTTGGTGGTGGTAGCAGCGCACCTCGGTCGTCTCGCCGCCGAAGATCCCGGCGATGTGGCTGCCGGGCAGCAGGTCCAGGAGCTGGGCGCCGAACGAGCCGGGCTGCGGCTGGTGGCCGGTGTCGCCCGTGATGTCCGGCAGATACTGGTGCAGCGTGCCCCCGCAGAGCACGTTGAGCACCTGCAGGCCCCGGCAGATACCGAAGAACGGCAGCCCAGCGCTTAGCGCGCGCTCGAGGAGCGCGAGTTCGGCGGCATCCGTGGCCTTGCTGACGCCGCTGGTCTTAGCGTGGGCGGTTGCCCCGTACAGCGCGGGGTCCACATCCGCGCCTCCAGGCAGCAGCAAGCCGTCGAGCCGGTCGATCATGTCCTCGACCCCCGGCAGCAGCGGCAACAGCACCGGCATGCAGCCCGCGGCGGACAGCAAGTCCACATACGCCTGCGGGATCAGCGTGGCGGACAGTTCGAATTTCAGCCAGGTGACCTGGGCCGCCCGCGCGCATATTCCGATCACGGGCGGCCGCGTGTCTCCGGAACCGTTCTGTCTGGAATTCATGGCCGCTACTTCGTCCATGGCGGTACGAACGGCTCCTCGCCTGCCACGTAACCGCGTCCGCCGACAGGCAGCATCGCCACCATTTCGAGTGGCTCGTCATGTGGATTGCCAATACCGAAGGTGACATGCGGCGGAACGATCAGGACGTCCGCCGCGGACAGCTTATGCTCGGTGCCGTCAAGCGACACGACCGCGTTGCCCGACAGCACGAAGAAGATCTCTTCGCGGTCCACCATCCCCATCCACGGCTGCACATGCGGAGCCAGGGTCAGGAGCCACATGCAGGTTTCGGTTGATCCCCTGCTTGGCGCCGCGTAACCGCGGACGGTGATATGCGGGACGGATAGCTCTACGCCACCCGGCGGCGTAAAGGTGAAGACGGGCGCGCTTGAGGCATGAACTACTGGCATGGGCATACCCTCCCTGGGTTTGGCTAACGGCATTCGCAGTCTCCCAGCAGGGCGTCCAGCCCTGGTCAAGTGCCAGTTGAGCCGCTGAGGGTCAGGTCGCGGGCTTGGCGTGCTCCCCGTAGGAGGCGGGGAAGCCCTGACGCCAGCTTGGATAGCGGAGCGTCCAGCCGAGTTCCTTCTTGGCTTTGGCGTTCGACGCGCCGCGGCACTCCAGGGACATCTTTACCATCTCTCGTCCCATGACGAGGTTGGCGATCCCGCCGGGGAGGCGGAAGGGCCGCTTGGCGCCGAGCGCACTCGCAAGGGCAGGCAGCCAGTCATTCATCGCGGCCGGATCGTCATCGGCGATGTTGTACAGAGCCGGGCCATCGTGCTCCAGGGCGAGCACGGTCGCGCTCGCGGCGTCGTCGAGGTGGACGAACGGCGTGATGCCGGTTCCCGCGCCGAGGATCGGGTACTGCCGCTTGCTGACGGCCTTGGTCGTGGAGTCGGGCAGGCCGTAGAAGCCGCCGTAGCGCAACACGACTCCGCCGGCGTCGAGGAAGGCCTTGTCGACGTGGGCCATCGCGGCGAAGGTCTGGCGCGCGGACTTCGGTGGGTTCGGGTCGAGCGGGTCGTCCTCGGTCTTGACCGCACCGCCCTCGCGTATGTAGCGGAACGGAGCGAAGCTCTGGGCGACCAGACGGTTTACGCCTGCCTCCCGCGCGGCCGCCAGCAGGTTGTCCGTGCCCTCGGTCCGGAGCCGGTTGGTTCCCGCGAACATCTTGTCCAGGCTCCTGGACATGGACGCGTTCGCCAGCGCGGTGGCTTCGTGGATGATCGCGTCCGGCTGGGCCTCGAAGACCGCCTTGCGCACCGCGCTCGCGTCGAGCAGGTCAAGCGCGACCGGCTGTGCGTCGAGTGCCCGTAGCCTCTCTGCCTTCCCTGGTGACCTGAACGTGCCGATCACCTCGTGCCCCCGCCTGGTCAACTGCGGGACAAGACTGGCGCCGATCGCGCCGCTTGCCCCGACGACCATGACTCGCATGAGCATGCTCCTTTTCATCCGATGCCGTAAATTTGTGCTTTCGCTCGTTGTCGCAGCGAACGGTGACGCTCTCCGCACCGCGCGCACGTCTAACATCAGCGTTGTAGGGGATACTTATATGACGCATGGGCTCGCGGGAATGTGACCGGTGAACGAGAATCAGTGGCTGGCAGACCAATTCGAGGAGCACCGGCCTAGGTTGCGGGCCATGGCTTCCCGGATGCTCGGCTCGCAAGCGGAAGCCGATGACGCGGTGCAGGAGGCCTGGCTGCGGCTCAGCGGCTCGGGCCCGGGCGAGATCGGCAACCTCGGCGGCTGGCTGACCACGGTGGTGGCCCGGGTGTGCCTGAGCATGCTCCGTTCGCGGAATTTCCGCGAGGAGCCGCTGGGGACCCAGCTCCCCGCCAGGGAGGAACTGTATCCGGAGGAAGAGGTACTGCTGGTTGACTCGGTGGGGCTCGCCCTGCAAGTCGTGCTCGACACGCTGAGCCCGGACGAGCGGCTCGCGTTCGTGCTGCATGACATCTTCGACCTCCCGTTCGACGAGATCGCCGTCATGATGGACCGCACTCCCGTGGCCGCCCGTCAGCTGGCCAGCAGGGCGCGCCGTCGCGTAAAGGGCGCCGAGGTGCCTGGCGGCCGGGATGCCGCCCGCCAGCGCGAGGTGGTCAACGCGTTCTTCGCCGCCGCCCGTGGCGGCGACTTCGACGCGCTGGTCGAGGTCCTCGACCCGGGCGTTGTGCTGCGCATCGACGCGGACTTCCCCGGCAGCCCGGCGTTCAAGGTCGCCCGCGGCACGGACGCGGTGGCCAGCCAGGCGCTCAACGGGCTGGCGCCCGCGCTGCGCTCTGTGGAGCTGTATCCCGTGTTCGTGCACGGAATGGCAGGGATGATCGCGGCCCGGCGGGGGCGCCCCCTCACCGCGATGAGCTTCGTTATTGCCCACGACAAGATCACCGAGATCGACGCGATCACAGACCCCGAGCGCGTTCAGGCGATCGCGGCGGCCGCCATGGGCGAGTAGCTTGTCAGTCACGGGACCGGCAGACCCAGCTTCTCAGCCGCGAGCGCGAAGCGTCCGGCCTCATCGTCGGCACCGGTGCCGGGGAAGCCGATCAGCGACAAGACCTCGCACCGGCACGCCCGGACATCCGGGTGACGTCGCGCCAGAGTGATCAGTCCCTGTCCCGGACCACATTCGACCAGCAGGTGCGGCCCCGCGGCCAGCAGCACCTGCAGAGCCGGCCAGAACAGCACCGGGTCCACCACCTGCCGGGCCCAGTACAGCGGGTCGAGCGCTTCGGCACCGGTAAGGCGGCGCGCGGTATATCCCGAGATCAACGGGATTTCTGGAGGCCGCAGCGGCACGGTGGCGAGCAGGCGGCTCGTCATGTCGCCCACCGGCCGAAGCGCGGCGCTGTGGAAGGGCGTGAGCGAGGAGACCGGGGCCCACGTAAAGCCCGCCTCCTGCAGCGCGTTCGTCGTGGCGCGCAGCGGCTCGCAGGTGCCGGCGATCACCGTCTGCCGCGGTGCGTTAATCGCCCCGATGTCCACGCCCGGCAGCAGATATGGTGCGACTTCCGCACGGGAAGCCGCAACGGCGACCATGCCGCCGACCGGCCCCACGGCAAGCCGGCTGACCCGGTCCTGAACGACCCGGATGGCGTCGTCTAGGCCGAAGACGCCTGCCAGGGTAGCCGCGGCCATTTCGCCGATGCTGTGGCCGAGCAGCACGGCCGGACGCAGCCCCATACGTATTAGCAGCCTGCCGAGCGCGTAGTCGATGGCGAACAGCAGCGGCTGAGAACGGCGGACATCGTCGACCGGGAGTCCGGGGTCGGCGGCCAGCCAGTCGGATCGCAGCTCGTCCCCGGTCTTGCCCATGATCTGGAATACCTCATCGAGGATCGCCGCGAACGCCGGCAGGTCCCGGTACAGACCCGTGCCCATGCCGCGGTACTGTGCGCCCTGCCCGGGCAGCAGCAGGGCGGCCGGGAACTTTTCCGTCATGGGATCAGGTCACTTCCGGCTGGACTTCGGCCAGCGCGATGCGTGGCTTGGCGGTCACGTGTTCAAGCAGCACCAGGACGAGCACGCCCGCGAGGACGAGCAATCCCGCGCTGATACGGTACGCCAGCGCGTATCCGTGGGTGAGCGCGACCGCGGGGAGCGTGCCGTCACGAAGCTCGCCCCCGGCGTACCGAAGCGCGAGCGTGACCAGTGCCGAGAGGCCGAGCGCCGAGCCGATCTGCTGCATGGCGGTCTGCACGCCGGAGCCGAGCCCGGAATCCTCACCCGTGACCTTGTGCAGGGCACCGTTTATCAGGCCGGGGTAGCAGATGCCGCTAAACACGCCGAACACGATCATCCCGGGAAGCACCCCGGTGGCATACGAGGAGTTATCCCGGATGTAGCTCGAGACCAGCAGTCCCGCGGCGCTGCCGAGGAAGCCGATGACCAGGACCGCTTTGACGCCGATGCGCGGCATCAGCCCGGTCGCCACGCCCAGCCCAGCGCCGATCCCGACCCCGAGCGGCAGGTACAGCAGCCCTGCCCGCAGCGGGGAATAGCCGAGAATCTGCTGCATGTACAGCGTCATCAGGAAGACGTACCCGATGAACGCCGCGAACAGGGCCAGGCTCAAGACGTTAGATATCACCCGGGTGCGGTTGGTGAAGAACCGCACCGGGATCATCGGGTCGGATGAGCGGGTCTCCACCACGGTCATGATCGCCAGCAGGGCCACCCCGCCGGACAACGGCAGCAGCACTTGCCAGGAGCCCCACGGATGCGAGGCCGCCTGCAGCAAGCCGTCGACGACCGCCCCCAGACCCCCGGTCGCGGTGACAGCCCCGGCCACATCGACTCGCTCGCCTCCGCGTGCCATGCGGCTCTCCGGCAGCACGCGCGGCACCATGAGCAGTGCGAACAGCACGACGGGGATGTTGACGTAGAAGATCCACCGCCAGGATGTCAGCCCGGTCAGCGCGCCGGAGATGACGGAACCGAACGTACCGCCCAGCCCGGACAGGCCGCCCCAGACCCCGAGCGCCTTCATCCGCTCGCGGGAGCCGGGGAACAGTACCGGGATCATCCCGAGCGCCGCGGGGCCTGCCAGCGCCTCTCCCAGCCCTTGCACGAACCGGCTCGAGACCAGCATCGACGACGAGACCGCGGCGCCCGACGCCGCCGACGCGGCGCCGAAGACCAGCACGCCGACCAGGAACAGCCGTCGGCGACCGAACATGTCGGCTAGCCGCCCGCCCAGCAGCAGGAACCCTCCGGCTACAAGCACATAGCCGTTGATGACCCAGGCCAGGCCCTGATGAGAGAAGTGCAGGTCGTGCTGGATCCTGGGAAGGGCGACGTTCACCACGGTGATATCCAGGACGAGCATGAACTGCACCGCCGCCAGCACGGCTAGAGCGAGCCATCGCCTCTGGTCAGGTGCGGTGACGTCAGCCGCCGGCAGTTGCGCGTCCCGGTCTACGGCGCTCATGATTTGGCTCCTCCGGTCATGCCCGGCTGATTCCAGCGCGGGCAAGCACCATGGCGCTCTGGAATCCGCCGAAACCGCTGCCCACGCTCAACACGGTGTCCAGGTGCTGCTCGCGTGCCTCGACCGGCACGTAGTCCAGGTCCAGTTCCGGGTCGGGTTCGGTGAGGTTGGCGGTCGGCGGGACGACGCCCTCGTCGATCGCCAGCGCGCAAGCGGCGATCTCAATGGAGCCGATGGCACCAAGCGAGTGGCCGATCATCGACTTGATGGAGCTGACCGGTATCCGGTAGGCGTGTTCGCCAAGCGCCCTCTTGAGCGCTGCTGTCTCGTGCCGGTCGTTCTGTTTCGTGGCGGTGCCGTGCGCGTTGACGTAATCGATGGCGTCCGCGGGCAGCCCGCTCTCGCTCAGCGCCGCGGAGATCGCGGCGGCAAGTTCCGCGCCGTCCGGCTTCAGGCCGGTCATGTGATAGGCGTTGCTACGCGACGCGAACCCGGTGATCTCGGCGTAGATCCTGGCATCGCGCGCGCGCGCGTGCTCCTCCGCTTCCAGGACCAGGATCGCGGCGCCCTCGCCGAGCACGAAGCCGCTGCGGGTGCGGTCGAACGGCCGCAGGGCGTGCGCGGCGTCGTCGTTGCCCGGCGAAGTCGCCTTGATGGCGTCGAAGCACGCGACGGTGATGGGTGATATGGGAGCGTCCGTGCCGCCTGCCACCATCACATCGGCCGCGCCCTCCCTGATCAGGTCGGCGGCGTGGCCGAGGGCATCTAGCCCCGACGTGCACCCGGCCGAGACCACCGCGACCGGGCCCTGGGCGTTCACATCCCAGGCGAGTTCCGCGGCCATCGAGCCTGGCATGTAGTAGTCGTACTGATGCGGGCTGGTGTATTCGTGGTCGACGACCCACTCCCTGCCGGTGTCGCTCAGTACCAGGTACTCCGATTCCAGCCTGCATGTACAGCCCACCGCGGTGCCGAGGCTGACCCCGGCTCGGGCGGGGTCAAGCCGGCCCGGCTCGAGCCCGCTGTCGCTTATGCTCTCCCTGGCCGCGACCAGCGCGAACTGCGCCGCCCGGTCCAGGCGGCGGGTCTCCCGGTGTGACAGTCCCTCCTGAACCGGGTCGAAGTCGACCTCGGCGGCTATCCGGGAGCGGAAGGCGGCCGCGTCAAAGGCGGTGATCAGCCTCGTCGCGGTGCGCCCCGAGGTTATCGCCTCCCAGAACGCCTTGGTGCCCACCCCGCCCGGTGCGACGACACCAAGGCCGGTGATCACCACCCTCCTGCTGTTCAACGCGGCCCCCCCGCGGCATTTGCGATGCTGTCCATAGCTCTGGGGTCTACCGGGACGCGTTCGCGGTCTTCAGCGCTTCCGCCGCCGCGTCGTCGGCCGCCGCCGCGTCGATCAGCACGCCTGTTGGCAGCAGGCGGAGCGCTTGTGTCCCTGCGAGCTTCCAGTCGTAGCGGCTAGCGAGGTCGAAGAGATCCTCCACTGTCGGCGGCCGACCGAGATCCGCCTCTAGCTCCAGCGCCGCCGGATGGTATTGCTCGTACCCTCCCGGCGTGTGCAGCGTGAGGAAGTGCGCGCCGCTGTGCAGCGGTGTCGCCCACGTGTGCCTCGTCTTCCTGGTGATGTACGCCACCCCGCCGGCCTTCAGTTCGGTTACCTCACCGCCGATATACATGACCAGGGCACCGTCGATGACGTAGTAGGTCTCCTCCGAGCCCGGGTGGGTATGCAGCGGAGGCCCGGCCATCGCGGGGCCGACCCGCCCCTCGACCAGCGCTGCCGCACCATCCGTGGCACTGGCGGGCAGAGCGATTCCGAACCCGCGCCGACCGGGCGGCCGCATTTCGGGCAGGATTACTGCGGACATGATTCCTCCGTGAGTGGCGCAAAGCAGTCTCGCTCCACAATGGAAGGCGGCGCGGCCCGTCGTCATCTCCGAAATTGCTGTTCGTACACGGCGGCTGTTCGACTGGAGAATTTTCCGGTTGAACGCCAAATCCAGAGCAGATCCTGCCGCCGCGCGTAAACCACGCCTGTAATACATATGCGAACACCACTCCCGCGACCTAAGAATGGATATGTCGCTGCTCTTTGCCGCATGCTTGGTTCGATGTTACGACGGGAATCCGGAGGCGAGATATGGGTGCAGACGTTGTCGTTGTGGGCGCTGGGCCAGTCGGACTGATGCTGGCCGGCGAATTGCGCCTTGGCGGCGCGGACGTCGTCCTCTATGAGAGGCTGGCCGCCCCGACAGGCGAATCGCGGGCCCTTGGCTTTAACAGGCGCGTTGCTGAATCGCTCGATCAGCGCGGGCTGCTGACCCGGCTCGGCGATTTCCGCTGGGGACCCCAGGGGCACTTCGGTGGCGTGCGCATTGACCTCGGTATGCTGGACGAAGCTCACAACGGCGTGCTCGGGCTGCCGCAGGCCAGGACCGAGCGGGCGCTCGCGAGCTGGCTGGAGGACCTCGGAGTGCGGGTGAGGCGCGGGTACGAGGCGACCGGGCTCCGCCAGGACGCGAACGGCGTGGTGGTCGTCCTCGACGGACCTGCCGGCCGCCGCGAGGAGACCGCCAGTTACCTCGTCGGCTGCGACGGAGGTCACAGTACCGTCCGCGCGCTGGCCGGCATCGAGACGTACGGCTGGGAGTCCACGCGGGGGATGTACACGGCCGAGGTCACCGGGCTCGAGATGCCACAGCGCCCCATCGGGGAACGCCTTCCCGGCGGGAACATGGTCGTCTGCACCAACCTGGGCGATAACCGGTACCGGATCGTCATTCAGGACAGCACCTTGCCTCCGCACCCGGACCCCGGGGCACTGACCTTCGCGGAGGTCGCGGACGCGTGGCAGCGGCTGACCGGTGATTCCATCCGTCACGCGCGGGTGCTGTGGATGTGGGCCTGCGGCAACGCGGCCAGGCTGGCCGCCAGCTACCGGCGAGGGCGGGTGTTCCTGGCCGGCGATGCCGCGCACGACACTCCGCCGCTTGCGGCGTGGGGGCTGAGCGCCGGCGTGCAGGACGCGGTGAACCTCGGCTGGAAGCTGGCAGCGGCGGTCAGCGGCCGGGGCGACGATGCCCTGCTCGACAGCTATCACGATGAGCGGCACCCGGTAGGGGAGCAGCTTATGCGCAATATCCAGGCCGCATCCATGCTGTACCTGGGCGGGGACGAGCTGGAGCCGCTGCGTGACGTGCTGCGGGAACTGGTGGCTTTCAAGGACGCCGCGGGCTATCTGGCGGGCATGGTAAGCGGGCTTGGCATCCGCTACGACGTGGGACCGGGGGGGCACCCGCTGCTGGGCAAACGGATGCCGCCTGATCGTGTGCTGCTGGTTGACGGGACTCCTACCCGTGTCGCCGAGCTGCTGCGCCCGGCACGCGGGGTGCTCATCACCACCGGCTCCGCTCACGAAACGGCGGGGCTCGCGCCAGGCTGGACCGATCGCGTCGACGTGGTGGCCGGCAGCTGGGACGCGGCCGACGCGGCGGCAGCACCGCTAGATAAGGTGCTCATCCGGCCCGACGGCTATGTCGCCTGGACCGAACCCGGTGGCGGCGACCTGGCCGGGGCACTGTGCCGGTGGTTCGGCTCACCTCGCGCCGTCGCCACCGCCCAGCCCGGCACCGCCTCATGAAAGAGGCGACCATGGCGAGGGACGTGATCGTCGTCGGTGCCGGGCCCGTCGGATTGATGCTGGCCGGCGAGCTGCGTCTGGGAGGCGCGGACGTAGTCGTATACGAGAAGCTGCTCGCTCCGGCCCTGCAGTCGCGCGGGGCGAGCTTCACCAGGCGCACGGCCGAGGAGTTCGATCAGCGCGGGCTGCTCGCCCGCCTTGGCGAGTCCGAGCCCGCGGACAGCCATTTCGCCGGCGTGCCCATGGACTACAGCCTCTTCGACGAGAACTACTTCGGAGTGAGGGGGATCTCGCAGTTCCGCACGGAGCAGATGCTCGAAGCCTGGGTGCGTGAGCTCGGGGTGCCGGTGCTTCGCGGGTACGAGGCGCTCGGGTTCCGCCAGGCCGCGGACGCGGTTGTCGTCACGATCGAGGGGCCTGATGGCCGTTTCGAGGAGGCCGCCCGCTATCTGGCCGGCTGCGACGGAGCGCGAAGCATCGTCCGCGCGCAGGCGGGAATCGAGTTCACCGGACCAGAACCGACGCGCGGGTTCTACACGGCGGAAGTCACGGGCATCGACGTCCGTCGCCGGCGCATCGGCGAGCAGCTCCCTCGCGGCGGCATCGTCATGGCAATGGACCTCGAAAACGGCGTCACCCGGATCGTCGTGCACGAGAAGGGCATGCCGCCGCGGGATAAGGACACGCTCACGTTCGGTGAGATCGCCGACGCGTGGCAACGGCTGACCGGCGAATCAATTCATCATGCGCGGGTCCGCTGGATCAGCGCCTTCACCGACGCGGCACGGCTGGCCGCCGAGTACCGGCGCGGCCGCGTGTTCCTGGCCGGTGATGCGGCGCACGTCCAGCTCCCCACTATGGCGCAGGGCCTGAGCGCGGGCGTGCAGGACGCGGTGAACCTCGGCTGGAAGCTGGCGGCGGCGGTGAACGGCTGGGCGTCCGGCGAACTGCTTGACACCTATCATCGTGAGCGGCACCCGGTCGGGGAGAAGTTGATGCGTAACGCGCTGGCCTCGGCCTCGCTGCGGCTCGGCGGGGATGAGATGCAGCCGTTGCGTGACGTGCTGGGGGAGTTGCTGACCCGCAACGACGCCGGAGCCTATATGGCGGGCCTGGTGAGCGGGGTTGGTACCCGGTACGACATGGGACCCGGTGAGCATCCCATGCTGGGCCGACGGGTGCCACCGGACCGCGAGCTGGTGCTGACGCACGGTGCCAGCGTCCGTGTCGCCGACCTGCTGCGCCCGGCCCGGGGCGTGTTCATCACCACCAGGCCCGTCAGCGAGGACGCGAGGCTCGTCGGCGCGCGGGCGGACCGCATCGATGTGGTGGTCGCCCGCTGGCGCGCGCAGCCCGGGCCGCTCCTGCCCGATGAGGTGCTGATCCGGCCGGACGGTTACATCGCGTGGACCGCACCCGGGGCCGGCGATCTGGCCGGGGCACTTGACCGCTGGTTCGGCTCTGCCCGCCCCGCGGTGACCAGGCAGCCCGCCACCGCCTGAGGCCAGTGCCTGGCGGCGGATCCGCCGGACGTCCACTCGTGCTCGACTGCGGCTGCAGATGCCCTTGTCATCCTGCGGGAGATGCAGCAGCGGAGGAGAGGAGTTCGCGACATGGCACGGTACGGCACGGTTGAGCTTGCGGCTGACGATCAGATGAACGTCGGCAGGTTCGACCTGAAGAACCTGGAGAAATTGCCGGCAAGGAATGTCGCGGTAAGTGCGCTTGTCCCCGGGGTTTACCTGCGCCGGGGCGGAACGAACGCCCTTCACGTGCAACTGCTGCTCGGGGTGGCGGGCTCGTCCGAGCTCCCGCCGATCCTTGTCCAGGAGAACGGCGGGCGCGTGATCGACGGCCTGCACAGGCTGGAGGCCACGAAGCTCCGCGGTGACGAGACCATCAGCGCCCGCTTTCTCGATTGCACGGACGAGGAGGCTCTCGTGCTGGCGATAAAGTCGAACACGACACACGGGCTGCCGCTGTCGAAGGCCGACCGCGTGTCGGGAGCGAAGAGCGTCCTCCAGGCGCATCCCGACTGGTCCGACCGCGCGATCGCGGACATCACGGGGCTGAGCGGCAAGACGGTCGCGTCGCTGCGGGACCGCCCGGACGGCGGCGCGCAGCTGAACGGCAAGCGCCTCGGCCGCGACGGAAGGCGGCGCCCGGTTACGGCCGCCGAGGGCAGGAGGCGTGCCGCGGAGTACATAAGAGCCCACCCGGATGCCTCGCTGCGCCAGGTCGTCAGGGAAACCGATGTGTCGCTCGGCACGGTTCACGATGTGAGCACGCGCATCCGGCAGGGGATGGATCCGCACGGGAACGAGCCCAGGATGAGCCAGGCCGGCCGGCCCGTCCGCTCGGACGCACAGGTCTGTGAAGTCGCGAAGACCCCTGATCCGGCCGACCGGCTGTTCCCTGGCACGCCTCCCGCCGCTGCCGGCACGCCTGCGCGCAGAGAGAAGCGCGCGGATGTCCCGCCCACGTGGGCAGCGGTTTCCGCCAAAGTAGCCAACGATCCCGCGGTACGGTACACCGAGGGTGGTAAGGAATTTCTCCGGTGGATGGCGCTGCACGCTGCATATCCGGAAAGATGGAAAGAGCTCATTGATGCCATTCCGGTACACTGGCTTAGCGTTATCGCGCCTATTGCTGAAAATATCGGCTCGGAATGGAGCTTGTTCGCCGAGCGGCTCAGGATCAAGCATGGAGTCGGCAGCTGAGCACCCCGGCGACGATACTCCCGTGGCTCAGTCGATACGGAAGACCACGCCATCATCGGCGATCCTCGCGTTCAGGGTCCTGTCGCTTCTGCTGAACATGGCGGCGACATCCGTGTGCAGGAAGACCCGCACCCCGTCGGTCTCGACGATCTCGTCCCCGGCGTCGGGCCCGGGCGCTATGGACAGCTTGAGCGATCCGGCGGTGTCCTGGTGGGCGATGCGAAGGCCGCATTTCTCCCCAAGCCCCGGCTTGCTGGTCAGGTCGCGGATCGCCGCGACAGCGGGTTCGGTCAAAGTGAGCATGGCAAGATCCCTAACGTGGTCGTGACTCAGGCAGGCGTGGATTACGGGTTCAGCACCCATGCGGAGTCGTGCCGCGAGAACCCTATGTGCGGATAATATTCCGTGGCTGCTGGCGCTGACAGGAGCACAATCTTAGCTTGCGGCGCCTCTTTCCTGGTCGCTTCGATAAGCGCTCTTCCTATACCTGATCGCTGGAATGTACGGCTAACTGCTATATCGGACAGGTAGGTCACGTAGGAGAAATCGGAGATACTCCTCGCGATCCCGACCATCGTCTCGCCGATGCTACAGGTAACGATCAGGTTCGCGTTTCGCACCATCGCGCAGAAGCGGTCCCTGTCCGCTATGGGCCTGCGCTCACCGAGTCCCGACGACCGGTAGACCTCCAGGACCGCGTCGAGGTCTAGATCCGCGCCAAGCGCGCGTTCAATTCTCCAGTTCACGGAGAGCTTCCAATCGGTTGAAGATGACGTCATGGCGGGTCAGGAACCGCTCCGGCCGTAGCGGGCCCACATCAATTCCCTCGTTCTCGAGGAACGTGCCTAGACTCTCGCCTGATTCGATCGTGCGGTTGGCCGCCGCCTGGACGGCGCGGTACGCCTTCTCTCGCTCGAGGCCCGCTTCCAGGAGATCAGCCAGCACCGCCGAGCTGAACACGAGGCCGTTCGTCTGGCCGATGGCCGCGCGCATCCGGTCAGGGAACACCTCGAGCCCGGCTATGAGCTCCGCCGCCGCGGTCGCCTGGTAATGCGCGACGATCATGGCATCGGGCACGACCACGCGCTCGACCGACGAGTGCGACAGGTCCCGTTCGTGCCACAGCGCCACGTTCTCGAGCATCGTTCCCGCATAGCCGCGCAGTAGCCGGGCCAGCCCGCACAGCCGCTCACTCGTCGTCGGGTTCCTCTTGTGCGGCATGGCACTCGACCCCTGGTAGGCGACCGTCCGGCGCTCTTCCACCTCGCGGACCTCGCTGCGCGACAGCAGCCGCACCTCCGTGGCGATCTGCTCGATGCACGCGCCAAGCGTCGCGATCGCCTGCAAGAGCTGTGCATGGCGATCGCGGGCCACGACCTGGCTCGGGACCGGCTCCACACCGAGGCCGAGTTCGCCGCAGACGTATTCCTCGACGAACGGGTCGATCAGCGCGTAGGTGCCCACGGAACCGGAAATCGTGCCCACGGCGACGGCCTCACGCGCGTCCGCGAGGCGGCGGGCCGAGCGGTTAATCGCGAAGGCGAAGCCGGCGAGTTTATGACCGAAGGTGGTCGGCTCCGCGTGCATGCCATGGGTACGCCCGATGCACACAGTCTCCCAGTGCTTGACCGCCCGCTCGGCCAGTATCCCGCGAAGGCGCCGGGTGGCTTGGAGGAGGAGATCGGTCCCGCGGGCGAGGTTGTACCCGAAAGCGGTGTCCACGAGGTCGTAGCTCGTCATCCCCAGATGCACCCACCGGGCGGAGTCATCGGGCATGCCTTCGCAGAAGGCGGCGAGAAAGGAAAGGATCTCGTGGTCCCGTTCTCGTTCTATCTCCGCCACCCGGGCCGCGGACGGAACCGGGGCGTGCCGGATATCCGCGAGAGCGCCGTCGGGCACCCGGCCGAGGAGCGCCTGCGCCTGCGTCGCGAGGACCTCCACCTGAGCCCAGGTAGCGTAGCGGGCCTGATCTGACCACAATGCCGCCATCTCAGGCCGCGAATAGCGGAGAATCATTTCAGCGCTAGCCTCCGAAAAGAAAAGTGTGCCTCAAATATAAACACGCGAGCAGTCCCCAGGATACTGACCGCTCAATGCAAATGTACAGAGGGCTCGGGTCCGGCACGGATTTTTCTTCGTTTGTGCCGTCGTTCGACTGCCATTTCTCTGCGGTTGAACCCAGCCCGGTTCCCTGGACCGTGCGCTCGTTCCCTTCAGGAGCCGGGGCCGGGGCATAATACCCGGCTCCGAGGCCCGTGCCCGCAGCCCGCGGCCGCCCGGATTCTTCGATATTGCTTAGCCGGGCCCGTCGGCCGCATAGCCGTCACTTGCGTGGCATTCGGATGGTGTCATTTAGTTATCCCGTGCCAGTCACCATCAGCGCAAGAAACAAGCCGCCTGCTTGCCGCGGCATCCGGGAGATGAGGGAATTTCTCCAGCACGGCCATTCCGCCGTAGCCGGCCATGTCGAGTCAGTGCTCACCGCTATTCGTGAGGCCGACGCCGGCCTCGGCGCGTTCGTCGCGGTCGCGGGAGATGTTGCGATGCGGGATGCCGAGACGGCCGACCGGCTTATCGCCGCGATGGGTGAGGCTGCCTGGCAGAGCCGACCGCTGCTCGGGGTCACGATCGCGGTCAAGGACCTTATCCAGACCGCGGATCTGCCCACCACGCGGGGTTCCCTGCTGCCGAACCGTCGCGCGCGACAGGATGCCCCGGCGGTGGCCAGGCTCCGGGCCGCAGGCGCGATCGTCGTGGGGAAGACGACGACGTCGGAGTACGGGTGGAGCGCGAGCACGGTGAGCGCAGTGGCACCTGCCACTCGTAATCCGTGGGCTCGCGAGCTCTCCGCCGGGGGTTCGAGCGGGGGATCCGCCGCCGCGGTATCGGCGGGACTGTGCACGGCGGCGCTCGGTACAGACGGCGCCGGCTCGATCCGGATCCCCGCGGCGTTCTGCGGTGTGGTCGGTTTCAAGCCGTCCTTCGGACGTGTTCCCTACGTCCCGCCCTGCGCTGATCGCCTGGCACACGCCGGGCCGCTCGCGCGGAGCGTGGCGGATGCCGCCGAGTTCACATCGGTGCTCGCCGGACCGCACCACGGCGACCCGGATTCTGTAACCGGCCTGAACGCCCTGCCCGGCTCCGCCAGGGACCCGGTCGCGCTGCGAATCGGCTGGATCGAATTCCCGCGGACCACTGCCGAGGTGCGGCGCGTTACGGACCGAGTCCGGTCCGTCCTGGTCGACCAGGGGCACCGCGTCGAATGCATCGCGGTGCCGTTCCCCGACCCGTACCCCGCCCTGGTGGACATCCTCGCCGCGACCGAGGCGGCCGGCACGGCACCAGAGGACGAGGAGCGATGCGACCAGGGACGGGTCAGCGTCGTGCGCTACGGGCGCACCCTGAGCGCGGCGTCGGTCATCCGCGCCGAAGAGGTCCGGCTAGCGCTGCGGACGAGGCTGCGGTTGGTGATGGATCGCTACGACATCCTCGCGATGGCGACGGTCCCCGAGGAGCCTTTCCGCGCCGACCAGATCGCGCCGCCCTGGGCCAGTGACCTCGATGACCTGCTCTGGCTGGCGTGGTCGCCCGCGAGCTACCCATTCAATATGACGGGCCAGCCGGCCATATCACTGCCCGTGGGCCGCACCGCCTCCGGGCTCCCGGCCGGACTCCAGCTTGTCGGTCCGGTCGGCGGGGACAGCCTCGTGCTCTCGGCCGCCAGTCGTGTCGAAGCGGACCTGGGTCTCCAGCTCATGCCACCTGATCAGGAAACGGAGGCACGGTAATCATGCTTTCCCGGCCATGGACCCTTCGCGGCGGCGAAGGGAGCGTAGGGCGTCCCTCATTCGTGACCGAATTCGGCCTCTGGAACGACAGGCAGGCCGCGGCGGCGGAGCAGGTTGAGGCGGAACTGGATCAGGTCGATCTCGTGCGCGTCGTGTTCTGTGACCCGCACGGGCTGGCCAGGTCGAAGACGGTGCCCGCGGATGTGTTCAGGATGGTCCTTCGCAACGGCATGGACTTCAGCGCCGGGCCGTTCCTCTTCGACACTGGCCATGCCGTCGCCGTCGATTTCCTCTCGGACCCGGGCGTGGGAGTCGGCGAGATCGCCGGCGGAGGCGATTTCATCCTTGTCCCGGATCCCCGGACTTTTCAGCTGCTGCCCGGGCGCGAGCCGAGGACGGCCTGGGTACTCGGAGACGAGTTCCTGCGCGACGGCTCGCGGCATCCGCTCGCCTCGCGGGACGTGCTGCACCGGGTGTGCGCGGAGTACGCCAAGGGCGACCTCGCACCGCTCGTCGGACTGGAGGTCGAGTGGTACCTGACACGCCTCGCGGGTGGCCCGCCCGGCAACGAGGGGAACGGTTTCGGCACACAGGGACCCGCTCCGGCGGTGGAAGCCATGAACGCCGGCTACCAGTTCAACCTCGACAGCTATTACGACTCGGTCGCCGCGGTCGCGGACCCGCTGGCCGCCATGCTCATGGCTCTCGGCCTCCCGCTCCGGACAATCGAGCACGAATCCGGTCCCGGGCAGCTCGAGACGACCTTCAGCCCCATGCTGGCCCTTGACGCGGCGGACGCGATGCTGCTTTTCCGCACCCAGGTCAAACAGGCCTGCGCCCGGCGCGGATTCCACGCGTCTTTCATGGCGCTGCCGCGTGTCGAAAGCTTCGATCCCAGCGGGTGGCACCTGCACCAATCGGTCATGAGCACGAAAACGGAAAGTAATGTATTCGCGGCCGGCGGTAGCTCGATGGACGCGATATCCCCCGAGGGTGAAGCATACGTCGATGGGCTGTTGGGCCGGGCCCGCGAATTTTGTCTGCTATCCGTCCCGACGGTAAACGGCTACCGGCGGCTCGCTCCGCGGTTCACGCTGTCGCCCACGTCAGTGAACTGGCGTTTCGAGGACCGGAGCGCGATGGTCCGGGTGCTCAGCGGCGCTAGTTCGACACATGTCGAGAACCGTGTCGGGGAACCGTGCGCGAACCCCTATCTCGCCATCGCGTCGCAGCTTCACGCGGGTCTGGAGGGACTGGCCGCGAATGCGTCCCTGAACGGACGCGCAAGCGCGTCGGCCGGATCGATCCGGTATCCCGTCCTGCCCAGGTCACTGCGCGAAGCGGCGGATGCGTTCCGCGAGAGCAGCAGCGCTGAAGAATTGCTTGGCTTGCCGCTCAAAACGTGCCTGCTGAAGTTGAAGGAAAGCGAGGCGTCACGTTTCGAGGAATGGTGCGCGGTAGAGCGTCCCGCCGAGGACGAAGTAACGGAATGGGAGCATCGCGAGTATTTCGGTGTCTTCTTATCGTAGCTAGCCAGACGAAAAGAAAGGTGCGGTCATGTCACGGTATGACTGGCAAGGGACTAATCCCGCGATCGAGAGGCTGAAAGGCTCAATTGAGCCGGCGCGCCGGAAGGTGATTGGTCACCCGCTGTACCGCCAGCTGACCACGGTGGACTCGGTGGTGACGTTCATGGAGCACCACGCCTTCGCGGTCTGGGACTTCATGTCCCTGCTGAAGACACTTCAGTGCCGGTTGACCTGCGTACAGGTGCCGTGGGTGCCGTCTGGCCCCACATCGAGCCGGCGGCTGATCAACGACATCGTCCTCGTGGAAGAGAGCGACGAACTGGGCAACGGCTTCATCAGCCACTTCGAGCTGTACCTTGACGGCATGCGGCAAGCCGGCGCGGACACGTCGCGGATCGACGCCTTCATCGGCTTGCTCCGCGCCGGGCAGCCGGTTCTCCCGTCGCTCAAAGAGGCGGCTGTGCCGGAACCTTCCGCCAAATTCGTGGCGACGACATGGGAATTCATCGAAGATGCTCCGATACATTGCCAGGCGGCGGCATTCGCGTTTGGCCGCGAGGACCTGATTCCTGAGATGTTCGACCAGACCGCCGCGCTGAATGCTGAATTCGACGCGCTATCGACGTTTGTCGACTACCTCAGGCGGCATATCCAGGTCGACAGCGAGGAACACACGCCGATGGCGATGCAGATGCTCGCCGACGTGTGTGGTGATGACGACGCGAAATGGGCTCAGTGCGAGGAGAGCGTCAACCTTGCGCTCGGTGCGCGGCTGAGACTGTGGGACGGCATACTCGAAAAGATTCTTGAGCACTCTCGCTGACGCGACCAGCATGGTGTGCGCCATCACCAGAGGTGAAGTCTAAAATGCCATGGGCAAAAGACACTCCGCCTGCCGCAAGCGCGGGCCGCTCCGCTCGGATCAGTCGGCGATCACGCGACGAGAAATGGAAGAAGCCGCCCCGCCGCATCGAAGCGTCGGAGTGCATAACGTGCGACACGTGCCTACGGAACTGTCCGCCGGAATTCGGTGCGATATTCGACCGCGGACTCGACGTCGTAATAGTTCCTGAGTTGTGCTCAGGTTGTCCGGTGTGCGTGATGGTCTGCCCCGTCGACTGCATATATGTGGACGAGGAATGGGCCGTGACCGGCGAGGAGATGTGGAATCACATAGAGCTGACGACCGGAGGTACTTCATGACCTTGCCCACCGAGCGGATCGCCGCCATATCCCGCCGGGCTGCCCTGGCGAAAGCACGGCAGAGCCGCCGGCCCAGCCGCCTTGGCACGCCGGCCGGGGCGACCGCCGAGCCGGACTATGTACTCGCCGGCGACGCGGGATTCCCAGGGCTGCTCAAGAAGGCGTGGCAGCAGGCGGTCGCCGCGCCCGGCCTGCCCGCGGCGGTGGACACGCTGCTCACGCTGGCCGGACACGTCCCCGCGGACGTCCAGCTGCGGGCGCTGCGCACCGCGGACGAGTGCGCGCTGAAGGTCTTGTTCGGCAGGTCATGGCGACAGGACGGTCAGGGCGCTCATCCCGCCCGCGGAGCCAAGCCGGCGTTCCTCGGCGAGATCGGGCTGAACACGAGCGGTCGCGTTGTGGTCCGCGTGCCCTCGCAGGGTCCGCTGTCAGCCGACGAGGACCTGGTGGGGGGAGTGCTGCGCGTACCGTGGCCGCCCTCGGCCCTGTCCCGCTACCAGGCCGAGGCAGAGCTGGCCGCCGCTCGTCTGCGGGCCACGGTCGCCGACTGCCGCCAGTGGCTTGAAGACGCGGGCCCGCAGGGACGGCACGACATGCTCGAGAACCTGAAGGAAGCCGCCCGCCGGACCGCTCCCTTCATCCTGTACCAGGAGGACAGGCAGTACACGAACTTCCGCGACAGGAACACCCTGACGGGGAAGACGCTGTGGCCAGGTCACCCCGATTGCGCGCTGAGCAGCCTGCAGGCCGTGCCGCTGCGGCTGTGGTCAGACGGCGACGCCGTGATGGTGGTCTGCCTCACGCTCCTCGTGCGGTCGGTGGGATTCGCGCGGATCGAGGAGGCCAACGGAACACAGCTGACCATCGACCACATCGCTCATCTGCTCGACAGGACACGGGTCGCGTACAACGGCGCCGCCGGCGGATCTGAGGTGCCGCCCGCGGCCTCGACCAAGGTCGAGGCGCTGTGCGAGCTCGCCGGGGCACTCGCACGGCGGCGTCGTGAGGTTGCCGGGACCGCGCAGCTCTACCGCGAGATACATGGTCCGCTGATGCACAAGATCGAGCGGGTCGCCGGAGCGCCTGAGGATGCGGCGCGACGGCTGGAAACGCGCCTTTGCGCACGCCTGCGCGACCAGTTCCCCGTCACCGGTTACACGCTCGGTGAGCTCGGCGCGCGCATCGAGACAGCGCCGCAGTGGCTTGCCCGGCCGCACGGTGAGTACGGAACGGGAATCGAGCACCTGGTATACGAGACCGTGCGCGCCGCGACCGAGGCTTTCGAGTGCGATTTCGCGATGAGCCGTGGCCTGCGCACGCTGAGCGCGCTGATCGAGGCGCTACGGGCTCAGGAGTGGGCTCAGCTGGCGAAGTGGGATCTGCCGTACTACTTCTGCTGCGTGGTGCCGGCGCCGCAGGCACGGCGGCATTTCGGCGACTCGTATTCGCGGCTGGCCGACACGGCCTGGGCCATCTCCTCGCGTATGCAATACAACTCCTGGCACTTCCTGGCCGGGAATCTCCCGAAGGTCCCCGAGGTGGAGGCGCGTGACTACTTCGTGCCGCCGACGATCCCGGATATCGCCTATTACTCCGACCAGCATCACCACGGTCATGTCGCCGCCAAGGTGCGCTTCAGCATCCGTAGTCCGCAGCCCGTCGAGATACTGGGCAAGCCGTTCCACGGATTCGTTGATCTGCGGCTGCTTCGCTGCGACGGACTGCCGTTCGGCGAGCAAGACCTGATCGCGGCGCAGCGCACCTCGGCGTTTATCGCGAAGGCGACAGGCCTTGCCGCCGCCCTGGCCGCCGACGGAGCGGACATCGAGATCACGGCTTTCGGTCCACAATGGCACTGGGCCAAGATCGTGCCCTCGGCAGCAGGCACCTTCGTTCCGTAAAGTCGGCGGAACCTCGATCCCGGCCCCGGCGTCGAAACCGGGGCCGGAATTCGTGCGGCGCGGCTCAGGCCGCGACCGGCTGCGACGCGGACCGGCTGTGCGCCACGCGGTAGGTGTTCCAGTCGCTCGAAACCGAGAGCGCGTATCGCTTGCCTTCGGTCTTCCGCCGGGCGGTGGGCTGCTCGTCATCGGGCTGGCGGCGGAATGCGTCGTACGATTCCTTGCTATCCCACTGCGAGTAGATCACGACGAAGGAGTTGTCGGCTCCCAGCGCCTTCAGGCTGCCCTGCCCGTCCGCCTCGGGACCGCGGGCGCGGACACCGCGCAGCACGCTTTGCGAGCGATAGCCCGGCATGTCCACCAGCCACTCGTGTGCCGATTCCACCGCGTCGATGAGCCCGCCCTGGTTTTCCGGCGCCACGTCGAGAACCTCGACGACGGTGTAGTCGTCGCGGCCGGGCGAGATCTCGGTGACGTCACCAAGCAAGGGATGACGCTGGCTGAGAACCACCTCGGTCTGCATCAGCCTGGAGTACGTGGCTATCTCGAGGAAGACGGGCACCGTGCGGTGCTTGAACATGTCGCCGGCGTAGCGTGCTTCCAGGTCCGCCGCGCCGCGCCACTGGATGAAGTTCAGCGTTCCCGGGTTGTCCTGGCCTCGGTGCACGGTGCTGGAAATCCAGCCGGGGAAGTCCGCCGTGTCGACGACCGACCGCATCTCCTCCACGAGGTGTTCCCGTTTCTCCACCGTGTCGGTCTTGAACAGGTTGATGACCGTGAGGTACCCGTCCTCTGGCGAAATGAATGCCATGCCTGCCACGTCCTTTGCTGATCGTAGGGTTTACATCGATTGCGGAGTTCGCGCGGAGGCGGGCACCGCGGCCTCACGTGCCGCACCGAACCAGCGCGTGAGCGCTTCCGTCAGGCCGCAAACGCCCGATCCGCGGGTACCGATCCAGGCGATGTAGCCGTCCGGGCGGACCAGGGCGGCCTCGACATCCTCGAGCGCCCTCTCCGGACGGGAAGTCGTGGTGACGACACGCACCCGGTCCGCCCACCCCGCGGCGGCGGCGCGCACGTCCTCGTCGTCGGCCAGGTCAAGGACGACGCCGCGCCCGGCGTGCAGGAACTCGAAGGCATGTGCCTTGCCGGCCTGCCCGAAGTCGCCGGTGAGCCAGGTGCCGGGCAGCCGCCGGCCCAGCAGCGGGTGCTCCCCCGGGCCGGCGTCGTAGCGAATGTCAAGCCCCGTGACCATTCCGACGAGGTGGCGCCGTGCTTCCTCATAGGTCAGCAGTTCGGCCATGACCTCTCGCATCGGCTCGATCTCGTCGCCGCCGAGATACAGGATGCGCTGGGCGAGGGTGTTGGCCAGGATACGGGCGCCCACCGGGTGCCGCTCAGTGTGGTATGTGTCAAGCAGACCGGGCGGCGCGTATCCGTGAATCGCGGCACCGAGCTTCCAGCCGAGGTTCATGGCATCCCCGATGCCCGCGCTCATGCCCTGGGCGCCGGTGGGCAGATGTATGTGGGCGGCGTCACCGAGCAGGAAGACCCGCCCGCGACGGTATTCCGCGGCCTGCCGGCTGGAGTCGGTGGTCCAGCTCGTCCACAGCGGCGTCCCGCCGCGGATGTCTTCGCCTGTCAGCCGTTCCCAGGCATCGGCGACCTCGGTGAAGCTGGGCGCGACCGAGCGCCCCCCGCGCATGGTATCTCGCTCGTACACGACCACGCGGCTGACGTCCGGGCCCATTGGCAGCACCATGACCATCCCACCCGGCACGCGCTCGCCGGAAAAGCGCGGCCGCAGCGGGCAGCCGGCCACATCGGCGAACCACATCTCGATGACCGGCTCCGTGCCAGGGAAGCCGACGCCGGTCAGCTTGCGCACGGTGCTCCGGGCGCCGTCGCAGCCGGCCACGTACCTGGCGCGCATCCGCCGCGGACCTTCCGGCGTGGTCAGCTCCACGGCGACGCCATCGGGGTCCTGGACGAGCCCGATGACCGCGTGACCCCGACGCACCTCAGCACCGAGTTCGGCTATCCATCCGGCCAGCATGGCTTCGGTGAACGACTGCGGTATCCCTCGCGCGCCGTAGGAGCCCCCCTCCAGCACGCGGTAGTCGATGGCCAGCCCTCCGAAATGGCCGACGGGAATGGTATGGAGCTCGCCGAAGCGCGGCAGCAGTCCTCGCTGGTCGAACTCCTCGATGGTCCGGGCCGAGAAACCAAGCGCGCGCGATTGCTTTATCGGTTCCGTCAGCCGGTCCACGACGACGGTTTCGACTCCGGCCAGGCGGAGCTCGCCGGCGAGCATGAGTCCCGTGGGACCGGCTCCGGCGATGATGACGTCCGTATCGAAATTTTCCATTTGCAGCCTTACCTCATTCGGTTTCTCGTGCGAGAAGGTCATGCTCGAGGCGCCCATCGTCGCCGCTGGCCGACGGCACGCCGAACCACTGCCCGATCGCCAGGCCCAGGTCCTCGTCGTTCCCGGCCCAGGCGACGTAGCCATCCGGCCGCACCAGGATCGTGGTGATTCCCGGGAACGGATCGTTTTCCGCGGTCGCGTGAACCATCCGGACCGGGATTCCCCCGGGCAGGGCGGGCGTTTCGCGGGCACCGTCTGCGCGGGGGGTGAGCCGCACTATGGCCGGCTTGGTGCCGGCCAGCAGGCCAGCCGTCACAGCCGAGCCGGATTCGGTTCGCAGCGCCACGTTCGCGATCCGCCTCCCGGCCAGCGCGGACTCCGGCGGACCGTACCTGTCGTCGAGGCCGCTGACGACCCGGGCCAGATGGCGGCGGACCTGGCCAAGCCCGATAAGCTCGGACAGCACCGCGCGCAGCGGCTCGATCTCAGCACCGCCGAACAGGACGATCTCCTGAGCCGCCACGTACCGGAGCACTCGAGCCGCGACCGGATGCCGTTCCGCGTGATAGCTGTCAAGCAGGCCGGGTGCCGCCCAGCCGTGCACCGATCCGGCCAGCTTCCATCCCAGGTTGACCGCGTCCTGTAGCCCGACGTTCAGCGCCTGGCCGCCGATCGGCATGTGCCAGTGGGCGGCATCGCCGGCCAGCAGGACGCGCCCGCGCCGGTATGAGCAGGCCTGTCCCATGGCGTTGTCGAAGGAATCTATCCAGATGGCGTTCCCGCCGGATATGTCTTCTCCTGTCACCTTCTCCCAGAGCCGGATGACCTCGGGGAACCGCGGCGGCTCTGTTCGCCCGGTCACGGCCTGCCCGGCCGCGTACACCATCACTCTCGTGACGCCGTCCCGTGTTCCGGCGACGGCAAGTCCCCGCTCGAGCCGCTCGAACCTGCGGTCGCGGATCCCGATGCCAGTCACATCCGCCCTGAGCATCTCCTTCGTCGGTTCGGTCGCCAGCGACGTGAACCCGCATAGCCGGCGCACGGTGCTGCGGGCGCCGTCGCAGCCGACCGCGTATCGCGCCCGGATGCGCAGCTCGCCGCCCTCGGGATCACGGACCTCGCAGACGACATGGTCCGCCAGTTCTGTCATGCCAGTCAGCTCATGAGCCCGCAGAACGGTCGCGCCCAGCATCTCGGCACGCTGGCCCAGTACGCTCTCGGTCCGGTACTGGGGGACCTTCCAGTT
>Ga0335075_10003127_pt1 | contig 26455 bp, 22 predicted proteins | sample Lox_Sample_24_FD_206723 | JGI IMG/M metagenome (GOLD analysis project Ga0335075, IMG submission 206723) | Soil microbial communities from Loxahatchee National Wildlife Refuge, Florida, United States - Lox_Sample_2.4 | ecosystem: Environmental > Terrestrial > Soil > Wetlands | place: USA...
ATCCCATCACCGGGGCCGTCAAAGCGGAGAAGGTCCGGCGAAGAGACTGCTTTCGGAAGATCGCAAAGGGCGAGCCGGTCGGATGACCCAATTCCTGGGCACCCACCAGAACAAGCTGGACGCAAAGGGCCGCGTATCGGTCCCGGCAGCATTCCGCGCCGCCCTGCGCCAGAACGGCGAAAGTAACGGCAACGGCTCAAGAAACGAACTGAACGGCAACGGATCGAACGGGAATTGCCATGGGACGCCGCTCGTGCTGCGCCCTTCGCACAAGCATCCCTGCATCGAGGCGTGGCCGTTGGCCGAGTTCCAAGCGCTGTCGGAGCCTCTCGATCGCTACGATCTGTTCAGCGAAGAGCACGATGATCTGGCCAATACGCTGTTCGCCAACGCATACCCGGTGGAAGCCGACAGAGAGGGCCGCATCGTCCTGCCCGACGTCCTGATAGCGCATGCCGGCCTCGGCGAGGCCGTGGTGTTCATGGGGCTCGGCCGGATCTTTCAGATCTGGGAGCCGCAAGCCGCCGAGCGCCGCCTGCAGGAGGCGCGCGAACGCGCCCGCTCCCGCGGCCTGACGCTCCGCACCCCAGGTGCGCAATGAGCGGGCACATCCCCGTCATGCTGCCTGAGGTGCTGGCGACACTGGCGCCGCACGACGGCGGCATCTATCTCGACGGCACCTTTGGCGGCGGCGGTTATGCCGGCGCGATCCTCGAGTCCTGCCGCTGCACGCTGTGGGCGATCGATCGCGATCCCGATGCGATCGCCCGAGGGGCGGCGCTCGTTGCCCGTTATCCGGGGCGGCTGCATCTGCTGCGCGGACGGTTCGGCGAGATGCTGGCGCTGCTCGGTGAGCACGGCGTTACGATGTTGGACGGAGTCGTCCTCGATCTGGGCGTGTCGTCGTTCCAGCTTGATGATCCTGCGCGCGGCTTCTCGTTCCGTGCCGATGGGCCGCTCGACATGCGCATGGGGCGCGACGGGCCGACCGCCGCCGATCTAGTCAACCGCCTGTCGGAACGCGAACTGGCCGATGTACTCCACGAGTTGGGGGAAGAGCGTGCCGCGCGCCGCATCGCCCGCGCGATCGTCGCCGCCCGGAACGCTGCTCCGATCGTTACAACCTCGCGGCTCGCCGGCATTATTCGCGGCGTGCTGCCACACGATCGGTCCGGGATCGATCCGGCCACGCGCAGCTTCCAGGCGTTGCGCATCCGTGTGAACGACGAACTGGCCGAGATCGAGCAGGCGCTCGACCAGGCGGCACATCTGCTCGCGCCGGGCGGACGGCTGGTGGTGGTCGCCTTCCACTCGCTTGAGGACCGGATCGTGAAGCGCTTCATGGTGACGGCGGCAGGCCGCTCGCCGGTACCGTCGCGCCACGACCCGCGCAGCCTGGCGACGCGGCCCGCGGCAGGCTTCCGACTGCTCACGGCGAGACCGTTGCGCCCCGCCGCGTACGAAACGGAAGCCAATCCCCGTGCCCGGAGCGCCCGGTTGCGCGCCCTCGAACGGCTGGTCGATGGGGAAGCGCCATGATCCGACCGGTCACCTGCATCTGCTTCCTGCTGGCGTGCGGATCCGGCCTGTATCTCTATCAGGCCAAGCACCGCGTGAGTTTGATCGACGAGCAGATCAGGCAGACGGTGCGCGCCACCGATGCGACGCGCGAACAGATCCGGCTGCTGCACGCCGAATGGACACGGCTGAGTCAGCCCGACCGGCTACAGGCGCTGGCCAACCAGTTCCTCAACCTGAAGACCACGAACCCAAGCCAGTTCACCTCGATGGCGGAGCTGGACAACCGGTTGCCGCCGGTGCCCCCGCCGCAGCCTGCGCCTGCACCCGCGGCGGCACCGTCGACGGATGTGCCGGTGGCATCGGCTTCATCGCCGCCAATGCCGTCCCCTGCAACCGCCGTCCCGGCCCCCCCGCCGAAACCCGTCGCAATCGAAACGCCGCGCGCACCGGTCGAGCACCCACATACCGCGCCGGCTGCCAGCGCCGTCGCGTCGGCGCCGCGCCTGACGCCCTCGATCGCCCGCGTGCACCCGGTGATCGAAGCTGCCGATCGTCCGCCCTGGCCGCCGCGCAAGCTCTCGCCGATCCCGGCGGTGGCACGGCCGGCGCCAGTGGCGACATCCGGCTCGCTGCTGGGGATGGCGCACGCGGTCGCCGCACCGGCTCCGCAGCCGGTGCCGTACGACTTCCACTGGGGACCGAACGGTAACTGATGCGCGCGAAACGAACTTTTGTCGCGATGACGGCCGTCCGGTTTGGGGCGTGGCCTTTCGGCGTTCGGCTAAATAAGCAAGTGGACACGGCGTCCACTGAGTTCCCAGTGAGTTTCACAGAGAACAAAATTATGCACTTCGCGCAGGCGGCGCGGATCGTCCGTCGCTTACGCCAGGCGCCCAAGCGGAACACTCCTCTCTCGTGGATGCCCGGTTTTGTAGGCACGACGGCCAGGAGTCTCCGTGAAACTCCGTGGCAACTCAGTGCACTCCGTGTCCACTTGATTATTCACGGCCGTCGGCACGCCACTTTGCGCTGGCTGACTGCGGCGCGATGCCAGGATCGCGTCCGATGACCGACGAGCCGAATGGACCGGTTGGTGCGCCTTCCCCCAATTCACCGCCACTGAACGCGGCGCAACGCACCACGCCGGCGCGGCGGCGCGGCGCCGCGCGAGCCGATGCAGTGCCGCGCATGGAGACGGTGCGGGTTACCGCACCCGATCTCCAACGCCGCGCAGCCCTGGAGACCACCCGCTCCCGTCTCGTCCTGACCGCGGCCGGGTTCCTGGTGCTGTTCCTCGCCGTCGTCCTGAAGTTGGCGGACGCAACCATCGTCCAGCCGCTGCGACCGCACCGACCGGAGCATCCGATCGCGGCACTTGTTGCCGCACCACAGGACCTGGACGCCGACGCTCTTGCCAAGCGGGCGATGATCACCGATCGCAACGGCCAGATCCTCGCTGTCTCGCTGCCTACCGCCGAGCTGTTCGCGGATCCCCGTCAAGTGGTGGATCCCGGCGCGGTGATAGCCAAGCTGCGGACAGTGTTACCCGACCTCGACGAGGCCGACGCCCGCCGGCGCTTGGCGGAGAGCAACAAGGAGTTCGTTTTCCTCGACCGGCGCATCACGCCGCGACAGGAAATCGAGATCAACAATCTGGGGATTCCCGGAATCGACTTCCTGCCCACCGAGGAGCGCCACTACCCGATGGGCCGGGTCGCAGCTCAGGTGCTGGGCGGGGTCGATGTGGACGAGCACGGCGTCGCCGGAGTGGAGAAATGGTTCGACAAAAGGCTGATGGCCGATCCCACCACGCCGCTCCGGCTGTCGATCGATGTACGGGTGCAAGCGGTCGTCGAGGAGGAGCTTGCGGCCGCCATTGAAGAGTTCAAGGCGCTTGGCGGGGCAGGCATCATGATGGACGCCAACACCGGGGAGGTGTTGGCGATGGTCAGCCTGCCCGATTACGACGCCAACGATTTCGGCCATGCCGACCCGGATTCACGCTTCAACCACGCGGTGAGCGGCGCCTATGAGCCGGGCAGCACCTTCAAGCTCCAGACAGCGGCCATGGCGCTGGATGACGGCGTGATCCACATCTGGGATCAGTTCAACACCGTCGATCCGATCCACATCGGCCGGTTCACCATCACCGACTTCGAGCCCGCCCGCCACAATTTCGAGGTGCCGGAGATCATCGCCTATTCCTCCAACATCGGCGCGTCACACATAGCCGTGTTGGTCGGGGCGCAGCGGCAGCGAGCCTGGCTCCAGAAGCTCGGGTTCTTCGTCCGTTCGCCGATCCAGCTTCCCGAATCGGCGCCGCCGATCGTGCAGCCCGCAAAAAGCTGGCAACTCGCCACAATCATGACCGTGTCGTTCGGCAACGGTATCGCGGTCACGCCAATCCAGCTCATGAGCGGCACCGATGCGATCGTCGATGGCGGGATCTATCACCCGCCCACCTTGCTCGCCCTGCCGCCCGGCGCCCCGGTGCCCGGCGAGCGCGTCATGCAGCCGGAGACCTCGGAGACCATGCGCAAGCTGATGCGTCTGGTGGTGACGGCGGGCACCGGGACGCCAGCCAAAGTGCCGGGCTACCTCGTCGGGGCAAAGACCGGCACCTCGCAGAAAGTCGGCAAGCACGGCTACAAGCTGCATGCGAACCTGAGCTCGATGATCGCGGCATTTCCGATCAACGCGCCGCGCTATCTCGTGTACGCGATGCTTGATTCGCCGCATGCCGACGCTTCGACGCATGGCTACACCACCGGCGGGTGGACCGCCGGCCCGGTGATCCGCAACGTGATCGCGCGCGTCGCGCCGATGCTGGGGCTGTTGCCTGCCTCGCCGGAGCAACTCCAGGTAGAGGAACAGGAGGTAAGCATTCCGCTGCGGCCCGAGCGGCCGGCCGGCGCTCCGGTTGCCGCGGCGCGGCGGGAGCCGGCCTCGCCGCTGCCGGTCAGCGTGGTCCCGGTCGTTCCGTCGGCCCGCCGGAGCTGGCATCAGGCAGCCCTGCCGGTGACCGCGGTCGCCGCCGCGCAGGCGGCAGAGATCCCAGCAGTTGCGGCTCGCTGAGATGATCGGGCAGCTCCCTGACCTGGCGCATCTGCCGGGTGCCGTTCGCCGGGGCTGGCAGGCGGCGTCCGGGCTGGCGGTGACCGGCGTAACCGCCGATAGCCGCGAGGTGGCGGACGGGTACCTGTTTGCCGCCTTGCCTGGTAGTCGGGCCGATGGGCGCGCCTTCATCGCCGAGGCGGTCGAGCGCGGAGCCGCCGCAGTGCTGGCGCCGCTTGGCACGGAGTGGCCCGCGGGTGTGCCGCCGCGGCCGTTGATCGAGGACCCGGAGCCGCGGCGGCGCCTAGCACAACTCGCAGCACTGTTGGCCGGCCCAGCCCCGGCCGTGCTGGCCGCGGTCACCGGCACCAACGGCAAGACCAGCACAGTGGAATTCTTGCGGCAGATCTGGGCGTCCGCCGGGCGGCCGGCCGCCAGCCTCGGCACGCTGGGTTTGATTGCGCCCGGCTTCCCGGCGGGTGCCGGCCTCACCACGCCCGATCCGGTGCGGCTGGCGCAGACCCTGTCGGCACTGGCGCGCGCTGGTGTCCAGCATGCGGCGATGGAGGCCTCTTCGCACGGGCTGGACCAGTTCCGGCTCGACGGGGTGCGTCTCTCGGCCGCGGCGTTTACCAACCTGACTCGCGACCATCTCGACTATCACGGGTCGGAGGCGGCGTATCGCGCCGCCAAGCTGCGATTGTTCGCCGAGCTGCTGCCCCTGGGCGCGCCGGCTGTGGCAAATGCCGACATGGACCCGGCAACCCTCGCCGCGCTGCGCGAAGTGGCGGCGACCCGGCGGCTCGATCTGCGTACCGTCGGTGCGGCTGGCGAAACGCTGCGGCTGGTCTCCGTGGTGCCGCGCCCCGACGGGCAGGATATCGACGTGCTGGTGAACGGTGTCCGGCGGCATCTCGCTCTTTCGTTGCCGGGCCGCTTCCAGGCCGAGAATGCGCTGATGGCGGCAGCGTTGGCTGCCGCGCTTGGGGAGCGCGAGCCACTCGACCATCTTCCCATGCTGACTGGTGTGCGCGGTCGGATGGAGCTGGCGGTGCGGCTGCCCAACGGCGCGGCGGCCTACGTCGACTACGCTCATACGCCAGATGCATTGGAGCGGCTGCTCACCGCCCTTCGTCCGCATACCGCCCGGCGGCTGCATGTCGTGTTCGGCGCCGGCGGCGACCGTGACCGCGGCAAGCGCCCGCTGATGGGTGCCGCTGCGGCTCGTCATGCGGATGTTGCAATCGTTACTGATGATAATCCGCGCACCGAGGATCCTGCCGCGATCCGCGCCGCCGTGCTTGCCGCGTGCCCAGGCGCGCGCGAGATCGGCGACCGCGAGCGTGCCATTGCCGAGGCGTTGAATGCGCTCGGTCCGGGCGACGTGCTGGTGGTGGCAGGCAAGGGGCACGAGCAGGGTCAGACGGTCGGCAACACCGTGATCCCTTTCGACGACGTCGCGGTGATCCGCCGTCTGGCGGGCGTCGCATGACCGCGCTGTGGACCGCACAGGATCTGGTCGAGGCCACCGGTGGGGTGATGCGGCACCGCTTCGACGCCACCGGCGTGTCGATCGATACCCGCACGCTGGCGCCCGGCGACCTGTTCGTGGCGCTGCGCGGGGAGACGGGCGACGGACACGATCACCTCGCGGCCGCCTTCGCTCGCGGTGCGGCGGGAGCGATGGTGCGTCAAGGCGTGGACCCTCACCCGGTTCGCTTCGCGAACCGACCTCTCCCGCAGAGCGGGAGAGGGGATTTCTTGTCCCTCTGCGTGGAAGATACGCTCACCGGATTGAGCCGGCTCGGCTATTATGCACGCGGGCGTTTTCGTGGACGTCTTGCCGCCATTACCGGCAGCGTCGGCAAGACCACCACAAAGGAGATGTTGCGGCGGATCCTGGCGGCGCAAGCACCGACGCACGCGGCGGTCGCGTCGTATAACAATCACTGGGGTGTGCCGCTGACGCTGGCTCGGCTACCACCGGATGCCACGTTCTGCGTGGCCGAGATCGGCATGAACCATCGCGGAGAAATTGCCCCGCTGGCCCGTCTGGCCCGACCGCATGTCGCGGTCATCACCACGATCGAGCGCGCGCATGTCGGCTATCTCGGCAGCATCGAGGCGATCGCCGAGGAGAAGGCGGCAATCATGCAGGCCCTGCCGCCCGATGGGATCGCCGTGCTGCCGGCCGACTCACCGTATTTGCCGCTGCTGCGAGCGAATGCGGGCGGTGCGCGAGTGGTGACATTCGGTGCGGACCCGGGGGCGGATGTGCGTCTCGTTGGTGTTGAAACCGATCCTGACGGCACCGGTGTCGAGGCGGGGATCGCCCGCCGCGTAGTGCGGTTTCGGCTGGCAGCGCCCGGACGGCACATGGCGATGAATTCGATGGCGGCGCTGGCCGCTGCCTCGGCTCTCGACGTGGCGCCGGAGTGCGCCGCCGCCGCGCTCGACGGCTTCGCTGCCGTGATGGGCCGCGGCGCCCACCGGCGCATCGAGCTGCCGGGTGGCAGCGCTCTGCTGCTCGACGAAAGTTACAATGGCAACGGTGCGTCCATGCGGGCGGCGCTTGCGGTGTTACGGCTGCAACCGGGGCGGCGGCGCATCGCGGTGCTGGGCGACATGCTGGAGCTGGGCGACGAGGGTCCGGCCGAGCATCTGGGGCTTGCCGGCGATGTCGCCTCGGCGGCCGACAAGCTCTTCACCTGCGGGCCGCTGATGCGCCTGCTGTACGATGCGGTGCCGTCCGCTCTTCGCGCCGGGCATGCGCCGGATTCGGGGACGCTTGCCGAGATCGTCGCCGCCGCAGTGCGCCCGGGTGACGCCATCCTGGTCAAGGGCAGCCTCGCAAGCCGCATGAAGCTGGTGGTGTCCGCGCTCGACCGTCTGGCGGAGCTCGCCTGATGCTGTACGACCTCGCCCAGCCGCTCGCCCGGCACTTCATCCTGTTCAATCTGGTTCGCTACATCACGTTCCGCTCGGGCGCGGCATGCATGACGGCACTGCTGGTGAGCTTCATCATCGGGCCGGCATTGATCCGCTGGCTGCGTCGGATGCAGCGCCAGGGCCAACCGATCCGCGCCGACGGGCCGGAGCGGCACGTGATCGAGAAGGCGGGTACGCCGACAATGGGCGGCGTGCTGATCCTGACCGCCGCGCTGGGTGCCACGCTGCTCTGGGTTGATCTGCGCGACCGCTACATCTGGGCGGTGCTGCTGGTGACGGCGGGCTACGGCGCGCTGGGCTTCGCCGACGATTACCTGAAGCTGGCGCGGCGCAACCACAAGGGATTGTCCGGGCGCGCCAAGCTGGCGGGACAGGCGCTGATCGGACTGGGTGCTTCGACCTGGATCATGCTGACGACGGACGGCGGGCTGGGCAGTGCACTGGCGGTTCCGGTGTTCAAGGACGTCCTGATCCAACTCGGCTGGTTTTTCCCAATCTTCGGCATGCTGGTGATGGTGGGCAGCTCGAACGCGGTGAACCTGACGGACGGGCTGGACGGGCTGGCCATTGTGCCGACCATCATCGTCGCGGGGGTGTTCGCGCTGATTGCGTACCTGGTTGGCAATCGTATCTTTGCAGACTACTTGCAGCTTCACCCGGTGCCCGGTGCGGGCGAGCTCACGGTGTTCTGCTCCGCGCTGATCGGCGCCGGGTTGGGCTTCCTGTGGTTCAATGCCCCGCCGGCGGCAGTGTTCATGGGCGACACCGGCAGCCTCGCCCTCGGCGGTGCGTTGGGCGCGGTAGCAGTGGCGACCAAGCACGAGATCGTGCTGCTGATCGTGGGCGGGCTTTTCGTAGTGGAGACGGTCTCGGTCATCGTCCAGGTGTTCTGGTTCAAGCGGACCGGCAACCGTGTGTTCCTGATGGCGCCGCTGCACCATCATTTCGAGAAGAAGGGCTGGGCCGAGCCCACGATCGTGATCCGGTTCTGGATCATCTCGATGATCCTGGCGCTGGTCGGTTTGGCGACGTTGAAGATCCGATGAGCGGGTTCGCGCCTGATCTGTTTGCTGGTGCTCGGTTTGCCGTTTTTGGGCTCGGCCGAAACGGTGCGCCCGCGGCACGCGCGCTGGCTGCGATGGGTGCCGAGGTTGTTGCGTGGGACGATGATGCGGCCCGCACGACTCCCCCTCCCCTTGCGGGAGGGGGCCGGGGGGAGGGGGCCGTCGAGTTGGGGAATCTAGCCCAAGGTCCCCTGCCCTCAGCCCCGTCCCGCAAGGGGAAGGGGAGTGTTTTGCTTCGGCCCCTTGCCGATGATCCGTTCGATTTTGATGCGCTGATTCTCTCGCCCGGCGTCCCGCACCATCTCCCGGCGCCGCACCCGGTTGGCGCGCGTGCACGTGCCGCTGGCGTGCCGATCCTGTCAGACGCCGAGCTGCTCTTCCAAGCGGTGCGTCGTGCAGGGTCGCGTGCTCGCTTCATCGGCATCACCGGCACGAACGGGAAATCGACCACCACCGCACTGCTTGCACACATGCTGGCCAGTGCCGCGCGCACGGTCGCGGCCGGCGGCAATCTTGGCCCGGCGGCGCTCGCGCTGCCGCTGCTGCCGGACGACGGAATCTATGTGCTGGAGATGTCGTCATACATGTTGGAGCGACTCGCCACGCTGCGGTTCGATACGGCGGCGATGCTGAACCTCAGCGCCGACCATCTCGATCGGCATGGCGACATGGCGGGCTATGCACGCGCCAAGCGCATGGTGTTCGAGCGTCAGACCGCGGATGATCTGGCGGTAATTGGCCTCGATGACGGTGAGTCGCGCGCCATGGCCGAATGGCTGCGCAGCCGGCCGGCGCGTGTCATCACGGTTTCGGGTTGCGCGCCGGCCGACGTGTGGTGCGAGTCGGGCGTGCTGCGCGACGCCACCGGCCCTATCCTTCCAATGGCCGAGGCCGCCGCGTTGCCCGGCGCGCACAACGCACAGGATGCTGCCGCCGCCGCTTCTATCGGTGCGACGCTCGGCCTTTCGCGTGCGGAAATCGCACATGGTCTCGTCAGCTTCCCGGGTCTGCCGCACCGCCAGCAGCGCATCGCCGGCATAGACGGCGTCACCTTCGTCAACGACAGCAAGGCGACCAATGTGGATGCTGCTGCCCGTGCACTCGGATGTTACGCGCGCTTGGTCTGGATCGCCGGCGGGATCGCGAAAGACGGTGGCATCTCGGCGCTGGCGCCACTGTTTCCGCGTATCGACTGTGCGGTGCTGATCGGTCGCGACGCACCGGCGCTGGCGGGAACGCTCGCGGCTGCCGGCGTGCCGCACGAGATCGCCGGGACGTTGGATGCAGCGGTGCCCGCCGCCTTCGCTGCGGCACGGGATCATGGCGTGCCGATCGTGCTGCTGTCGCCGGCCTGTGCGAGCTTCGACCAGTTCTCCGGTTTCGATGCGCGCGGCGAGCGCTTCGCCACCCTGGTGCACGCGCTGGCGCGTGAGGCGGCTGCCTGATGGCCCTTTCTCGCGCCGACAATTCGATGCTGGGCCGCTGGTGGTGGACGGTCGATCGCTGGACCCTGGGCGCGGTCGGCGTACTGATCGGCTTCGGCTACATCATGGTGTTGGCCGCCAGTCCGTCGGTTGCCGCGCGCATCGGCGATGCGCGCGACGAGCTGATCATCAAGCAGGTGCTGTTCCTCGCGCTGGCCGGCGCGATCGTTACTGGCGTGTCGCTGCTGTCCCCACGCGACATCCGCCGCCTGGCGCTGATCGGCTGCATCATCGCGCTGATCCTGACGGCCGCAACCACGGTGATCGGCGTCGAGATCAAGGGCGCGCGGCGGTGGATCGCGTTGCCCGGCTTCTCGATCCAGCCGAGCGAATTCCTCAAGCCGTGTTTTGCCGTGGTGACAGCCTGGCTGATCGCCGAGGGACGTCGCGCGAGATTTCCTGGCACTCTGCTGGCCGGTGCGATCTTTGTCCTGATCGTGCTATTGCTGAAGTCGCAGCCGGATGTCGGGATGACGGCGGTGATCACTGCGGTGTTCTTCGCCCAGCTCTTCATTGACGGGCTCAACCTGTTCCTGGTGGCGATCGGAGTCGCGGCGATCTGCGGCGCCTCGGTCGGAGTTTATTTGCTGTTCCCGCATGTGCAGGTGCGTCTGCACGAGTTCCTGCATCCGGTGGGCAGCAACACGTATCAGGTGACCACCGCGCTCGAGGCATTCGGCAATGGCGGCCTGTTCGGCCGGGGACCGGGCGAGGGGCGGGTAAAGGACGTGCTGCCCGACGCCCATGCCGATTTTGTCTTCGCGGTGGTCGGCGAGGAGTTCGGGATGATCGTGTGCCTGATCATCCTCGCCCTGTTCGCTTTCATTGTGGTACGCGGGCTGCTGCGGCTGCTGCGCGAGCCGGAGCTGTTCAGCATTCTCGCCTGTGCTGGGCTCGTGGTCGGTTTTGGGCTGCAGGCTTTCATTAACATGGCGAGTTCGCTGGAGCTGATCCCGACTAAGGGGATGACGCTGCCGTTCGTGTCGTATGGCGGTTCGTCGGTACTGGCGGTGGCGCTTGCGATGGGCATGCTGCTGGCGCTGACGCGCCGACGGCACCACGGAGACGTGCCGTGAGCGCGCTTACTTCTCCCCTCCCCTTGCGGGAGGGGCCGGGGGAGGGGTGGGTGCACGAAAGACAGACGCCTATCAGCGGCGCCGGCGTTGCACCCACCCCTCGCCCATCCCCTCCAGCAAGGGGAGGGGGGCCTTTTGTGATCGCCGCCGGCGGGACCGGCGGGCACTTCTTCCCCGCCGAGGCTTTGGCATCGGAGCTGGTCCGTCGCGGACGCCGCATCGTGCTGATGACCGATGCGCGCTCGCAGGCCGACCGCAGCCCGATCTTCGCGGCGAATGAGCGCTTCGTGCTTTCCGGTGCCGGCATCGCCGGCCGCGGCGTGTTGCGCGCGGCTTCCGCTGTGGTGGCGCTGGCTGCCGGCGTCGCGCAGGCGCGGGCGATCCTCGCCCGGGTCGACGCTGCCGCCGTGGTGGCGTTCGGCGGCTATCCGTCTGTCGCACCGGTGCTCGGGGCGCGGCTGTTGCGCAATCGCCCGCCAGTGATTCTGCACGAGCAGAATGCTATGCTCGGTCGTGCCAACCGGTTCCTCGCGCGGCAGGCGACGCTGCTGGCGTTGAGTTTTCCCGAGACGGCACGCGTACCGCCTGGTGTCGCCAGCGCGACGGTCGGCAATCCGGTGCGCCCTGGTATCGTTGCTCTGGCCGATCGCGGTTACGCGCCGCCATCCGAAAATTCCAAGGTCCGACTACTCGTGCTTGGCGGCTCGCTGGGTGCGCGTGTCTTCAGCGACATCGTCCCGGCGGCGATTGCGTTGCTGCCGGATGCGCTTTGTTCGCGGCTCTCTGTGGTGCAGCAGTGCCGCGCGGAAGATCTCGAGCGGGTGCGCACCGTCTATACAGCCTACGGCATCGACGCCGAGCTTGCCGTTTTCTTTCCCGATGTCGCCGAGCGTCTGGCGGCCGCGCATCTGGTCGTCGCGCGCGCCGGTGCATCCACGGTGGCGGAGCTGGCAGTCGCCGGCCGCCCGGCGATCCTGGTACCGTTGCCGAGCGCGATCGACGATCACCAATCCGCCAACGCCGGCGCGCTGGTCGCGGCACGCGGCGCGTCGATGATCGCACAGCGGGATTTCACCCCCGAAGCGCTGGCCGAACGCCTGGCCGCGCTGCTCGCCAAGCCGGACCTGCTCGCCCACGCCGCCGCCGCGGCCCGGAGGCTCGCCCGACCGGATGCGGCCGCCCGGCTCGCCGACCTTGCCCTCTCCCTCATGCATCAGGAGATTGCCCGGTGAGGGCCCTGCCGCTTTCAATCGGAACTATCCATTTCGTCGGCATCGGCGGCATCGGCATGTCCGGCATCGCCGAGGTGCTGCACACGCTCGGCTACAGCGTGCAGGGCAGCGATATCGCTGATTCCGCCAATGTCCGCCGGTTGCGTGAGGCGGGCATCCCCGTCGCCATCGGCCATGACCCCGCCAACCTGGGCAACGCCCAGGTGGTGGTCGTCTCCTCGGCGGTGAAGCGCGACAATCCCGAGGTCGTCGCGGCCCGTGCGCGCTTCGTCCCAGTGGTGCGCCGCGCGGAGATGCTGGCCGAGCTGATGCGGTTGAAATGGTCGGTGGCGGTGGGCGGCACCCATGGCAAGACCACCACCACCAGCCTGATCGCCGCGGTGCTCGAAGCCGCACGGCTAGATCCCACGGTCATCAACGGCGGCATCGTCAACGCATACGGCACCAACACCAGGCTCGGGGCCGGCGACTGGATGGTGGTGGAGGCTGACGAAAGCGACGGCAGTTTCCTCCGGCTACCGGCGGTGATTGCGGTGGTAACCAATATGGACCCCGAGCATCTCGATCACTGGGGCACGCCGGAGGCGATGATCGCCGGATATGATCAATTCGTTGCCAACATTCCTTTCTACGGCTTTGCAGTGTTGTGCATCGACCATCCGGAGGTGCAGCAGATGATCCCGCGCCTGTCGGACCGCCGGATCATCACCTATGGCTTCTCGCCGCAGGCCGATGTGCGGGCCGAGCGGGTGGTTGCCGACCGGCTGGGCGCGACGTTCGAGGTGGTGCTGACCGATCGGACGCGGAATCGCTCGCGCAAGACCGGTCCATTCCGGCTGCCCATGCTGGGCCACCACAACGTGCAGAACGCGCTCGCCGCGGTCGCTGTCGGCTCCGAGATGATGATCGACGACGACACCCTGCGCAGCGCCTTCGCAGCCTTCCGCGGCGTCAAGCGCCGCTTCACCAAGACCGGCGAAGCCGGTGGCATCACCGTGATCGACGACTACGGCCATCATCCCGTAGAGATCGCCGCGGTCCTCAAAGCAGCGCGTCAGGCTGGTGCGCGAGACGTGGTCGCGATCGTGCAGCCGCACCGCTACACGCGGCTGCATTCGTTGTTCAACGAGTTCTGCGCCTGCATGAACGATGCCGGCACGGTGATCGTCGCCGACGTCTATCCGGCTGGTGAGGCACCGATCCCCGGCGTCACCCGCGATGCGCTGGTCGATGGCCTGCGTGCGCGCGGACACCGGAGCGTGGTGCCGCTCCCAAGCCCCGATCTGCTCGCCGAGATGATTGTGGCGATCGCCAAGCCGGGCGATTTCGTGGTGTGCCTGGGCGCCGGCAACATCACCCAATGGGCTGCGGCCCTGCCTACCGAGCTGACCGCGCTGCAGAACGCGCGGCGCGGAGGGAATGCCGCATGAACACCGCGCGAGGCGAGGATCAACTTCACCTCTCCCGCTTTGCGGGAGAGGTCGGTTCGCAGAGCGAACCGGGTGAGGGTGTGCCCGGCACCCTCACCCGCCACACTTCGCGTGGCGACCTCTCGCGCAGAGCGGGAGATGTGGGGGTGACGCCGCTCCGCGGTCGTGAGCAAAGCAATGCACCGCTCGCGCCGTTTACCTGGTTCCGCGTCGGCGGCGCCGCTGAGACGCTAGTGCGTCCCGCTGATGCCGATGACCTCGCCGCGTTCCTGCGCGCGCTGCCGCCTGACTTGCCGGTGCAGGTGATCGGCGCCTGCTCCAATCTGATCATCCGCGATGATGGGCTGCCCGGCGTCACCGTCCGGCTTGCCCGCGGGTTCACAACGATTACACCGGAAACCGACGGCATCGTCGTCGGCGCCGCCGCGCTCGACATGACCGTGGCGGAGCATGCTGCGGCGGCGGGGCTTGCCGGTCTTGAGTTCCTCTCGGGCATCCCCGGCACGATCGGCGGGGCGGTAGCGATGAATGCCGGCGCCTATGGTGGCGACATCGCTTCCTGCCTCGATTGGGCGGATGTGGTTACCAGGTCGGGTGAGTTGCGCCGGCTTGCCGCCCCCGACCTCGCCTTCGCCTATCGCCACGCGCGCCTGCCGGACGGCGCCGTGGTTGTGCGCGCCCGGTTGCGCGCACAACCAGGCGCGCCCGCAATGATCGCCGCCCGCATGGCGGAGATCCGCGCCACCCGCGAAGCCACTCAGCCGATCCGTGCGCGCACAGGCGGCTCCACATTTCAGAACCCCCCCGACATGAAGGCGTGGGAGCTGATCGACGCGGCCGGATGCCGCGGGCTTATGCGTGGCGGCGCGCAGGTCTCCGAACAACACTGCAATTTCCTGATCAACGCCGGGGGTGCGACCGCTTCCGATCTCGAATGCCTCGGCGAGGAGGTGCGGCGCCGTGTCCTCGCGGCGACGGGAGTGAAACTGGAATGGGAGATCCGCCGGATGGGGCGCCCTCTCCCGAAAACCTGCGTCGCCGAGGAAAGGACGGACGCATGAGTCGCGTGGCGGTGCTCTACGGCGGTATCTCCGCCGAGCGCGAGGTCAGCCTCTCCACCGGGACCCAGGTGATCGCCGCTCTGCGCCAGGCCGGCTTCGAGGTCACGCCGATCGAAGTCACCGCCGATCTTGGTGCCGTCATCGCTGCGCTCGACCCCAAACCCGATGCGGTGTTCAACGCGCTGCATGGCCGGTACGGCGAGGACGGCGCGATCCAGGGCGTGCTCGACTGGCTTGGTATTCCCTACACGCATTCCGGTGTTCGGGCGTCGTCGCTTGCGATGGACAAGGTCGCTGCGAAGGCGATCTTCGCCGCTGCCGGGTTGCCGGTGGCACGCGGCCGCACGATCGCGCTCGACGAACTGGAAGCCGCCGACCCGTTCCCACGTCCTTACGTGATCAAGCCGATCAACGAAGGCTCTTCGGTTGGCGTCGAGATCATGCGCAACGGCGACAACCGCCGTGCGGAGGTCGCGCGCTCCTGGCGGTTCGGCCGTGCCGCGCTGGTCGAGGAGTACATCGCCGGTCGCGAGCTGACGGTCGGCGTGATGGGCGATCGCCCGCTTGCCGTGACCGAGATCATTGCCGAGGCCGGCGTCTTCTACGACTACGAATCGAAATACGCCGATGGCGGCTCGCGGCACGTCATCCCCGCCACGATGCATCCCGATGCATATAGCCGCGCGCTGGACGTGGCGTTGGCGGCGCATCGCGCGCTCGGCTGCCGCGGCGCGACCCGCGCCGATTTCCGTTACGATGACACGGCGGGTGAACCCGGCCGACTGGTGCTGCTGGAGGTGAACACGCAGCCTGGGCTGACGCCGACGTCGCTGCTGCCCGAGCAGGCGGCGCATCACGGCATGAGCTTTCCCCAACTGTGCACCTGGATGGTGGAGAACGCGACGTGTCGCCCAGGGGTGTAGGAGGGGCCCCGGCGCCGCGGAACTCGGTCAGGGACAGGCCAGCCAGGCTCAAGCTGCTGCTGCGGCGCCAGCGACGGTTGCTGCGCCCGACCGGCTGGCTTGTTTTCTGTGGCTTGGTCCTGCTGCTCGGGGTGATCGTTGTGCACTCGGCCGAGCCCGGTGGTGCGCTCGCGCGCATCCGCGAGCGGCTGCTGGATGCGACCGGCTTCACTGGCCTGCGTGTAACCGATATCCGCATCGAGGGCCGCGCCAACACGCCGGAGCAATTGCTGCGGGCGACGCTCGGGGTGTCCGTGGGCGATCCGATCTTGGGCTTCTCGGTCGAGCAGGCGGCGCGACGGATCGAGACCCTGTCCTGGGTCGATCACGCGACGGTGGAGCGCCGCCTGCCCGGCACCATCGTTGTGCATCTTCAGGAGCGCCGGCCGTTCGCGATCTGGCAGAACCAGGGGAAGTTCGTGCTGATCGACCGCGCCGGCCAGGTCGTAGCCAACGAAAATGTTGCCGACTTCCGCCAGTTTCCGCTGCTGGTCGGCCCCGGCGCGCCGGACGGCGCCGCCCCGCTGATCGATGCGTTGAACAACCATCCGGGAATTGCCGCGCGCGTGGTCGCGTCGGTCCGCGTCGGCGAGCGACGCTGGAACCTGCAGATGAAATCAGGAATGGAGGTGCTGCTGCCCGAGGGCCACGAAGCGGCGGCGCTCGATCGGCTGAGCCTGCTGGAGGAGCAGCACAGGCTGCTCGATCGTCCGCTGGCGCGAATCGACATGCGTCTGCCCACCATGCTGGTGCTGCATCCGATTCCGGCGGCGGCGCCGGAGCCGGTGGCGGCGAAGAAGCAGACCTAGGCCATGTTGGACAGCATCAGCGCACGGCACCCATTCCACCTCTCCCGCTCTGCGGGAGAGGTCGGTTCGCGAAGCGAACCGGGTGAGGGTGCGCGTGCACCCGGCACCCTTACCTGCCGCGCTCCCCGCGGCGACCTGTCCCGCAGAGCGGGAGAGGTGTTTTGGTTGCGAGCGATCCGATGAACGACATGGCGCGCCGAGTGCTGCCACCACAAGGCATGGGCCCGGACGAGCCGGAGCGCCCGCGCCATGCACGCAGCGGCCCGTTCGGCGTGCTCGACATCGGCACCACGAAGATCGTCTGCCTGATCGGCCGCTGCGAAAGCGACGGAACGCTGCGCGTGCTCGGCTTCGGCTGGCACAAGGGCAAAGGCGTCCGCGGCGGCGGCATCGTCGATCTCGAAGAAGCCGAGCGCGCCATCCGCGCCGCCGTCGGCCAAGCCGAGGATATGGCCGACACCAGGCTGCGCGGGGTGACCGTCAACCTCACCTGTGGCCAGCCGGCCAGCCGGTTGTTCAACGTGCAATGGCCGGTCAACGGACGCGCCGTCGAGGAAAGCGACATCCGTCGGGTCGTCGCCGAAGGACGCCTTCGCGCTGAGGAAGACGGCCGCGACACGATCCACGCCTTGCCGCTTGCCTTCTCTACCGACGATACCGACCGAGTCGCTGATCCACGCGGCCTGTTCTGCACCACACTCACAGCGCGGCTGCACATCATCGATGCCGCCGCCACTGCGCTGCGCTCGCTCGGCGCCTGCGTCGCCCGCTGCGATCTCGACATCGCCGAGCTGGTATCCGCACCGATGGCCGCCGGGCTTGCGGCTCTGGTTGATGACGAGCGCGAGCTCGGCGCCATCGTCATCGACATGGGCGGCGGCACCACCGGCCTTGCCGTGTTCGCCGAAGGCCAGTTGCTGCACACCGCGCAGCTTCCGGTCGGCGGCGTCCATGTCACCAACGACCTGGCCCGGTTGCTCTCAACTCCAGTCGCGCACGCCGAACGGCTGAAGACCCTCTACGGCAACGTGCAATCGAGTCCCGACGATGAGCGCGAGATGCTGCCGGTGCCACTGGTCGGCGAGGAAGAGCACCAGATCGCCAAAGTACCGCGCAGCATGGTGGTGAACATCATTCGCCCGCGACTCGAGGAGACTTTCGAGATGGTGAAGGATCGCCTTGAAAGCTGCGGCCTGTCGCGCGCCGCCGGTAATCGCGTGGTGCTCACCGGTGGTGCCTGCCAGCTCGCCGGGGTGCGGGAACTGGCGGCACGTCTGCTGGGCAAGCAGGTTCGGTTGGGCCGCCCGGCGGTGCTGCGCGGACTGCCGGATGCGGCGGGCGGCCCCGCCTTCGCCACCGCGGCCGGGCTGCTGTCCTGGGCGGCAGGCGCCGGGCGCACGCTGCATGACATCGAACTCGAGCCCGGCCGGCCGGCCGGTCTGTTTCGTCGCTTCGTCAACTTTCTGCGGGATCGCGTGTAAATATCGACACGCGCTCTTGCCCCGACTCGCCAACAACGGCTTCAACGAATCGAGTGGTCTGAGGGACAAGTCGCCATGACACTCAATCTCACCATCCCACAGCAGACTCACACCGACTTCACTCCGCGGATCACCGTGATCGGGGTGGGCGGCGGCGGGACCAATGCCGTGGACAACATGATCACGGCGAACCTGCAAGGCGTGGAGTTCGTGGTAGCGAACACCGACGCCCAGCAACTCATGCACAGCCGCGCCGATCGACGAATCCAGCTCGGCCCCCACATCACGCAGGGACTGGGCGCGGGCGCCAAGCCGGAGATCGGACGTGCCGCCGCGGAAGAAGCCGCCGACGAGCTGTATCGTCACCTCGATGGCGTGCACATGGTGTTCATTACCGCCGGCATGGGCGGCGGCACCGGCACCGGCGCCGCCCCGGTGATCGCCCGCATGGCGCGCGAGCGCAACATCCTGACCGTCGGCGTGGTCACCAAGCCGTTTGCGTTCGAAGGTGCCCGCCGCGCGCGCGCCGCCGATCAGGGCATCGACGAGCTGCAGCAGCATGTCGATACGCTGATCGTCATCCCGAATCAGAACCTGTTCCGAATGGCGAACGACCGCACCACCTGGAAGGAGGCCTTCAAAATGGCCGACCAGGTCCTCTACATGGGCGTGCGCGGCGTGACCGACCTGATGATGGCGCCTGGCTTGGTGAACCTCGACTTTGCCGACATCCGCACAGTGATGGCGGAGATGGGCAAGGCGATGATGGGTACCGGCGAGGCGGACGGCGAGAACCGCGCCATCCGTGCCGCCGAAGCCGCGATCAGCAATCCATTGCTGGAAGACACCTCGATGGCGGGTGCGCGCGGGCTGCTGATCAACATCACCGGCGGCGACGACATGACGCTGTTCGAGGTCGATCAGGCGGCCAACCGCATTCGCGAAGAAGTGGACGAAGACGCCAACATCATCTTCGGCTCGGCCATCGACGAGGCATTGGCCGGTCGGGTGCGGGTTTCGGTGGTTGCGACCGGCATCGACACGCCGGCGAAAGCCGAGGAGCTGCGGCCGCGCCTGGTCGCGGTGGACGGCGGGTCGGTGGTGGCACCGCTGCCGCTTTCTATGACGAGCCATCTCGGCGGGATGGCGGTCGGGATGGCATCGGCGCCGGTAGCCCTGCCGAGCTCGTTGCGGCCTTCGATGCCGCAGGCGGTAGCGACAGCGGATGCGGCCGCCGAAGCGCGCGGCGGCTTGGCCGAGGCGGCGGCATCGGCTGCGCCCGCGCCGTTCGCGATGGCGCCGCGGATGTCGGCCACCCCGGCCTCGGGTGCAACGCGGCCGCGGTCCGGCCTGTTCGCCGAGCCGGCTCCCGCTACTGCTCCCGGGGCCGTCGAAGCGCCGGCGGCGGCAGAACCGGCGCGTCCCAGCCTGTTCGGCACGGTCACCGGCGTATTCCGGCGCCGACCTGGCAGCGCGGCCTCCCCGGGCCATGATCAGCCGAGCGGCCGGGTCGAGCCGATGATCGCCGCCGAGCTGCGGCCTGATCATCCGCGCGCCTCCGTCCGCCCCGTCGCCGGCGAGGAGATGGGAATCGAGATTCCGACCTTCCTGCGGCGCCAGTCGTCGTGACGCCGGTTATGGCCAGGCGGCCTCCCGGCCGTCACCCCCCGGTTCACTTCGCGAACCGACCCTTGAGTCCAGGGGCAAGGTCTGTCCCGCCGCGCGGGAGAGGCGGGTTAGCGGTTACGTTCCGCAACGAAGGAAACCTTAAGAAACAGTGACTTGTGCGGTAATACTCGGCAATAAAGAGTGACTCGCGAATCAGGTGGGCCGCCCATAGCTTCGGGCGGCCCGCGGCGTTTTGCGGTGCAGCGTATCGGAAAAACACCGAAAGGCGGATGGCCGATGGACGGACTGCCGCTGAATGCAATCGCACAAGCCAGCCTCATGTACCAGCGCACATTGAAGGCCCCGATTGGCTGTGTGGGCGTCGGCCTGCATTCCGGCAGTCGGGTCAGCCTGACGCTGCATCCCGCTCCGCAGGATCATGGGATCGTGTTCCGTCGCACCGACCTCGGGCGGGACGTCCCGGCGAGATACGATTACGTAACGGATGGGCGGCTCGCTACGTCCCTTATTCACCCCGATGACCCGACTGCCCGGGTCGGCACGGTCGAGCATCTGATGGCGGCGCTTGCCGGCACCGGTGTCGGCAATCTGCTGGTCGAGGTGGACGGGCCGGAACTCCCGATCCTGGACGGCTCGGCTTCGCCGTACGTGTTCCTGATCGACTGCGCTGGTATCGCCGAGCAGGAAGCGGTGCAGAAGGTGATCGAGATCCGGCGGCCGATCCGCGTGGCCGAGGGCGATTCATTCGTCGAGCTGCGGCCGGCGCGGCCGGGCTTCAGTGGTCTCGAAATGACCCTGTCGATCGACTTCGCCGCGGCCGCCATCGGACGACAGTCGGTATCATTTCGTCTGACCCCAATGAATTTCCGTCATCAGCTTTGTCGGGCACGCACTTTCGCGCTCGCCGAAGAGGTGGAGAAGCTGCGCGCGGCGGGCCTGGCCCGCGGGGGCAGCCTGGAGAACGCGGTGGTGGTCGATCAGGCGCGCGTCCTCAACCCGGGCGGTCTGCGCATGGAAGATGAGTTCGCCCGCCACAAGCTGCTAGACGCGGTCGGAGATCTGGCATTGGCCGGCGCCGCGATCCACGGCCGCTTTGTCGCCCACCGCTCCGGTCACGCGCTGAACAACCGCTTGCTGCGTCGGCTCTTCGCCGACCGTTCCGCGTGGCGGGCCGGCACGGCGGAGCTTCTGTCGGCTGCCGCCTGAGTCACGGCACTTGAGTGGTCGACCTGCTTTCTGACCACAGATAACTGACCACTGACGAGCAGGCGCGCCGGGACCTGCTATACTCGGCCCGCTTATCAGGGGGAAACAGACATGCCAGTCGTCACGACCAGCAATCCGCCCGGCGTGCGCGAGCCGTCGAGCCGCTATTCCCACGCCGTCCTTGTGCAGGGCGAGACCCGCCGGCTGGTCATCTCAGGCCAGATCGGGACGGACGAAGACGGCTCGGTTCCCAATAACGGCGAGGCGCAGATCGCCCTCGTCTTCCACAATCTCCGCACCATCCTGAAGTCGCATGGGATGGGCATCGAGAACGTGGTGAAGACGTCCGCCTTCCTGACCGACCGTGCGCTGCTGCCGGCCTATCGCGCCGCACGAGACTCGGTGTTCGCCGAGCACGCGCCGGCCTCGACATTGCTGTTCGTCGCCGGGCTCGCCGACCCGCGTTACATGGTGGAGATCGAAGCCGAAGCCGTCGCCTGAAGGGGACTGGAGCGGCGGGTGCGGGTCCCGCCGGAGCTCGCCTAAAGTCTTGTCCATCCGTCGCGTCGCCGAAACCGGCGCGCCGTCCGGCGTTGAAACGGTATCTGCGATAAAGGGACAAGGGCTTCCATGCAGCGCCGCCGCCCGCTATAGCCGGCGGCTCGCGCGGCCGGTCGGTATCGGCGGCGCCAGAAGGAGCGAGCCGATGAAGTCGGGAATCCACCCTGAGTATCATGAGATCACGGTCGTGATGACCGACGGGACCCAGTTCAAAACCCGATCCTGCTACGGCAAGCCTGGGGATTCGCTGCGGCTGGATATCGACCCCAAATCCCACCCGGCCTGGACAGGGCAGCACCGGATCATCGACTCGGGCGGGCAGGTGGCGAAGTTCAATAAGAAGTTTGGAAGCCTAGGAAAATCAAAGGCATAGGTCGGTTTTTGGGGTAGCATTGGAGTAGCACACCGACCGATTCCGCCGGACCCGTCACAGCAAAGGGGCGTGCCGAGGCTGCACCCCCGATCACGCCCCTGGATTTCGGCGCTTCCTCCAATCCGGGCGATTTGGCTACCCACGGCAGGCGGGGACCGTAAGACACGTCTCGATTGTTGGAGGTGCAATCAGGGGCTGGCTCACGGGTTCGTGATACGCCGGTATGTGGCCCGCGTGCTTCCCCGCTGGGGCTACCTCCCGCCATGCCCAACGAACCCGACCCGCATGGGATGGCCGTTGGCAAAGCAGGCTGAAGGGGCACAGGGCGCCAGAATGGTGGGGCATCAATTCTCGTGTTCTTGCAACGTTCATAGATACCGATGCTATGCTACCACGAGCAAAAACGCCACGAGTCGCATCGGAAATGCCTAACGAGATGGGGTCTTGGCCTGACCAAGACCCGCAACAGCTCCAATTGCCCACAGTTTTGCCCAGGCTTCCGCTCGGTGGGCAGCAGATAAGCACGCCTATTACCAAGAATATATACACAATTGGGGAGTTTATTGGCGAGGGGAGCTTCGGATACGTTTATGCCTGCACAGACTTGTGGAACAACGAATTGGCAGCCAAGATTCTGAAGCCTGACGGTGATCGGCAGTTAGTGCAGGGAAATGCAATACGTGAATATCAGAGGTTGTTCGCTCTACGGCATACGTATATCACTTACGTCTTCGACATGTTCGAATTTCAGGAACTTTCATACATTATTACGGAGCGATGCTGGTGGTCTGTAACACGCCTTATCAATGAGTTGGCTGGGTTTAATGGCGCTGTTTGGTTGATGCCTATTGCTAGATGCATTCTGCAAGCAGTTGATTTTATCCATTCCAACGGTGTTGTTCATAAAGACATTCATCCAGGCAACGTTTTCGTTAATGCACAGAAGAGCGAACTGGTTACCGATGGGCGTGTTAACTTCAACTTCAAGCTCGGTGATCTCGGCATTTCGGCTTTAGTGAGCGAACTACAGCCAGGACATGGGCCGTTTGCTAATTGGATATTCCCGCCGGAGGTCATGGACCCTGTCCAGTTTGGACCTATAGATCACAGAGTTGACTTATATCATTGCGGTCTACTGCTGCTTCAAATTCTTTCCGGCAAACTACTCAAGTTCAGTCATAATGATATACTCGCGGGCGTGCCCCGCCAGTTGGCCCTACAGCTTCCCATGCCCTTCTCGGCGGCAATCGAAAAGACGCTCCGGCGCCATACGATGTTCCGGACAGAGTCGGCCAAGGAGCTCTGGCGCGACCTCAATTCGCCCGTTGCTTGATGGGATGGTAGCGCGGGGACTTTCGTGAATCCTGCTTATACACACGGCACAACAGCGCCAGCATATCGTTCCACCGGCTTGCCGACGCGGCGATCCGCTGGCGCTGCGGTATGATGGGTGACGACGGGTCCGCCATGCTGACGGCGTGATGGCGCGGATCACGGCGGCGGGCTGGTGGAGCACCTGGAGCGGTCGGGATAATGTGCTGAAGAAGCCGCAGGTGTTGCGGTAGGAGGGTCGGCGTAAGGTTAACCGGGGCCATCACGCTGACGACGACATTCCGTGTCGGCGAACTCGTGTGATGTAAAGCCCGATGAGGCCGACGGCGAGCACACCGAATGAAGCCGGTTCGGATGCTACGGACGCTGTCCCGGTCATCCCAACTCGCAAGGCGGTCGGGTTGCAGCATCCGTTTGTCACGTCGTTGTAGGTGATAAAGTCTAGCGTGTTGATCCCTGAGGTGAAGCCGGACGTGATTAAGAAGCTATGGAAGCTGTCAAAGGTGCTGTTGGATGGGCTGCCGATTGCCCCCAGTGTGATGCCGGTAGACACACCATTGATCAAAATATCCACGCCTTCATTATCTACCGCCCATTGGCCGGAGATTTGCGCGGTTGCCGGGTTCAGTCCGGTGAGGCTGAACGTAGTTTGGTAATCATAATAGCCGGTGGGATCATAGAGGCCGCCAGGATTGTTCGGGCGAATCCAGGTGGACAGCGAGTCATCGCCGACGTATGCAGAGGAACAGAAGCCGATAGAGCACTGTGCAGACGTGATGATTCGCAGAACTGATGAGCCCGACGGAACTGATACCAATTTGTAGTGAGGGTCACCTATCGTTGCATTCGGTAGCGGTTGTGCAGAGGCATTCACGCCGGAATTGAATAGGCTCATGATAGGCGCAGCCTCGGCTGTGCCAAAAATCGAAACTAAAGCCAAGCCAAATGCCAGAGCGACCAGGCCAGATTTCATGATACGGTCTCCCCGGCGGCTTCATACCATCACTTTAGCGTAGCGAAATTGCTTGAGCAAGTGCCGAGAGGGGACAAAGGGGGCTTCGCGATCGTTTGCCTATAGTCAAGAGCGATCGTCGTCGAGTGCCAGCGTTCTGCCCGACCGGTGTTCAGCCGCGATGGCGGATCGGCCTTTACTTCGTCTCGCCAAGTCAGTTCCAGTCAGCCGGTTCCAGGATTACCAGCGTGTCGAGTGCAGGGGCGATCTGCCATGCAGCCTAGCGGGGCACCCCATGGGAGGTCTTCGACGGGCGGCTGGTAGTTATTCGCTCGATAGCGCGACTCGGGAATCTCGAAGCCATTCTTGCCGTCCACTATCCAAACTCCGTCCTCTATTCCGTCCCCGTTCTTAATCCGGTGGGTTCCATGGGTCGGCATCGACTCTGCTCCCGCCTGCCTGCCTGCCTGCCTGCCTGCAAGTATATATCCGAAGAGGTCAGAAAGCGAGATGCGAACCATCATCAGGTTTTCACTGAACGCGGACAATGGCACCCTGACGGTCAGACTTGGGAACATCCTGAAGCGGGGTGGCTTCGTTAAGCCACAGAGCACCGCCACTTATGAGCATCCAAACATCGGCCCACGAAAGCTGGGCCACATCTTGCGCGAATTCTGGATTGCCGTCTCTGTGCACCAAGGCCGCGCACATATAGATCACTTTTGGATGTATTCGGATCAAGATCGGTCGCCTCCGCGGCGACGGATGTCAAATTAGGTCGTTGCCTCGCTTCAGGTCCCTAAGTGCCAGGGCAGGCTCACGTTAACCGGCATCGAACCAATTCAGGCGCAGAACCGGCGCGTAGGCCAAGATCAACGAGATGGCCAAGGATAATTTTTAGAAGGAAATGGAGAAGCACCGCTCCTTCTTTAAAAGGCACCGCATCTACGCGCTCATATACTCCGACACGCAGCCTGGCAAAGATTGCGAAAGTGTTCGAGGACATGAAGCAGTATCTCACACCCGTGATCAAGGTTGTGCAACTCGACTTTACAGTAATTGGTCGACGCCTTCTTCAAGTGAGGGGAGCGGCCCGACCTAGGCGGTATCAAATTAGAGGAGGATAATCAACATCCGCTATCCGCTTGCATACGCCATCTGTGTGCGTCGGGCTACGTTCCGCTTTGGGTCGAGCGATTATCGGACAGGGCCGCGTACCTCACTCCCGCCACCTCGATCGCCTTCAGCAACTCCGGCCCATTATTCCGCGGGCTGCCCACCCGCCGGACCACTGGCAAGGTGCACGGGGTCCTGGTCGGCGCCACGCTCGACCAGGGCATGTTGTGGTCGTGCTGGCGGGTGATTGTCGCCTTGGGCATGTCCAAGCTCGACGATGAATTGTTCGGCCCAGAGTTAGGTAATGATAATACACCGGACTGCCCCGAGTCGTTCATAGTGCCGGGTATAACCTCTTCGGCTGGACAGATAATCTCTGTCAGGCTCGCCGGCCTCTGTGTCGATCCCCAAACCAATGCCGCCCCGGTCCTCTTCTTCCGCTGCCACCTCGCGCGCCACGATCCGCTCCCAACACCCGACGCGATTCAGAAAAAATTCCGCCGTAGGGCGATTCCCTGTAGCATTTTCTGATGTTGTGCTTATATTCCCTTCATGCCCGACGTAGCCACCCTCCCGATCGAAGCCCTCTCCCCCGAACGCCAGCGGGCCGTTCCGGGTCGCATCGGTGTGCTCCTCGGCCTCGTCCACACCCTCATCGCCTACGGCCGCAACCTCGCCGCCACCCTGCAAGTGCACGTCGCCGAGCCGCAACTCCTCCCCTGCTTCACCTACATCGCCACAGCCTTCGACATCAGCAGTCTCCCACTGATCCTCAACCGCATCGCCCGTGGCCTGCTCCGCGCCGCCGCGCTCCAGGAAAGGCTCCGCCGCCGCGCCGCCCACGGCCGCGATTTCGAGCTGCGTCCCCGCATCCGCCCGCCGTCCACGCGCGCGTCGCATGGCGGCAAACGCACCCGCCGCCTGCACGACCCGGTCCGGAACCGGTTCTTCCCCTGCCCGCCCACGCTCAACGATATTGCCGCCGAGGACAGCCGCCGCCCGATCGCCGCTATTCTCTATGACATCTGTCTCGATCTCGGCATCGCGCCCGACCAATTGGATCAAAAGGCCTGGATCGAGCTCTGCCGCGACATCATCGACTACCGCGGCAACCTGGTCACCTTCATGACCACCCGCTGGCACCGCCCTGCCGACCCCATAAA
>Ga0335075_10003128_pt1 | contig 26455 bp, 19 predicted proteins | sample Lox_Sample_24_FD_206723 | JGI IMG/M metagenome (GOLD analysis project Ga0335075, IMG submission 206723) | Soil microbial communities from Loxahatchee National Wildlife Refuge, Florida, United States - Lox_Sample_2.4 | ecosystem: Environmental > Terrestrial > Soil > Wetlands | place: USA...
GGCCCTTGTAGGGACGGATCAGAATGGTGCCCGGCGGCGGCAAGCGTGGATCGACCGGCGCCGGGATGCTGACGGGCGCTGGTGGAGGCGTGGTCGTGGTCGCTTTGTTGGGGGGCGGATTGAGTCGTAGGTCGGCGTCGCGTGCCAGCTCAGCGGCGCGTTGGCGGGCGCGTTGGGAGAGATCGCCTTCGGCCAGCGCCTGCATGCGCCAGGCGATGCGTTTGATGAGCCAGGTGCGGTTGCTGGCGGCGGTAGCTTCGCCGAAGAGGTCCGCGAAGCGTTGGCGCAGCTGGCCGACGCTCAGGCGTTGCAAGGCGGCGACCTCGTTGACGATGTTTACTTCCACAGGGTTCTCCTTTGTCTGGTTGGAAACGGTCAACCCGTGTGGACAGTGAGCCTCAAATCGCGGAGAAGCTCAAGGCCATAAGAGACAAAAAAGAGAGATTTTTTGAGTCGCGAAAAGTGGCGGGATGTGCTCGTATTCTTGCTCGAATGTCCAGCGTGAAAGCGGCAACTGGCGGGTAGATGTGGCGGGGCGGTTACGGAATCCCTGCCGAGACCGAGAACGGAGAGAGAGCGCGTATTACGCCACTGTTTCGGGGAGGAGAGTCAAGCCAGGGACCGAGAGGCTCGCTCCGCGACGTGCGGGCACCCGGCCAACTCGCGTTGGTCTTTGGCCATCGGCAGTCCGGTTGAGTGGAGGCCGAACGCTATCGACCGGGAAACTGACACGTTCGCGCCTCGGTTGAATCCGTGCTTCGGGCGAAAACGGCCGAGCGCATTCGCGCGGCTAAGCAAGGCGAGGGATGAGTCGCCGGCTGACGGGGGCGAACGCTGGCTGTTCACCGAGGAGGGCAGGCAGAAGCCATGCGGAAAATAAGTGTGCGCAAAACCCTTGTTGCGGGCAGATCCATATAGAGAGCCGTATCTCCGCCCCTTCGAGGATCATCGTCATGGCACCGAATTCCGCTTGGTTGCGCCAGTTGTACCGTTTGACGACTCCGCCAATGGGAGATACCGAGCTGCTGCGCCGCTGGGTGGAACGACGTGATGAGGATGCTTTTACGGCCCTGGTGTCTCGGCATGGCCGCATGGTACATGGAGTCTGCCGCCGAGTGCTCGGCAACAGCCACGATGCCGAGGACGCTTTCCAGGCCGTCTTCCTCACCCTGGCCCGCAAGGCTGCTGGATTGCGGCATCCCGAAGCGCTGGCCGGCTGGCTGCACAGCGTCGCCGTGCGCCTGGCTTGCAAGGCACGCGCCACTGCCTTGCGTCGTCGAAGGGAAAAAGCTGAGACCCCCGCCGCTGAGCCGACCGACCCGCATCCCGATCCTCTGGAATCTCTCAGCGCCCGCGAGCTGTTGGAGCTGATCGATCGGGAGATTGCGTGTTTGCCGGAGAAATATCGTCTGCCGCTGGTGCTGTGCGATCTGGAGCAGCGGACCCAGGAGGAGGCAGCGCGACTGCTCGGCTGGACGCTGGGTTCGTTTCGCGGCCGGCTGCTGCGCGGCCGCGAGCGACTGCGAGCAAGGCTGGTACAGCGCGGCATGGCTCCGGCGGTGTTGGCCGCGGCGTTCACACCAAGCACAGCGGATGCGGCAGCATTGACGGCGAGCGTCAGCCGCTTGGCCGTGCGCTTCGCAGCTTGTCCCGCTTCGGTCGAGGTCTCGCCGTCCGTGACCGCATTGGTCCAGGGAGAAATTCGCGCCCTGATCTTGAGGAAAATGAAATTCGCATCGGTCGCTCTGCTGGTAGCAAGTACGCTTGTCGCCGGCGCGGGACTGCTGATAAGCCCCACGCCAGCGCCGCATCCGGCGGAGGAACGCACGAAGAACAAGCCGCTGAACGCGGAACCGCAAGTCCGCCGTGATCGAGCCGGCGATCCTCTGCCGTCTGAAGCGATCTCGCGGCTGGGCACGATACGATTCCGTCATGGTGGCAGCATCCGGAACCTGGCTTTCGGACCAGACGGCAAAACGCTTGTGTCCTGCGGAGACGGCATCCGAGTCTGGGATGCCGCTACCGGCAAGGAAATCTCCCGCTTCTCCAAAGAGCTGCGAGCCTACAGCATCGCGCTATCGCCGGACGGCAAAGAGCTGGCCGTCCACGCTATCACCGATAAACCGGCGGACAAGCCCATTGCCGTCTACGAATATGCGACGGGCCGGCTGCTGCGCCGCTTCGGCGACATAGAAACTCCCGTAGAGCTTCTTTTCTCTCCGCATGGCAAAGTACTCGCCGCCTCGGACTGGAGCCGACATCGTGACATTGAGCTGTGGGATCCGGCCCGCGGACTCCTCTTGCACACCCTGAAAGGGCACACGGATAACGTCTGGTGCAAGGCTTTCTCTGGGGACAGCAAGACACTGGTTTCCGGCAGCGACGACAAGACCATCCGTTTCTGGGACGTGGCCACGGGCAAGGAAGTGCGGCAGATCAAGCACCACCAGGGCATCGGCACAATAGCCTTGTCACCGGATGGCAAGCTCCTCGCCTCCATCGATAAGATCCGCCACCGCGATCCGGAGCTTGGAAGCGGCTACTGGGACGACGATAACCGTGTCCGCTTGTGGGACGCAACGACTGGCAAGGAGCTGCGTCAGCTTGTCATGCCCGCATCCAAAATTGCTGAGGTAAACGGATTTGGGAGCCTGCGGTTCACTCCCGACGGCAAAATGCTCCTGACGGGAGGCGCGGATGGCATCCTCCGCTTTTGGGATACGGCGACCGGGCGCGCATTACGGCGGTTTACCGGGTTCGCCGACGGTCCGAGCTTGTTCGCTTTCGCCCCCGATAAGCAGACCCTGGCCGTAGTGGATGGCGGCTCCACGATCCGCTTGCTCGATCTGGCCAGCGGCAAAGATCGCCTACCGCTGTACGGCCATCATGGCTGCATTTCCTCTATCGCGGTGATGCCAGACAATCAAACGGTTGCCACGATAGGCCAGGGCAAAACCCTGCGCTTCTGGAAAGCGGCGACGGGCCAGCCGCTGCGTCAGCGAGCGGTCGCCGTGGATGACTTCGGAACCGCGGGTATTCGACCGGATGGACGAACCTATGTAACAGTTGGGCCGGATGCGCTGTATCGCCTGCACGACCTCGCCAGCGGCGAAGAACGGGCTGTTCTTCGAGGGCACAAGCCGTATCTCCCCTTCGCGCTGTCGCCGGACGGCAAAATACTGGCGTCGGCCAGCGCCAACAAAGAGGTTCGCTTGCTCGATCTCGCGACCGGGGCAGTGCGGCACAAGCTGACCAAGGTGAAGCACTTCGTTATCGGTATGTCCTTCTCGGCTGACGGCCGCACCCTGGTCGTATGGGACGCCGACCAAATCGTGACGGTCTGGGACCCCGCCACAGGCAAACAACGCCGGCAATTTACCACTCCTCCCGAAGCCTCTCCCGGTTCTTCTCCCACGGCTTACAGGGCCACGCTGTCACCGGACGGTAAGCTGCTGGTCTTCGCCCTACAAGTTTCAGATCCCAAAACTACGAAAGTAAAAACGATCATGCCCGTCTTCGACACATCCACCGGCAAAGAAGTCTGTCGCTTGGACGGAGAGAGGGTAGCATTGGGGTTGGAGCGCATGAGGTTTTCGCCCGACAGCAAGAGCTTGGCCTGGATAAATTGGATTGAAAACGCAATTTCCCTCGTCGAAATCGCTACCGGGCGAGAGCGGCATCGCTTCGTGGGCTGTACCGGCCGTATCTTCTCGCTCGCATTCTCCGTTGACGGAAAGATGCTCATCTCGGGCTCGGATGATACCACCGCCCTCGTTTGGGATCTGGCCGGCCGATTGACGATGGGAAAGCAGCTCGGCGCGCCGCTGTCTGCCGAGGCATTGGAAACGTACTGGAAAACATTCGCCGACAAAGATGCCGCGGCAGCTTTTCGCGCAATCCAGACGCTGGCCGCCGATCCGGCGCGCTCGATTCCCTATCTGCGTAAACGGCTCCATCCCGTCGCCGTCGTGGAGGAAAAGCGCTTAGAGCAATGGATCGCCGATCTCGACAACGATCAATTAGCCGTCCGCGCGAAAGCCGCGGCAGAGCTGGAAAAGGTCGGCGCGGCGGTGCTGCATGCCATGCGGAAGGCGCTCGCCTGCAAGCCATCTCTGGAAACGCGCCGCCGTCTCGAGCAATTGATTGAAAAGCAGGAGCGCGAGGAATGGTCGCCCTCCCCGGCGAACCTACGTACTCGGCGTGCGCTGGAAGTGTTGGAGCGCGCGGGTACGACGGAGGCGAAGGTTGTTTTGACGATCCTTGCCAACGGGACGCCGGGGGCGTGGCAGACGCGGGATGCCAAGGCTGCGTTGGAACGTTTGGCGCAGCAACACCCCGGAAAGCGCTAGCCCGAACCAGTAGGCAATACACGACCATTCTTGCATACTGGAGGGATCGCTCCCCGTGAGATCGGTTTACCCCACGGGAAGAATGATTTGATACCGATCTTCTCCGTTGGAAACCTCTTTCCCCCGTTTACTGTTCGGACTGTGAGGAGCCTATGCGTGGCACGACTGTTCGCAGGTTACTAATCCTGCCTGCCTGTATCGCCGTGTTTGTCTGCTCGGGACTTCTCGTTTGGGGGATTATGACTTACGGGACAAATCTTATCAGAGCCCGTGGCGTAAGCGAGGGAAACCCTGCCCTCGCTTATGCCGTGGGGTCTGATCCGGATGTATTGTCTGCCCGCTCGAAGAATGCAAAACACCCCCTCCTTGCACCGCAGCTCGTCTCACCCAAGCGGGCGAGCGCCGATGGTCCTCGATTGGTCGTCGCCGCCGATAAGCTCTACCTGTTCTGGAGGGAGATGAAAGATATTACGAGGGAGCTCCCGGGCGAAGGCAACAAGAAAGAACGGAGACTCATTAACACAGTCGGACTGTCGATCGCCGGCATCGATAAAGAGACAAAGCGTCTTGAGTCGGCACGGTCGGCCCTCATAAGCGATCATTACGGTCCCGACCCGGATGTGCAAGATTACGCGGCCGTTGCAGCAAATTCCACGCCTCCACGCGACAGAGATGCTCCCGCATTCGTCGTCGCCTACGCTGGCTGGACCCTTTTCACTGGGTGCGGCTGCGACCATCTCGTTGTGCGACTCAGTCCGGATCAGAAAATGGCCTATCGAAGAGATCAAGTGGGGATTTTTCTTTCCCACGATTACGATTGGCCATCGGAGATAACGTGTCTCCTGCGCCGCGCGGTCAAAAAGTCTCAGCTCTTCCTCGTCCTTTCGGACGGGTTCATCACCAGCAAGGATGACGGCAAGACATGGTCCACTCCACACATCATTCCCGAGCACGAAGATCATGCCCAGATGGTCGAAACAGATTCGGGAGAATTACTGCTATTCTCCAGTGCATCGACCCCAGCGTCGGAGGGGCGTCGCTCGGAGATCCACCTGCGGCGCAGGAAGGACGGCAAGGAGTGGAGCGACGCTAAGTGGATCGTTGAGACGTACAATTCACGGAAGATCTGCGCTTTCGTGGATCGCAAGCTAATCTGGCTGGCCTATGCCGACAAAAACGCGAAACGCGATGGCTCGACGATCTTCCTGACCCGTTCCTCCGACGACGGCAAGACTTGGGAGACCGCCTTGCCTCTCACGGATGGCATCCACGACGATAGCGAGCCAGCCCTTGCCGTGCAGGGAGACACACTTTTCCTGGCTTTTGCGCGACCCATCCCGCGAGATCCGGGCGCTCGCGAGGCGGATTTCAAACGTCAGATCTGGTATGGCTACAAGGCGATCAAGGAGATCGAGTTCCCCCGAGCGAAGTGAGCTGGCTTGCTGCCCGCACGGGCGCGCCGGAGGCAGGTCGCGCCAATCCTCCTCTTCTGGTCTCGCTCCTTCGAGGCCGGCTCCGTTTCATGCAGGCAGCCGACGGCAGGCCGTCGCTACACCGCCAACTTCGCCGAGCGGCACTCGGACCGCACCGCATCGCACCGGCTTGTGCCGCGATTCGCCGGGAAAAAATCCGACGAAATCGAAAAAGTTGTACGATTAATCGCCGTTGCCGGAACAGAATGGAATTAGCCCATTCCGTCCACGGAGTCCGTGCCATGCCGGTTAGCGAAATGAATAAGGTGCTGAAAAGCATGTTGGAATTCAACTGGAAGGCTCTGGCGGGCGTTGCGCTGGCGTGCAGTGGAATCCTCACTGGGAACGTGCTTGGCGACGAAAAGCCGGCGACGGCTCGAGATCGTCTGGGGGATCCGCTTCCCTCCGGGGCCGTGGCTCGACTGGGCACCGTGCGTCTACGGGGAAGCGGCCATATCTACACGATGGCCTTCTCGCACGACGGCAAAAGATTGGCAACGCTGGATGATAAAGCTGTGCGGGTGTGGTCCGTCGCCACCGGCAAGGAATTGGCCTACGTTGCTCAACATTACAATAATGCCATGTGCGGTCTGACCTTCTCCGCGGACGGCAACACGTTGGTTTCCGTGGGAGATGGACCCGCTCTTTTGCTCCATGACCTGTCAGCATTGTCGGAGAAAGAGGCAACGCCAACCGCCCTAACAAAGCCGCGGCTCGTCATCCCTCAGCAAGGCAATGCCGCCGCTCTCCTCGCTTTTCTGCCGGATGGCAAGACGCTCCTGAGCGGCGACAGCGACGGCCATGTCCACTTGTGGGACGCGGGCAACGGCCGGGAGATGCGCGCGTTCGGCACCATCGCCAGGGCGATGCACTGCTATGCGCTGTCGCCAGACGGCAAGACGTTGGCCGTCGCGCCCTACGGAAAAGCACCGGCGTTGTGGGACGTGGCGATGGGCGAGATGATCGGGCAAATGCCCGGACGCGAGGTGGAGGAATCCTAGGCATTCTCGCCTGATGGGAAACGTCTGGCCGCCGCCATCGACGCCAGCAACGCCATCCGCCTCTTTGACGTGGCGACGCGGAAAGAAGTCCGTTCCTTGGGGGGGCGCAAGAAGCCGCCGGTGTCCAGCTACTTCGGCAGCATTGGAAAAGGTCTAGCCTTCCTTCCCGACGGCAAGACCCTCGTGTCGCTGGACGGCCAACTGGACGACAAAATCCGCCTCTGGGACGTGGCGTCCGGCGAGCAGCGGCGGTCGATCCAGGGATGGCACGACGACGGAGTGCTTGCCTTGTCATCGGATGGACGGATCGTCGCCGCGGCAGGCTCGAACGGCGTCGTGCGATTGTGGGAGCTGCCTAGCGGCAAGGAGCTACACGCCGATCGTCGCCAAGGGAGAGTTTTTGCCGTCGCCGTTTCGCCGGACAGTCGGCAAGTGGCGGTCGGCTCCTACGAGGGCATTATCCGCCTCTACGAACGGGCCACCGCCGTGGAACGCTATCGTTTTCCGGCTGAAGCGGGATCCATCCACGATCTGGCTTTCTCGCCGGACGGCAAGTCGCTGGTGGCGGCGGTTCCGCTCCACGCCGCCAAACTTTGGGATGTCGCTTCGGGCAAGCTGGTACGCTCGTTCCCCGGCTCGCCCGGCGCGGCGCACAGCGTGAATTATGTCGCCTTCTCGCCCGATGGCGCCCAAGTGGCGCTCTCGACCCACGAGCCAGGGTTTTCGATCGTCGAGTCGGCGACCGGCAAGCAGCTGCGCCGGTTGGGAGAGAAGAAGGACAAGCTCTCTCGGCTGGCGTTCACGCCCGACGGGACGAAACTCGCCGGTGGCGGCTTCGATAATGCCATCCACCTCTGGGATGTGGCCTCGGGCAAAGAATTGTGGAAGACAGGCACCGCCGCCGCGGTAGCCGCCGTTGCCTGTTCCCCCGATCGCAATCTCGTGGCGACTGGTGACTACGCGGGGACGGTCGCCTTCTGGAGCGTGGCCCGCGGCGAAAATGTCGTTTGTACCGGCCACCCAGGCCACGCGGTACATGCCGTGGCTTTCGCGCCGGCTGGCGGCCTGTTTGCCGCGGCTGGCGAAGAAGGCACTATCCTGCTGTTGGAGATGGCCACAGGTACGCCGGTGCGCCGCCTCCGCGGACATAAGGGGACCGTGTGGGCACTCGCGTTCAGTTGCGATGGGCGAAGCCTGGTCAGCGGCAGCGACGACTCCACGGCTCTGGTCTGGGACATGACGGGCCGCGCCTGCGCACCCAAACCGGCGGCCGCGCTGAACGACGCCGACTTGGAGAGCTTATGGACCGATCTCGGCGCCGCCCGCGGCGCTAAAGGCTATGGCGCCGTGTGGGCCTTGCTTCAGTCCGGCAAGCAGGGTCTTGAGTTCCTGCAAGCGCGGCTGTCACAGGCGCCGGACGGCCAAACCGTCGCCCGCCTGATCGCGCAGCTCGATGACGATGCTTTCGTGGTCCGCGAGAAGGCGTCGGCGGCGCTGGCGCGAATGGGCCACGTCGTCCGGACACCACTGAAGGAGACCTTGGCGAAGAATCCATCGCCGGAGGTTCGCCGGCGTCTGGAGGCCATTTTGGGGAAACTCGAAGACAAGGGCGACGCTCGGTTGCGCGGCCTGCGTTCGGTCGCCGTCCTGACTTATGCGGATGCACCAGAAGCACGCACTCTGCTGCAACGTCTGGCCGACAAAGACCCCTCGGAAGAGATCCGCCTCGCCGCCCGCAGGGCTTTGAAACGCCGGGAAAACGCGGTTTCCAAACCATGAACCGCAAGCGGCGTTAAGCCGCGATAGTCAGTTAAGTAATTCCTCCCATGAGCGGGTAAGTGCAAGCACTTGCCCCAATGAGCAAAAGATACGCATCTCCCACGTCGCACGCGACTCCCGACCCCCTGCGCCGCTTCATGACGCCGACTCAAGTTCGCAGATTGTGTGCTATCCGGGAGCGCGAATGATTGGATGCGAAACGCTCTCGTCAAAGAGGTTGACGCGTCAGACGGTGAGTGGACCCCAGCACAGAGCAACGCGTTTTCATCGGACAAGCGGAGCTACTTTCTCTGCGATCCGAGGCCGTAATCACTGCTGTCGAGACACAGGTCCGCAGCCCCCGCCTGCACCATCGGCCAGGGGCCGAATGACCCCCCGTGGTCAATGTGCGTGGGACCCGGACTATAGAGAATGAAACCGTCCGAGAGCCGTCGGTAACAAAAAGGCTTCTGTGTGAACGGATCATCCGGCACGCCTTCGACGAACGTGGCCGCGAGCGGGCCGAGGCCATCGGGATACGCGCCTTTCTCCGCTCGCCAGGACCGGAGCGCGAGATCGACCGCAAGCATTCGCAGCAGCGTAACGGTGTAGCGGTCCTGGTTCGTATAGACGGATCGGCGGGTGTCCTCCGGCATTGTGGAAAAAGACTGCATGCGCTCTAACAATTCGCGTTGCTGGTCCTCGGTCAAACCGCATTCAGCGGGGTCGAGCAGTGGTTGCTGCGTAAGGTCCACCTTTTCTTCCTGATACCCGACGGCGGACTCCCAGTGGCGGTCGCGCGCGATAATCTCCGGCACCGGCTCCTGGTCGTGTTCCGTTCGGGTCAATTGTCGGATCAGGGCCAGCCGATCGGATGCACCCAAGTGCCCACGGACACCCCGCAGGAGGTTGATTGCAATACTGGCGACCGCAATCGAGACAAGGAGGTCGGTGACAAGACCGCCACGCCGAATGGCATTCGCGAGGTCCAGGAGGTCGACACCGATGCGCGCCGCCGCGGAATGATCCCGATCCGCCGCCGCCTGTTGGAATTCGAGGGCGAAGCTCTGGGCGAGGTTCCGGAGTGGGGCTAAGGCCTCACAGTGTTCCCCGAAGAAGGAGGCGTCGTATCTCAGCGGCACCCGGCAGACCTCCGCCAGGGCAGCACGTGCGGCCGCCAAATGCGCGCTGTTAGCGGAGATGTACCCGCAGACCGCCGAAGCAGGCGGCGTGTCGCACGCGGCGAGCATCTGCGTGTCGACCAGGGACTTGGCTGCACCGATCAGCGCGTCGTAGGGTGTTGCCGCAACCATGGAGGCCTCCCCAAATTATCTCACAGTCTGTCCTGATCGACAGATATGGATTTTAGCCGGGGCGATCGCAACTCGCCAGGGAACCCAGTCGATCATAACCCGAACGCTCTCGCCACACAGGTTACCGCATCCGCCAGAGAAGTTTCCAGCAGCCGTTTCGTGCCGTCGAGCCGGTGCAAGCTGGACTTCGAGAAGGGCTGGCTGGCTCAGCTCGTCGTCTCGGTGGTGTGTCCGCGAGAGGAGGAGTTTTCGTCCGGAAGAGAGAGCATAGTTTGGCTGGGACGGTTGTTCTTGCGTAGGTGATAGTGGTCTCGTGGGGATAGTTGACCGGCAGGTTGTCCGGCGAGCCCTCGGGCATGTGCCTGTCCGAGGCTAACCGGATGAGCCTGGTCTATCTCTTCGAGCCGCTCCTGGCCGGGCATACCTCGCTCGTCGATCCGCTGCCGCACCAGATCACCGCCGTCTGATGAACCTTGACGAGTAAGTTAGTTAATTTAGGTAGGGGCTCCCGTAGTTCGGATTGACCTTCCTGACTCGGAACCATATGAGAGCCAAGGCGAGTTCCTTCGATGAGTGCTCACTTATCCATGACGGTGGCATCAGTCTGACGACGGAGACGGTCAATCGCATTTGTGACGCTTACTCCGCGCGGTAAATATGCCTCTCGGCGTCGGCGAGGGGGATTTGCCGGCGTTCGTAGCGCAAGACGCCTGATCGGGCAAGGAGAAGAACATGGATCGTGCGGAGCAGCTGCTGGCCGCCAAACGGGACTTCCTTGTCCCCTGCGTCTACCACTTTTATCAGCGACCGCCGGCGCTGGTGCGCGGCGAAGGCGCCTATCTGTTCGACAGCGAAGGACGACGCTACCTCGATTGCTATTGCGGTGTCACCGTCGTCAGTGCCGGCCACTCCAATCCCGAAATCCTCGATGCGGCAATCGAGCAATTGCGACAATTACAGCATACGACGACAATCTATCTAACCGAACCGATGCTGGATCTCGCCCGCGCGATCGCCGAGCTGGCTCCAGCACCACTGCGTCGTAGTTTCTTCTGCGCCAGCGGCAGCGAGGCCAACGAAGGAGCGCTGCTACTGGCAGCACTTGCCACGGGACGCAGCGAGTGCATTTATCTGCGTGAGGGACTGCACGGCCGCACCAAATGGGCGATGAACGTCACCGGCCTGGATATGTGGCGCACCGATCCCAATCCGCTGCGGACAGCTCACGCCGTTCCGGGGCCGCTCCATCCTGACAGTCTGCCGGCCATCGAGCACCTGCTGAGGGGGGAGACCATCGCCGCCGTCATCGCCGAGCCTATTCAGGGCAATGGCGGCATCGTCGTGCCGCCGGACCATTACTGGCCGGAATTGCGGCGCCTGTGCAGTCAATATGGAACATTATTGATCGCCGATGAAGTACAAACGGCATGGAACCGCACGGGACGCTGGTTCGCCACGCAACACTGGCAGATCGTGCCGGACATCGTGACGGTAGCCAAGGCGCTTGGCAATGGCTTCCCTATCGCCGCTTACCTGACCAGCGACGCCATCGCCGCCCATTACACGCGGCCTGGCGCGGCCACCTTCGGCGGCAATCTGGTCTCCTGCCGCGCCGCCCTGGCCACACTGCACTTCCATCAGCGCCACGAGCTCGGCCGACGGAGCGAAACATTGGGGGCTTATCTCGCCGAACGGCTGCGGCAATTGCAAGCGCGCCATCCGATTATCGCCGAGGTGCGCGGACGCGGCCTGATGCTTGGCGCGGAGCTACGCAACCGCGACGGCAGCCCGGCCAGTCAATCGATCGATACCGTGCTCGAAGCCATGAAGGATGCCGGCTATCTGATCGGCAAAACCGGACCGGGCCGCAACGTGCTAACCTTCCTTCCGCCACTAATCGTCGAGTCCGAGGCGCTGGACGAGATGGTCGAGGCGCTCGATCGCGTGCTATCAAGACAGTAAAGAGAGGAATAGAGGTGCTTGCAGATAACGCCGTCCTCGTCGTGGCGGGATTGACGAAGGTTTACGGCACGGCGGCAACGCGCGTCGAAGCTCTGCGCGGCATCGATATGACGCTGCGGCGCGGCGAGTTCGTGGCCGTCATGGGTCCATCCGGCTCCGGCAAAAGCTCACTTTTGCACTTGCTCGCCGGTCTCGACGTACCAAGCGCTGGCAGCATTCTTCTCGACGGCGTTGACATGGCTTTCCTGGGCGAGGACGAGCGGGCACTGCTGCGGAGACGACAAATCGGACTGATGTTTCAGTCGTTTCAGCTCCTCGACACGTTGACTGCGGAAGAGAACGTTGCTCTGCCGTTGGCCATCAGCGGCAGCTTGGCAGACGAGGCGAGAATCCGTGCCGCTGGGTTGCTTCACTCCGTTGGTCTGGCACACCGCCGTCAACATCGACCGCACGAACTCTCCGGCGGCGAACAGCAGCGCGTTGCCATCGCCCGCGCACTCGTTATCGAACCGCTCCTGCTCTTGGCCGACGAACCGACCGGTAATCTCGATAGTGTTCAAGGCGACAAAATCATGACACTTCTGCGGCAGCTTGTCGAGGAGCGAAGGCAAACCCTGCTTATGGTTACTCACGATTCCGGGCACGCGGCCCGCGCCGACCGCATTATCTACCTGCGCGATGGACGAATCGATGCGAACAATCCGGGTCAGCCGGCTGGTGGACGCGAATCGGCGGAGGCAAACTCCACGAATCGGCGGACTCCAGCCGTTCGCCATGTTGCGGAGTGCGTGGAGTGGTCGGTCGTGCCGCCGCCATGCTCGTTTAATGCCGTCTCATTCGTCGCCCCCTGCGCCCGCGACGCGTTGGTACATTCTCCGGGGTCCGAGGAAACGTCATGAACCTCTGGACCTATAATGTCCGCGAGATGCAACGGCGTCCGGGCCGAATGCTGCTGACGCTGCTCGGCATCACGGTCGGCCTCGCAACCGTGGTCGCCACGCGCTTGACCATCCGCACGGTTGATCGAGCCTATCGCGATCTGTTCGAGGGTGTGGCCGGCCGCCCAGCGCTGGAAGTGGGGAGTAAGGGGCAAGGCAGTTTCGATCCGATGGCGGCTTCGGGCCTGGAACAGATCCCAGGCGTTCAAGCGGTGGTCCCTCGCATCCAAAGCGCCGCGGCACTTGTTAGCGATGCGGGCAGCGTGGCCGTCCCGGTTCTGGGCATCGATCCCAGGGGCGCGGCCGTTGCCGACTGGCCCGTGTATGACGGCCGGCCGCTCGCCAACAACGATGACGCACTTCTCGATCCAGGCTTGGCGGACTCGCTCCATTTGCGCCCCGGCCAATCTTTGGAAATCTGGTCGGCGGCGGGATCGACGCGCCTTCGTCTGTCCGGCATTTTTCAACCGCGCGGCGCCAGCGCGGCGACCGGCGGTCAAATGATCGTCACGTTGGTCTGCGCCCAACGTCTGTTCAACCTGGCCCAGCACGTTAACAGCATCCAGGTACTTCTGACCGACGACGCCGATCCCGTCGCCGTTCGCGCGGCGATCGAGAAGCGCTTGCCGGCCAGCCTGGTCGTGCAACCGCCCGGAATGCGCGGCGAGCTAGCCCGCACGACGCTTCTGGCCGCCGAGCAGGGGTTGTCCGCGCTCAGCCTCGTCGCCCTCCTCGCAGCCACCTTTGTTATCCTCAATACCTTCCTGCTCAATCTTGGCGAGCGCCGCAAACAGATCGCCATCTTACGGTCTCTGGGCGCCTCGCGGCGGCAGGTGCTGCGTCTGCTGCTACGTGAGGCGTTTCTGCTGGGCCTGACCGGCGCGATCGCCGGCTGCGGCAGCGGTGTTGTTTTGGCTGCCGGGCTGAACTACCTGATGCAGAAATTCCTGGGAGTCATGTTGCCGAGTATGTCTTTGAGCGCCGAGCCATTCGTCCTTGCCGCTCTGATGGGTCCGGGCGCGTCCGTGGCGGCCGCTTGCATACCGGCTTGGCGTGCTAGCCGATGTCCGCCGCTGCTGGAGCTGCTTCCGGGACGGACACACGGCGAGGAAATCTTACCGAGATGGGTCTGGCAACTAGGCTTTCTTCTACTCGTTCTGGGCATCGGCCTGGAAATCGCTCTCGGAAGCAGCTGCTTTTCGCAGGGTGTGCGTCGCAATTTACTAGCGCCGGTCCTCGCGCTCCTCCTTGTCGGCAGCGTGCTGGCACTACCGCTCGTCGTCGTTCCGCTGCTGCGATTGCTGGCCGTGCTGCCGCTGGGACTGGAAGGACGACTCGCCGTTCAGCAATTGGCACGGCATCGCGGCCGATCGAGCCTGACCAGCGGCGTCCTCTTCCTCGCCCTGGTCGTGGCCATCGCGTTCGGTCAGGCGCTGCGAACGACGCTGCGCGATCTACAGCATTGGTATCGACAAACCATCGTTGCCGATTTTCTCATCCGCGGCGCTATGCCGGACTCTTCGTTCACTCTGGCGCCCGCCTTGCCGGAGTCGCTTGCCGAGGCGATCCTCCGATGCGGCAATGCGTCGGTGGATCGCATATCCTTCCTACCGGCCGAGGTCGAGGATCAGCAGGTGCTGGTGCTGGCGCGCACCTTCGCCGCCGATCGCTCTCTGCCGCTCGATTTGCAAGAGGGAGACGAAACCAACGTGCGTCGCGGCCTGCTGACCGGCGAAGTGGTGCTTGGGACCGGCTTGGCCCAGCGGCTAGGGTTGCATCGCGGCGCGGTGTTGAAGCTGACCACGACGCAGGGCGTCCGCGAGCTGCGCGTAGCCGGCACCGCCGTCGAGTACGCCGGAGGCGGACTGGCTATGTACCTGGAATGGGCAACGGCACACAAATTACTCGACATTCCCGGTGTCCACGTGTTTCTGATTCGTAATCGAGACGGCAACCTGTCCTCATTGGCATCGAACCTGCGCGGTTTTTGCGAGCAGCATCATCTCTTATTCCAGTCCAATGCGGATTTGCGGTCTCTGATCGAAGGAATGCTGAGCCGTGTCTCCGGAGCGCTGTGGGGCTTGATGGTGCTGGCCTTCGCCGTGGCGTCGCTGGGCATCGTCAACACGTTGACCATGAACATTCACGACCAAACGCGCGAGTTCGGCGTGTTGCGCGCCCTGGGTTTCAAACGCGGCCAAGTGGTTAAGGTAGTGCTGGCGCAGGCTGCGCTTCTGGCCGCCATCAGTCTCCTCCCTGGCACGATCGCCGGAGTGGCGATGGCGTATTCGATTCATCGGGCCAGCGCTGCCTGGGCAGGACCGCAGACGGCTTTCCGAATCGACGGCTGTTTGATCCTTGGAGCGTGCGTACTGGCGGTAGTCATGGCAGTAGTCGCCGCTATCGCGCCGTCGCGGAAAGCCGTTCAGCTTTCCGTGGCCCGATCACTCCAAACCTGCTGAGAATCTCTCGTATAACACAGCTGGCAGCTCATTGCCTTGAATATCGGCGCCGGCGCCCCGCCAAGTCGTCTATTGCAAAAAAACCTATTTCAAGCAATCACTCTTCGAAAATCTCCGGCAACCGCGCCCGCTTTTTCTCGGCTCCGGCGATTAACTAGAGGCGGCCGGAAGTCCTCATGATCGTGAGGAGGTTGAGGGCTATTCGCCCAAATTGACGATCTTCGCCATGTTTTCGGGACAGAATCCGTACTTGGAGGTGGATGGAATGCAGAAGCAATTCGTGGCTATAGGGATTATCCTGACAGCGGCCCTTACTATCTCTGGGGACTTACACGCGGAGCCTCTCCGATCCGGGCCACAAATCGGTGAGAAAGTTCCGGGGCCATTCGCTCCGCTGAACATCACCGGCCCTAACGCCGGAGAAAAATGTTGCCAGTATTGCAAATGTGGGCCGCGTCCCGTCGTCGCGGTCTTCGCCCGTGAAGTCACGCCGGCGGTGATCCAGCTCCTGAAAACAATCGATAAGGCCGCAGCAATCTATCGAACGCAGGGTCTCGGCAGTTATGTCGTTTTTTGCAGCGATGACGCGGGAATCGGCCGACAGCTCCAGGACATCGCTCGGAAGGAACAGCTCCAGAACGTCGTCCTCACTCTGTGTAAGGCGGGCGGGCCGGAGAAGTATCGACTCTCGCCCGCGGCAGACATCACCGTCCTGCTGTACCATCACTTCACGGTCAAGTCGAATCATGCGTTCAAGAAGGGAGACGTGACGGAAGCAGCGATCGCAACCGTCGGTGCTGACATTGCCAAGATGCTGGCCGAGAATTGAACCCCCGTTTCGACTTTCCGCGGCAGCTGGAGCCTGCCGCGGAAAGCCCCCTCAACGGACAGGGACACTCTGACACGATTGCATCTTTCTCGGCCCGAATCGCTTTCTTTCGCCCGCTTGGCAGGGGAGCGTTCGGAGGCCGGCAACGACCGAGGCACGGAGAGAAATGAGCTTGCGACAGGGCATTTTTCTGACGGGAGCGACCGGCTTGATCGGCCGGTATATCCTGCGCGACCTGCTGGCGGCGGGCTTTCCCGTCGCCGTCTTGATCCGCAGCTCACCGGCAGAACAAGCACCGGAACGGCTCGATCGATTACTGGCCTTCGGCGAGGAATCGATCAAACGCAAACTCCCCCGACCGACGTTGCTTCAAGGCGATCTGAACGCCGCGAAATTGGGCCTAGGAACGGCTGAAAGGCATTGGCTGGCCCATCACGCGCGATGCGTGATCCATTCCGCCGCCTACGTCGCCTACTCCGCCACGCCCGACGGTGAACCGTGGAAGACAAACGTCAACGGCTTGCTCGGCTTGTTGGAGCTGTGCCGGTCGTCGGGTTTGAACGAAGTGCATTATCTCTCGACCGCGTTCGTCTGCGGCGACCGGCGCGGCGTCGTTCGAGAAGACGAGCTGGATTGCGGAGGCGGGAGCGGCAACGCCTACGAGCAAAGCAAGTTCGCCGCCGAGCAATCCCTCCGTCAGCTCCCTGGCATCCAGGCGACCATTTATCGCCCCTCGATCGTGGTCGGCGACAGCCACACCGGCTACACGAGCACCTATCACCACTTCTATCGATTTCTGGAGCTGGCCGTTCGTCTCTTTGGCCGTCCCGCGGGAATGAAGCGAGCGCGCCGCCAGACCGTACGGCTTCCCCTGTCCGGCGAAGAGAGACAAAACATCGTGCCGGTGGATTGGGTCTCGCGGGCGCTGATCGAGCTTGCCGCGCAGCCGTACCGCCAGGGCCGAGCTTACCACCTCGTCGCTCGCCGGTCCGTAACCATCCGGGAAATCACCGCGATCGTCGAAGATCTGTTGCGGTTTAAGGGAATCCAATGGGTCGGCGCGGCGGGACTGTCCGATCCGACTTCGGTCGAACAAGTGGTGTTGGAGCAATTTCAGGATTACTGGTCGTACCTGCGTAGCGATGTGATCTTCGATTGCCGTAACACGCGGGCGTCTCTGCCTGACTTGCCGCCGCCAGACATCGATCGCGGCCTGGTGGCCCGATTGCTGCGCTTCGCTCAGAGCGATGGCTGGGGCCGCGAGCGCGCCCGTTCGCCAGCGGATCGCACCGCGGAATTGGCTCATTATCTGGAGGACATCTTACCGGCACGGATGAAGCAATCACGACTGGCGGAAGCGCTGCCGCTCGGTTTCGTCTTCGTTCTCGATGTCCACGGCAACGGCGGAGGATGGTGGACGTGCCGCTGCGGCGACCGAGCGATTAGCGTGCGGCGCGGAGCCGCGGCCGAGGCGGTTGTTACCTATCGCATGGAAGCAACGATACTGGACAACCTCATTCGCGGCCGACAAACCGCTCAACAAGCTTTCCTTGAGGGCCATATCGAAATCGACGGCGACATGGAGAAGGCGATCAAGCTGGCGATGCTCATCGAACACTTTCTTGCCGAAAACATGGACCGCACGTCGCAACGGAGGGAGGAGCTCCATGCCGCTGCCGGACGTTAACCGTACCGTCATCGAGTCGGTTCAGTTTTCCGCGGGTCCACACCTGTTGGAAGGCGAGCTGGCCTACGCCGAGGAGCCGAGCGACCTACTTGGCGCCGTGGTCTTGGCCTGCTCGCATCCGATGCTGGGCGGAAACATGCACAACAACGTCATCCGCGGTGTAGGCGATGGCCTGGCCGATCGCGGCTGGGCGACGCTGCGTTTCAATTATCGCGGCGTCGGTCGCAGCGAGGGGCCGCGCGTCGATGTTCCTCGCCACATGGCCGAATTCTGGAGAACCTCGCACGTCCCCAGCGAAATGGATCTGTGGCAGGACGTGCAAGCGGCCGTCTCGTTCTTGCATCCGGTCGTGGGCACGAACCGCCCGCTGGTGCTTCTCGGCTACAGTTTCGGCTGCGCCCTGCTGCCTTCGGCGTGCCGGAGCGTACTTCCCGCTGCTGTCGTGCTGATTGCGCCGCCGCTGAGCAAACACGACTATATGGACTTTACCACGGTCCAAAGTCCTCTTTTGGCGATCGTATCGGATAACGATTTTACCCTGGAACCGGAGCCCTTGCGCGATTGGTTCGATCGGCTGCCGGCTTCCAAGCAATTGGTGCAGGCATCGCTCGACAACCACTTCTTCCGCGGTCACGAACAGTGGCTCGTCGAGAAGATCGCCGCGTTTCTTCTGGAGCATCGAGCATGACGGCCGGCGTAATGAGCCAGGACATGAGCGGATGGCGCCGCATTTGGGGCGATCGCGAAGATCGGCTGCGCGATTTGCTGGCCCTGCATTTTCACAGGGAGCACGGCAGCGAATACTGGCTGCGGCGTCAAGAGCGCCTGGGCTGGGACGTGTGCAAGCGCATTCGTTCTCTGGACGACTTGTGGCTGCTTGGCCCCACTCCACTGACCGATTTGCGGCGTTTTCCGCTGCGATCCTTCATTCCACGCGGCCTCCATCGGCAAGCACCGCGCTTCATAATCGGTGAAACCGCCGGCACCAGCGGCGCGCCGCTGACGACGGCTTACCGCGAGGATGAGTTCCAGGCAGCGTTCATCGACCCGTTTTTGCGCGTGGCCGAGGCGACGGGTTTTCCGCGAGGCGAGCCGTGGTTGTGGGTTGGTCCCTCTGGCCCACACATTATCGGCAAGGTGGTCCGCGAGCTGGCCCGACAAACCGGCAGTATGGATCCCTTCAGCGTCGATTTCGATCCGCGATGGGCGAAAAAACTCATCGAGGGATCGCTGGCTTGCCAGCGCTATCTCGATCACGTCACAAGCCAGGCGGTGGACGTGCTGCGTCGCGAGGAGGTCGGCGTCCTGTTCATCACGCCGCCGGCGCTGGCGGCACTGACAGAGCGCTTGAGCGACCGGCAACGCGAAGCGATCCACGGCATCCATTACGGCGGCATGAGCCTGTCGGCGGAGAGGGTCAATCGCTTTCGGGACGCCTACCCCCGCGCGGTGCATCTGGCCGGCTACGGGAACACCTTGTTCGGAGTAGTCATGGAAGTCGCCGATGCGCCGCGACAGAGCATCGATTATTTTCCCTTGTCTGAGCGCGTTCTGTTCGATGTCGTGAGCTGGCTGGACGGCGAAAGCGATGTCCCCAGCCGCTGGCCGCCACGGCGGCTGGAGCGCGGTCAAATCGGGCGCGTGATGTTTCATCGCCTCGATGAAAGCTGCCTCTTGGTGGGCGTTGTCGAGCGCGATGAAGCGGAGCACATCGCGCCGAGTGAGGCGGCATTGGCCCTGGGTGGCAAGGCCGACGGTTTGCGCAATCCGCGGCCTCCCGCCCCGCTCGCCGGCCAACTGCAACTAGGGTTGTACTGAGGAGCCTGCCGGTATTCCTGGGACGGGTGCCTGCTATTCACCGAATTCAAGGAGGATCGCATGGAATCGCGGAAGCGAGTGAGCATCGCCTATACTCCCGACAGTGATGACGCCTTCTACTACGACGCCTTGGAGAACGGGCAGGTTTTACTGCCTGGCTACGAGCTGGAGTTTCATCGACAACCCATGAGCGTTTTGAATCGGTTGGCGCTGGACGGAGTATATGAGGTAACAGCGATTTCCTCTGTAATTTATCCACAAATCGCCGACCAGTACGCCATCCTGAGCGTAGGCACCAGTGTTGGCCGAGGCTATGGGCCGGTGCTGGTCAGCCGCGCGCCGCGCACCCTGGAGGACCTGGCGGGCCATCGCGTCGGCGTCGGCGGCATCCCGACGACGGGTTGGTTCTTGCTCCGCCGTCTTTGCCCCGAAGCGGTGCCGATCGAAATGCCGTTCGATCGCATCGGCGAAGCTGTCGCCGCGGGCGATCTGGACGCGGGCGTGATGATTCACGAGGAATTGTTGTACTATCCGCAACTGGGCCTGCATCGCGTTGTGGACCTCGGGGCCGAATGGTGCCGAAGCCACGGTCTGCCGCTTCCGGTCGGTCTCAACGTCATTCACCGCGATCTCGGTGGACCAGTCATGCAGCGCGTTTGCACCGCGATCCGCCACAGCCTACAACATGGACTGGATCACTCCCACGAGACGCTGGCTCGAGTGTGTCGGTTCGGCCGGGGCGAGGAGGGACAATGCTCGGATCGCTTCGTGGCCATGTTCGCCAACCAGGATTCCGTACGCATGCCATCCGATGTGCGTATAGGTCTCTACGCCCTGCTGGGCCAACTTGTGGACCTGGGATTGAGTACGGGCGTTCCGCTTCTGGACATCGTGGAGGGATCGGATACCGCCATCCTTTCGCCCCAGCGTGTCGAGGCGGAGGAACGAGACGTCCTGGTGCTGACGACCGAGATGGCGTAGGGGCGTGGAGGATTCGTGCCATGTTTCCACGAAATCGCCGTTTCTGGTGCTGGTTCGTCGTCGCTGCACCGCTAGGGCTGGCGCTAGCGGTGGTTGGCTGCAAAGCCATCTCGGATCGCCTGACCCACTGGAACATGCTCGGCCAGGATGCCCTGGAAGATCCCATCAAGGCCGTGGGAGGCGACGCCATCGTCTTCGCGCCGCACAAGGACGGCAGCGCCCTGAGCCGCAAACAACTGGCCTCGGCCCCTCCGGAAATCCTCGCCGAATACTACGCCCCGATCTTCGTGCAGCAGCGCGTCAATTCGCAGGCGTTAAAGCACCCTTATCCTCCGGAGTACGACACGATCGGCCAGGCCCATCTGCGTCACGACGAGAAGGGCAAGCTCAAAGCCTACGTCGCTGGCGAGCCGAAAGTCTACACCATCTTCAAGCAGCAGATCCTCAACGGCCACCCGCATGTCCAGATCACCTACACGGCCTGGTATCCCGCCCACCCGCGCATGAAGCACTTCGACGTCGAAGAAGCGGACATCGACAGCTGCGTTGTCCGCGTCACGCTCGACGCGGACAACGCGCCGCTCTTTTACGAGACCATCGCCGCTTGCGGCTGCTTCCACAAGGTCTTCGTCGAGAAACACATCGAGGACGCCGCCCGGCAAACCTTTGGCGCGCCCGAGAAAGACAAGAAATACTGCGTGGCCAAGACGCTGAAAGATGACATCGACTGGGAAGTGGCTGGCATCGTCGATGAGCCGCGCGATCGGCCGCGCAGGCCGGTCGTCTTCCTCAAGGCCGGCGAACACAAGGTTTTCGGATTGGGCAGCGCCGCCCGTTTGCGCGTGCCGGCCGCGGCGAAAACACACCCCTATGAGATGGTGCCTTACTCGGACCTGTACCGCGTGACGGTGGACGGCGGCGAGAAGCAGGCTCCGTTCTTTGACGTAGGCAACGGAGGGAAGGTCTACGGCGCCGAACGCAAGAAGGAACGTTTTCTGATGTCGTTTGCCGGCGTGGACAGCGCCGGCCAACCCCGCGCCGACGACCAAATCAAAATGCACTTCGATCAAAGCACCTGGGGCGATCCGACCATCTACAGCAAATTTATGCGCCTGCCGCCCGGCACATTATGAGACGTGGGTTCTAATCCTGGGGTTGCTCCCATGTTCGGGATTGGTTCTAATGTCCGTGGAGGACGTTTTCAACGTGCCAGCACGTTGAAAACGTCCCCTCTAACCGTGCGGACACTGTGCGACGGTCGTTGCACGAACCATGAGGAACCCAGGGATGGGGACCGGGAGGATCGATCGTCGGCGAAAGTTTGCCTTCCTATTTCTTGAACCCCTGGAAGATCGTTTCTTGCTTTCGGCAGCCGGCATAACCAACGCGGGACTTCTTGACGCTGCTGCTCCTCATAACTCGGTTGAAATCCATCCGGGAAGCCAATCTCAGCCTTCCCTACCAACTAATTCGGCAGCACAACAGACAACATCGACTCCATCGGTTTCGCAGCCGGGCGTGAAAGCCCCGCAAGTAGGGACAAATCCCGCGATCCAAGACCCGGCTGCCACTCCCCCCCGCGGAGCGCCGGCAGCGTCCAGCCCCACCGGAGGAACACCTCTGGCGGCTCCAAACCCGGCTGCGGCTGAAATTGGAGGCTTGCAAGCTCTCCTTTCCGTTGTCTCTTCCCAAGCAATGATCGATGTAGACGCGCGCGGGCCGGATCGAGATGACGATGACGACGATGACTCGCCGGGGTTAGGAGATGCTGATGACGCCCATCTTTTGGCAGCTCAGGTGTTCCTCGATCAGTCTCTCGCGGCAAGCGCGGTAACTTCCGGCTTACGCAGCGATGCCTTGACCGGGCTGGGTAGTACACCGATTCCACTGGGAAACCTGCCCCCCACCTTTGCGCTGCTTCCCGTCGTCGCGATGGGGACCGTAGAGTTACCCACGGTTGCAACTGTTCTCCCAGGGACGATGGCCTCTCCCCCGATTGGAGGGGGGCTTGGACAAACACCAGGCAATGAGGGGAGAGACACGACACCCCAAACGCCCGAATCCCAACCGTTGATTCTCCCTCCCGTTAACATGGCCGAGGACAAGCCGCCTCCCGTGGCATCGCCTGGCGATCCTTTCGCGGAGCTGTTGCCCATTGACGTGGATGCGATCCAGCGCGGCGCCGATGCGTTTTTCGAGAAACTGGCTCGTCTTTCCGAAGAATGGAAGGGCGCTCGAACGATTCACGAGCTGACTCCCTGGCTCCTGGTTACAGGGTTAGTGGCTTATGAGTGGCTTCGCTTGCAGCGGATGCGATCGTCCTACCCGGTAGGCCCCAACGAGGACAGCGACATTGAGCCGGCCTTGTTTCTGATGGGAGATGAGGGATGAACGCTGAACCGTTCGAAGCCCTGCTGGAGAAGTTGAACCAGGGCGATTTGTGCGCCACCGAGCAGATCCTGACAGCCTATGAGCCTTATGTGCGAATGGTGGTACGACGTTCTCTGCCGAGGCGGCTGCGCGCCAAGTTCGACTCCCTTGATGTCGTCCAGTCGGTTTGGGTTCATTTTTTGCATGGCCTGCGTGCTTCGCGCTGGCAATTCATGGATGCGGCCCGTCTTCGCGCCTTTCTCGTGCGGGTGGCGCGGCGGCGCCTGACCAGCCGGGTGCGTCATTACAGCACGGCTTTGCAGCTCGAACAGCCCGGCGAGACGGACCTGGACGTCGTGGCCGCGCCGGCTCAGCCGCGACCCAGCGAAGTCGCTCAGGCCAATGAGCTGTGGGAGAAGATGCTCGCCCTTTGTCCTCCCGAACATCATGCCCTGTTGCGGCTGCGATGCACGGGCATGCCTTTGGTGGAAGTCGCGGCCCGAACCGGCATGCACGAGGGGAGTGTGCGGCGCATTCTGCGACGGCTGGCGAGCCAACTTGCTCTCCAACGCGCGCCGCTTGAGGTTTCCTGTTCAGCCGCCTCATGAGATTCGAGTATGACAAATCCCCCTTCCAACTTGCTCCAAGAATACCCGGTCGATCCGTTGACTGGGGACGAGGAGTGTCTTATCGAGCATCTCACTCAGGAGATGGTCAGCCGTTGGCGTCAGGGAGAACGGCCAGTGGCCGAGGAGTATTTCCGCCTCCATCCGCGGTTGTGGCACTACCCCGAGGCGGCGCTGGAGCTGGTGTACGAGGAGATTCATCTACGGCAGGAGGCCGGTCAGGAAGTCCGCGTTGAGGACCTGCTGGACCGCTTTCCGCAGTGGCATCGGCAGGTGAAGGCACTCCTGGAATGTCACCACCTCTTGGCGCCGGGGTTGGCGGCCCCGCTCTTTCCTGAGCCGGGCGAAACGCTCGGAGAGTTTCGCTTGCTTTCGGAGCTGGGGCGCGGAACGACGGGCCGGGTTTTTTTGGCCGCCCAACCTACTCTTGCCGACCGCCTCGTTGTACTCAAACTGGGGCCACAGGCCGGCCGGGAGCATCTATCCCTGGCGCGATTGCAGCACACGCACATCGTACCCTTGCATTCGGTGCATGAGTTCCCCGCTCGGCGACTCTGCGCCTTGTGCCTGCCCCATTTCGGCGGGACCACCCTGGATCGGCTTCTCAAGGCCATGCAGGGCCGCCCTCCGGGACAGCGGCGAGGACAGCACATTGGGGAGGCGCTGCGGGACACATCCTTGGCCGGCTCGGTCGCTGTCCCCGTCGAGGGACCGTGCTGGCGGTTTCTGGCGCGCGTCTCCTACGTCCAGGCGGTCTGTTGGATGGGTGCGTGTCTCGCGGACGCCCTACATTACGCTCACGAACGCAACTTGCTCCACTTGGACCTGAAGCCGTCCAACGTGCTGCTGGCGTCCGACGGCCAGCCGATGCTTCTCGACTTTCATCTCGCTCGCGCCCCCATCTCGGCTGACAGTCCGCCTCCTCTGTGGCTGGGAGGAACACCCGACTACATGGCGCCGGAGCATCGCGCGGCCCTGAACGCTGTCGCCCAGCAGCAGCCCGTGGCCTTGGCGGTCGAAGTTGGAGCCGACATTTACGCGCTTGGCGTGCTGTTGTACGAATTGCTGGGAGGGAAGCTGCCCTCGCGGGTCGAGGAGCCAACGCGATCCTTACGGCGTCTCAATCCGCGCGTGAGCGTGGGACTCGCGGATGTTGTGGCCCGATGTCTGAATCCCGTCTCGGCGAACCGTTATCCGACGGCTTTCGCGCTGGCGTCCGACCTACGCCGGCATCTCGCTGATCTCCCACTCCAAGGCGTGGCGAACCGCAGCCTGTTCGAGAGGTGGGGGAAGTGGCGTCGCCGACGCCGCTATGCCCTACCCATGCTAGGTTTGGCCTTCGCCGGCCTGGCGGGGATCGGTTTGGCCCTATACTACGTCAGTCGTCAGGCGCACAAGGCGGAAGACTCTCTGAGGAATGGCCAGGTTCATCTCGCTCAACATTGGTACGGCGAGGCGCTTGACGGCTTGAAATCCGGCATGGCTCTCATCGAGGATCTGCCCTTCTATCCCGACTTGAAGCAGCAGCTCCATGACAGGATGCGGAAGGCGGAGCGCGGGCAGGCGGTCCAGGAGCTTCATCTCCTGAGCGAACGCCTCCGTCCCCTCTACAGCGCGACGGTCTTGCCCGAAGCGGAAGCGGGGATCGCCGAGGTGCGATGTCGAAGCATCTGGCGGCAGCGTAACGCGATCGTCCAGCGGCTCGGGGTGCCCCCCGAATTCGAGTTGGAAAGGCAAGTCCGTGCCGATCTGCTCGATCTGCTGATCCTCGGTATGCATTTGCAGGTGCGGTTGGCCCCGAGCAACGAGGTTGCGTCCGCGCGGAGGCAGACGCTGGAGATCTTCGACGAGGCAGAAGCTCTGCTCGGCCCCAGTTGCGTGCTTTGTCGCGAACGCCAAATTCATGCGCGGGCGCTGGGCTTGACCAATGTGGCGGAGGCCGCGGCCCGGCAGGCCGCCGTTTTGCTTCCGCACACCTCCTGGGAGCATTGTGCCGTTGGGCTCGTTCATTTCCGCGCCGGGGATTTCCGACGCGCATCCGAGGAAATGCAGCACGCTCTGGAACAGGAGCCGAACAGTCTTTGGCCGAACTTCTATCGGGGAAGTTGCGCCTATCGCCTGGGACAGTTCGAGGAGGCATCCACGGCCTTCTCGGTCTGCGTGGCTCTGGCACCCCAGTGTGCCTGGTGCTATGCAAATCGAGGTCTGGCCTACGGTGAGCGAGGCCAGTTGGACAGAGCGCTTCGCGATTACGATGTCGCCTTGGGGATCGATCCGAATCTCAGTTCTGCTCTCCTTTGCCGGAGCGTCCTTTACTCCCGGCAGAAACGTTATGCCGAGGCACTCGACGACCTCCGGCGGGCCTCCAAACTTGGCACAGGTGAGGCTGTCATTTCGTATCACCGAGCACTGATCCATCTGGCTCGACAAGAGCGAGCCGATGCTGTTATGAACTTGCGGTTGGCTCTGCGCCATGATCCAGGCCACGCACAGGCCGAAGCACTCCTGAACCAACTCCTGCAAGCGCGATAACCGGATGAGTGGTCACCGCTCTGGCCCATGTCGCCGCTCGATCACTGCTGCGGCAATGCGCGCCGTGCGTTCATCATGCGGAAGTCTTTTCCGGGCTCATCCTTGCAAACGGGCACAAACCGTGGCATCGGAGGGGAAAAATGTCGCGCGCCTATAAACCCGTTCGTGGTGGAGTTTTGTGAAGAAACCATTTCTACAATCGGGTTACCATCTCGGCGCGAGCGCGCGACAAGATACCTCGTCTCACTCGGACCCCGAGTGGTAATCGGCGCGCAAAAGGGACCCATCCTCCGGGCTGAGATCGGCAAGTAAAATGGACCCACCCCAGCCGCATCCGTTGCAATAGGACCCGTCGCT
>Ga0335075_10003129_pt1 | contig 26454 bp, 24 predicted proteins | sample Lox_Sample_24_FD_206723 | JGI IMG/M metagenome (GOLD analysis project Ga0335075, IMG submission 206723) | Soil microbial communities from Loxahatchee National Wildlife Refuge, Florida, United States - Lox_Sample_2.4 | ecosystem: Environmental > Terrestrial > Soil > Wetlands | place: USA...
CGGCCGGGCGCCCGTGCTGAACCAGGAACGCGATGAACATGGCCGTGAACAGGGCGACCACGGCGAGCTTCACGAAGGTGCCGATGTTCGGGCCCCACTTGCCGATGCGGAACGCCAGGATCGCGATTCCCACCGTGACCCAGACGAAGGCCAGGCCCACGAGGATCTCCGCGGTGGTGCCGAGCGGCTTGTGCAGGACCAGGCCGTCGAGCGCGGCGATCGTGGACGCGGTCAGCGTCCCGCCGATCCAGGTGGGATTGGACAGCCAGTACAGGATCGCGGTCACCGACCCGGCACAGCGGCCGAAGGCCAGCCGCGCCCACTCGTATGGCCCGCCCTCGACCGGGAAAGCGGAGCCGAGTTCGGCCGTCAGCATCCCGTACGGGACCAGGAAGATGACCAGCGAAATCACCAGCCAGGTGATCGCCTGCGCGCCCGCCTCCGCCGAGGCGGCCACGGTGTCGAACCCCAGGATCGCGCAGGCCGTGAACAGCACCAGGTCGACCCGGCCCAGCACCTTCTTGAGCTTGGCCTTCTCCCGGGTCGCCGCCGCGGTCTCTAATGGCTGGGGAATCGCGCCTGCCTGTGCCATGTGCGGCTCCTGAGCCCTCGGTTAAAACTGGTCAGCATTAGCGTAGGCCGGTTTCGCCGCATATCCGAGGGCCCAGGAACCACCAAAACGATCAGGGCACGTTCGGCCGGGCCGGCGTGGTCGCCTGCGACGGCATCGAGTTGCTGGTCGGCAGCGGGTACGGGATGCCCACGTCCAGGGTTCCGGCCAGCGCGTTCAGCACCGCCTCCTCGGCCACCTTGGTGTCGCCGAGCGAGGTGGCCGGCAGCGACGGGACCGTGGTGTTCGGCGGGGCGGTGAAGTTCAGCGCGCCGGTCATGTCCCCGGTCACGCTGCGCCGCCACGCGGACAGGTTGGGCACCTTGACCCCGAACCGGGTCTCGATCAGGCGCAGCGTCGAGGTGTGGTCGAGCACCCCCGAGTACTTGTACCCGCCCGCGCTGAACGGCGAGATGACCAGGGCCGGGGTGCGGAAGCCGAGGCCGGTCGGCCCGGCGATGCCGCCCGCGGCCGACGGCAGCGTGGTCAGGTACTCCCCCGCGGTCCCGGCCGGCGCGGCCACCGGCGGCACGTGGTCGAAGAACCCGCCGTTCTCGTCGTAGATGACCAGGAACACGGTCTGGGCCCAGACGTCCGGGTTGGACACCAGCGTGTTGAGGATCTGCTGCACCAGGTACTCGCCGTACTCGGGCGGCGCGGCCGGGTGCTCGCACTCGGCCAGCGGCGGGATGATCCACGACACCGACGGCAGGCTGCCCGACGCCACGTCGCTGGCGAAGTCGCCCGGGTAGCTCGGGGTCAGCCCCTTGGCGATCAGCTCGAGGCCGGTGATCGAGAACGGGTCGTCATAGGCCGAGAAGTACGGCAGCGGGCTGAGCCCGAGCAGGCCGGTCGGGTCGTTATAGACCTTCCAGCTCACCCCGGCCGACAGCAGCGCCTGCGGCATGGTCTCCCAGCTGAGCTGGCCGTACTCGGCCAGGCGGTCGGTGAACGTCTGCACCACCGGCCCGCCGTTCGCGCCGTCCGGGTCGATCCAGGCCGACATGCCCATCAGCCGGTTCGGGTCGGTCGGCCCGAGCACCGAGCAGAAGTAGCTGTCGCAGACCGTGAACGCGTTGGCCAGCGCGTAATAGAAGGCCAGCTCGGCGGACGTGTAGTAGCCCATGGTGACCGGGCCGTTGGTGTCGCCGTCCGAGGCCAGGTGCGCGGTCATGAACGCGTTCATCGCCCCGTGGTTCCAGCTGTTGTGCTGGGTGACCCAGTCGTGCGCGATGTCATTGGTGGTCTCGCCGTTCTCCGTCGGCGGGTCATTGAGCAGGTGGAATGGCTGCATGTAGCCGCTGGAGTCAACCCCGGTCCCGGGCTGGAAGCCGAACTGGTCGAAGACCGGGTACTTGACCCCGCCCACGGTCTGCTGCAGCACGTCCGGGTCGGAGAACCCGCGCACCCCGGACAGCGTGCCGAAGTAGTGGTCAAACGACCGGTTCTCCTGCATCAGGATGACCACGTGCTTCACGTCGCTGAGCTGCGCGTTCGACGTGGATGCGGCCAGCGCCTTGTCGATCAGGTGCTGCTGCGCCGCGGAGGCTGAGCCCGGCCGGGCCTGGGAGACGGCCGCCCCCAGCCCGATCGCCGCGGCCCCGCCGATGAACGTGCGCCGGGTCGGTTTTCCATCTGCAGTGTGCTCGCTCACCAGGGTCTCCATTCCGGGGGCGGGTCGGCGAAATGGCCCGCCGCGCGCGGGCTGGCGGAAACGATAAACAGCGCGCCTTGCCGTGTTGTGACCCGCAGGTAACATCCCGCCAAACGCTAACAAGAGGGGCGTGCTGGCGACGACAGGATCGGTGAAGTCGCCGTCGCCGATGCTGAGGCCGGCCACGGCCAGCAGGCCGGCGTCGCCGCGCTGCCGGGCTGCACCCACGGCTGAGGTGCGGGCCCTTCCCGGCCGTCTGGGAGAATGATCGGCGGGGAAGGCTATGACGCGCATCTGGCAGCAAACCGCCCGGTTGCGTCAGCCGGCTGTCCAGGTCGTCCCGGGCTGGCTGACGGACGCCATGCCGGCGTGGCTCGTGGAGGTCACGCGGCCGCAGCGTGCACCAGTCCCATGGGGGCAGATGCTGCGGGCCATGATCGCGATCTGCCTGCCGCTGGCGATCGGGATGGCGTCGGGCGACCGCGTGATGGGCCTGCTGATCGCCATCGGCGGGATGCTCGGCATCGTCGTCGACAACGGTGGCGCGTACACCGCCCGGCTGCGGCGGGTGGGCTCGGCCGCGGTGTTCGGCGGCGCAGTCGGCCTGACCATCGGCTCGTTCATTCACGGCCGCGGCTGGATCGCGGTGGGCGCGGTCGTCGTGGTGGCCGGCATCTCGGCGGTGATCAGCGCGATCAGCGACATCGGCTCGGTCACCGCGCTGCAACTGCTGGTCTACAGCTCGCTCGGCCTCGGCCCGCTCGGCGCACTGCGGCCCTGGTGGCACACGGCGGTGGCCTTCATCCTCGGTACGGCGTGGGCGCTGATCCTCACTGTGCCCGGCTGGCTGCGCTCCCCGTGGGCCGCGGAACAGCGAAGCATCGCCGCGGTCTACCACGGGTTGGCCCGCGCGCTGCGTTCGGTCGGCACGCCTGGCTTTGCCGAGGCGCGGCGGAGCGCCACCACGGCGATGAATGCCGCCTACGACACCCTGCTCACGGCCCGGTCCACGGCCGGCGGGCGCAGTCAGCGGATGATCCGCCTGATGGCCATGCTCAACCAGGCCAACCTGATCGCCGAGGCGATAGAGACGCTCAGCCTGGAAGCGAACCGGCCGCCGCCCCAGGTCATCGAGGCCATCGACCGGTGCGCCGACGCGATCGCACAGGGCGCGGAACCCCCGTCCGTGCCGCTGCCGCCGGGAACCAGCCCCGGCATGCTCGCACTGCGTGACAGCCTGACCGGGCTGCCGCGCGTGCTGTCGGGGAACTGGGCGCCGCCCACGGCGCAGCCAATGCGGAGACCGCCGCTGCGGGAGCGGCTCGGCGCATTGGGTGACCGGCTGACCAGCAGGCTCACCGGGACATACGCGCTGCGGCTCATGGCGTGCGTGGGCGTGGCCGGCGTGGTGAGCGAGGTGCTGCCGCTGACGCGGTCCTACTGGGTTGTGCTGACCGTCGCCATCGTGCTCAAGCCGGACTTCGGCTCGGTGTTCGCCCGGGCGGTGCAGCGCGGCCTCGGCACCGTCGTCGGCGCGGTCCTGGGTGCGGTGATCATCGTGGTGGTGCCGTACGGGCCATGGCTGCTGATCCCGTTCGGGGTGCTCGCGGCTTTGCTGCCCTACGGGCGGAGCAGGAACTTCGGCCTGATGGCGACGTTCCTCACGCCGCTGGTGGTGTTGCTCATCGACCTGCTCGCGCCGGGTGGCTGGCGGCTGGCGGAAGACCGCCTGATCGACACGCTGCTCGGCTGCGCGATCGTGTTGCTGGTCGGCTATGCCCCATGGCCGATGAGCTGGCAGGCTCACCTGCCCGGCCAGTTCGCCGCGACGATCAGGGATGTGTCCAGGTACCTGGAGCAAGCGCGGGTCACCACCAGGGCGGGCCAGCCGGAAACAGCACGGGCCGCGGATTCCGATGGCGCGGCGCCGTCGCATGCGCCGTACCTGGGCAGGCTGCCAGACCGGTCACGGCTGCGGCGCCAGGCCCGGCGATCGCTGTCTGACCTGCGCGCTGAGTTCGAGCGAACGATGGCCGAGCCGCGGGCCGTCAGCCGCCGCGCCACCGCCTGGTGGCCGGCCCTGGTTGGTCTCGACCGGGTGGTGGACGCGGTGACGGCCACGGCGGTGGCGATCGGACACGGGGAACCCGCCCCCTCGCCCCACGCCGTCCACCAGCTCACATCGGTCCTGGGCAAGATCGCTGACGCGGTGCAGGCGGGCGTCGCGCCCTCGGGCCCGTTCGACCTGCCGTCCGACGAGGCGCTGCAGCCCGTCACCGACGCCGTGCGCGCGGTGCTGGGCGTCATGACAAGTCCCAAGGAGCCTTCCTCCGAACGCAACGACCGGTCCGGTACCGGCGCCGCCAGGCCTGCCGTGCCGCCGGGAGCGCCCCAGACTAGGCCGATTCATCCGCCTGGCCGGTGAGCGCGTCTTGACAGGCGAGCCCACCTCTGTAACCTTGTCCTATGACTATAGATAAAGGGGTTAGCAGTCCGGCGACCGCGGCGGTGACTCCCGCCGTACGGCGACGTCATCCCCGGGAATGATCCAAAACCGGTCCCCGGCACGATGACGGCGGGGCCATCGATTGGTCACGATTTATGTCATGAACAGCATCGGCACGCGGGCGATCTCGCGCCACGCGTCCGGCCCCGGCCCGATGGGCGGCGGTCGCTGCCGCACCGGCCGCTGTGGGTTTGCCCAGCTTCGGGGCCACTAGCCAGGTAGGTCAAAGTATTCCCTCAATGTATACTCTCCGAGTAGTCTCTCAATGTACTCTCTCAGAGTATGCTCGCGATGCGCAAAACAGGACCGGCCCTCGTGTTCCCGGCCATCGTCGAGTCCGCGCTGATCAAGAACTACTCCGAGCCGCTCACCTGGCCGATCCGGTCAGCGGCCATCCAGGCGGGTCGATCGCCGACATGGCGGTCTTCACCGTCGACCTGATTGCTAACGCCGCTTATAAGCCACCCCGATGGAGGAGACGCGTGACCAGACAGGCGCCAGGTGACTGGGAGTCGATGATGCGACAGAGGCTGACCGCTGCAGCGATCACCTCGCTCGCCCGGTGGACGCCGTACCTGGAGAGCGAGCTATGTGGCCTTCGCAGGCTGGTCCGGCCGGGCAGCGTGTGCATCGACATCGGATCTGCGGCCGGGCTCTACACGGCAGTCCTGGCGCGTCTGGCCGGCCCGGCTGGCCAGGTGCACAGCATCGAGCCGTTGCCGTTCGCCCACCTGCTGTGGGCCCGTGCGGTCAGGGCGAGGCGGGCAGGCAACGTGCGCCACCACACGCTGGCGCTGGGCATGGAGGCGGGAAACGGGACGATGAGCGTTCCCGTGGGCCGCTACGGGCTGGTCACTGGCCGGTCCTTCCTGGCCCGGCGGGCCGGGGGCCCGGACCCGAACGCGGAGTTCGACGGCCAGGTCCCCGTGACCGTTCCCGTCGACACCCTTGACAACCTTTGCGCGCGCGAGGAAGTCAGCCGCATCGACTTCATGAAGATCGACGTGGAGGGCGCCGAACTGCAGATACTCGAAGGCGGGAAGCACGTCATCGGAACGCACCGGCCGGTGATCCTGGTCGAGATCGAGGCCCGGCACACCGCCCGCTACCGGTGCTCCCCCGCTGACATCACCGGCTGGCTGCTCCAGCGCGGCTACACCATGCACACCTGGCGGCGCGGCTGGCGTAAATCCGACGGCGTCGATCCCGGCACCCGGAACTATCTGTTCTGCCCGCCAGCCCTGAACCCGGCGGAGCGACGGCTGACCCCCGGCCAGCGAAAGCTGTTCGTCGCATGAGCCCGGTCACGCTTTCCCCACAGCATGCCGACCCGAAGGCGACCGTCAGCGCCGCTCCGGCTTCTGGTGCCGCTCCAGCAACTGGTAAGGCGAAAGCGTGGGCGGCCGAGCATTGCGCGGCCCTCGCGGCCGCGCTGTCGATCACGCTCACTACTGCGCTTTGCGTCTGGCTCGCCTGCTCCTACCAGGATGACTTTCACGTCTATCTGGAAGGGGCTCATGATCTGTTCTCAGGAGCCCTCTACTCGCACTCAACCCGGGGCGACCTGTTCACGTATCCACCGTTCGCCGCGCTTCTCCTTGTGCCGCTGGAATGCCTTCGCAGCACGACCGCTGCGCAGGTCCAGTGGGCACTAGCCAACGAGGCCGCGCTCCTCGGCCTGCTCACCGTTTCGATCAGGGCAGTGCGCCCGGATCTCCCGAAACGGCCGAGGCGCCTGTGGGCTCTCGGGCTGTCCGCACCTGCTCTTCTCTCCGATCCAGTCCTCCTCGCCGTCCGCCACGGCCAGGTCGACATACTCATCACCCTCCTGGTCGTGTGGGACCTGATTGGTACCCGAAGGCTCGGAACAAGAACGGTTCCCGCCGGCGTGGCAACGGGGCTGGCCGCAGCGATCAAGCTCACGCCCCTCATCTTCGTTCCGTATCTCCTGCTCACCCGGCGCTTCAAGGCGGCGTGGCGGTGCATCGGAACCTTCGTGGCGGCCGAAGCCATCGCATTTGCTGTCTCGCCCAGTGCGTCGAAGGCGTATTGGACCCACTACCTGTTCGATTACAAGCGAGTGGGCGGATCGCTCGGCCTGCAGGCACTGTTCGCGCCCACCAATCAGAGCCTCCTTGGAGCGCTCGGCCGGCTCAACCATGGGGCCGTCTCGTCTGCAGTGCTCTGGACGGCGGCGGGGGTCCTCGGTGTGCTCGGTGTGCTGCTGGCAGCGTACGTTCACTTCCGCTGGTCACCCTTCCTCGGCGTCGCGTTGTGCGCGACGACGGGCTTGCTGATCTCCCCTGTCACCTGGACGCACCACATGATCTGGGTTATCCCGGTAGTCGTTTGGCTGGGAACGTCACCGGCCCGGCCGAGCTGGGGGCGCCCGGCGGCGGCGTTCACGACGGTGCTTTTCTGGATCTCGCCAATCTGGTGGGTAGCCGACGAGGGGCAAGGACCGCTCCATGAAAGCGGCTGGCAACTCATTGCCGGCAACTCGTTCCTTCTATGGATGGTTCTCTTGCTCGTAGCGTGCGCAGCATCGATGTTCCGGTATCGGGGCACCCGATTGCCCGGCCGCATGGCGGCCAGGCGAGACGGACAACTGGGCTGGCCGGCCGGGCAACACCCCGAGTTGGTTGAGCCAGCCGCCGGGGACGCCTACGACGAGGCAGCGGCAACACTGGCCAGGGTGTCATCGTGACGATCACCGCTTGTCACGGGCCGGATTAGGGCGAGCCAGCCAAGCAGCGCGGCCGGGTAGGCGAAGTACCCGAACCGGGCGGCTGGTGCGATCGCGAACAACAGGGTGAGTCCCAGCGCCAGGCGTATTGCCGCTGCCTGAGCGTCCCGGGGTGGCCGCACCAGGAGCGATGCTGCGACCGCGGCGCCTGCCAGCAGGAGCAGCACGATGGCGGCCACGTGGCCGGCCGTGCCGGTGCTGGCCAGCAGGTGCCCGGGCAGGGGGCTGGCCGCGGGGGTCAGGTGGCGGGTGAGCCCCAGCGGGTAGGCGATGATGTTGTCGACGAAACCGCGTGGCTGGCTGATCAGCGCGGGGGCGAGCCCGGCGATCAGGACTATGGCGGTGGCGGTCGCGATGGCGGCGAAGCGGGCGGCCGCCCGCCGGCCGTTGCGAGCGGCGATCATTGCGGTGATGACCGGGAGGGCCGGCCAGGCGGTCGCCTTCATCGCGCAGGCGGTGCCGATAGCGATGGCGGCCAGCCCGGCCCAGCTGATCCAGCGAGCTGGCGGGCGCCGGTTAGCGCACGCCAGGGCCAGGCAGATCAACCCGATGACGGGCGGATCGGTGACGCCGAGGGCGATCGGGAGCGCCAGCACCGGTGACATGACGGCCAGGGCGGTGTTCCGCAGCCACATTTGCCTGCCGGGGCCCTGGCGCCAGGTGCGGTGCGGCATGCCGACGCCAATCGCTGCTGCCACGAGAACGACCGATGCGGCGGCTAGCCAGGTCGCCGGGTTGCCGAGCAGGCCGGGCAGGCCGGCGGCGCGCGGGAACCCGAAGACTGACATGGCCGGCAGGTAGGGGTTGTACGACTGAGCGGACAGCAGCTGACCCGAAGCGAGATAGGGGCTTCCGTGGTCCAGCAGCAGTGATGCCGCCCTGGCCACCACGGCCGTCTCCCCGCCACCGGGCCAGCGGATGGCCAGCCAGATGGCCGGGGCCACCACGGCGCCGGACACGCCGATGAGCAGCGGCAGTACCGAACCGCGCCACCGCCAGGCGGCGAGGGCGGCCACCCCGTAGCTCACGGCCGCCAGGGCGCCCCAGGCGCTGCTGGGACCTTGGGTGACGATGCTGACGACGGCGGCATAGCCGGCGAAGACCGCGAGCCACGCGACCAGCGCCGTCCCGCCGGACAGGAACGGGTGCGCATGGTGCCGGGCGGGTTTGGTGTCCGCACGGGTGCGCGTGTTCGTGGTCATCGGGCCGTCTTCTGCCGTCATGCATGATCGGGAGCGGACCAGATGGCCCGATCCGAACCTATCGCGACCGCGACGGCGACGTTTCTAGGGCTGCCGGAGCCAGTCTTCCCGGCGCAGTCGGTACTCGACGTCGCCGCGCTCGTTTCCTTGCAGCGGCTCCGGCCAGGTCAGGTGCACTGTGCGCGCGTATCTCAGCCCGGCTTTTTCCATGACCGCCCGGGACCGGGTGTTGACGGCCATGGTCGTCGCGACGATCTCATCGACGCTCAGCTCGGTGAAGGCCCTTCGGACCAGCGCACGCGCTCCCTCGGTCGCATATCCCCGGCCCCAGGCACACCGCCGCAGCCGGTAGCCAAGCGACGCGACACCGCTGTCGGACGGCGCGTCGGCCCAGTGGACCATCGCCGCCGCGGAGGGCGTAACCGGCGTCAGGCCGAACCACCCCACGAAGTCCCCGTCGCTGCGGGTGTCGGCCGCCCAGTGCCCGAAGTCACGGTACCGGGCGTAGTCACCCAGGAACCGTGGCAGTACGTCGGACTCGACCTCGGCCCGCGGCTTAAGCCTGCTGTCCAGGAACCGCATCACGGCCGGGTCACTGTCCAGGGCCAGCAGGCCATCGACGTCATCGGCGGTGAACTGCCGCAGCACGAGGCGATCGGTCACCAGCACCGGCTCCACGCGACGGATCGTTCCCCGGCGCCAGCCGCCCCGCAACCGAATTTACCCGCCCGCCTTCCACCCGGCCGCCCGCGGCAACCCAGATCATGGGTTCACTGCACTTCAAAATGGTCGAGATGGTCCTTCGGGAACGTGATCAGCCGATCGCCCCACTTGCGTCGCAGTCGGTGAACTGGATCCCGGCCCATGATGCGAGCCAGCCAGGAACTGCTTTGCTTGCCGGTCGCCAGGATCACCCCGTCGTAGTGACGACCGCCGGTCTCCGCGCGCACCGCCGTGACCAGGGCTTCCTCGCTGATAATTCCGCTGGCCTGGCAGCCGATCGCCTTCAGATGCTGCACAGCCAGGTTCATGCGGTGCTCAGCGCGAACACTCATGCCTGGCGCCTGGGGCAGGCTGGGATGCCTGAAGATACCGGCTGCGGGGCGGAGCACGATGGGCATCTGTGGCTCGGTCGTGACCAGCGACAGCACGACCACCTCGCACGGCTCCTGCTCTTGCCGAGCGACCAGGTAGCTGATCGGCTCCAGATCGTGCTCCTCGTCCATCGCAAGCAAGTCCATGTCCAGAACGAGCAGATACCGCCGCATGCCCCTTCCACTTCCCTTTTGCCTGGCGACTAATACGCCCCAAGACCCAGCAGACCACCGAAGCAAGCGGCGTTGCGCTATAGCGACAGCAGATGCGCCAGCCGAGGCGGCGGATTCAGGCGGGGGTCACGTCCAGCATCACCTTGCCCCTGGGGCCGGCCGGGTCGCGCAGTGCCCGGTACGCGTCCTCGAACCGGTGCAGCGGGAAGCGGTGCGTGATCAGCGGGCCGAGCCTGATCTGGCCCGAGCTGAGCAGGCCGGCCACCTCGGCCCAGGCGGCGGAGGTGTAGGCGAAGCTGGCACTGATCCGCAGGTCGTTGTTGACCACGTCGTCGACCGGGAAGCGGGCGGTGACGCCATTGCCGGCCAGGCCGAGCAGGATGACGCGCCCGCCGCGGCGGGCCAGCGCGATCGCGGACTCCACCGCGGCGGCCGTTCCCGCGGCCTCGATGACCAGGTCGAACGGCCCGGACCGCGCAGGAGCCGCCGCAGCGCCGAGGCCGAGCGCACCCTCCGGCAGCCCGGGGCCGGAGAGGTCACGGGCGCCGGAGAGGGCGCCGGAGATCTCGAAGGCCGTGACGCCGAGTTCGGCGGCCAGGCCGGCCTGGCCGGGGCGCAGGCCGTGCATGACGACGTCGGCGGGCGAGAACAGGCCGGCCAGGTGCGCCGCGATGAGAGCCACGGTGCCGTCACCGACCACGGCGACGCGCTCGCCGGGCCGGGGCGGGTCACGGGTGATCGCGCGCCAGGCTACCGCGGCAGGCTCGGCGAGCGCCGCTTCGAGCAGGCTCACCGAGCCACTGAGCACGTGCACCACCTCGGCCGGTACGATCACCTGGTCGGCCGCGGCCCGCGAGCCGGTGCTGCCGCCCGTCACCGACCTGCACGGCTGGCCGCTGCTGCACCGCCAGCACGTCACCCAGGCGCCTGAAGGCTGCGACTACGACTTCCTGCAAGCCCGCACGCCCGGGCAGGTCCGGTTCGCCGAGCCAGTCATCGGCCGCTCCTGACCGGCGGCTTCGGCCAGAGGCAGGCCCACTCCATGATCGTGGTAGCTGACCCGCGCTATAGGGCGTTGTGCCAAAGGGTAAATGGAGGGGGCGTCCGCCGGTGCGGGTGCTGGGGGCTGGGCGGGGTCTGGGGTGCGGGCGGTGGGGTCGTTGCCGGCGGCGGCCAGGATGGTGGCGACGGCGTGGGGGGTGCTGGTGGTGATGGTGGCGAAGAAGCTGACCTGGTGCATGTCGTCTTTGTAGAGGGCCTGGATGTCGAATGCCTGGTAGAGCGCGGCCTGCAGGTCGATGGTGTCAGCGAGCAGGGGCAGGTCATCGAGAAGGGCGGCGTCGTCGTCGCGGGCGGCTGCCTGGTTGAGGGCCTCTAGCTGGGCTTGGGTGGTTTCGCGTTCGGTGTGCAGTTCGGCGAAGCGTTCGGAGCAGCGGGCGCGCATGGCCTGGGCGGCGTGGTTGGCCGGGTCGGGATCGAGGGTTTCGATCTGGGTGATCTGGGATCGCTGGGCCAGGTCGATACGGGCGAGTCTTTGGCCAGGCGGTCGCGCTGGCGGTCGCGCTGCTCTGCGGCCTGGGCGGCGCTGGCAGGGATCTGGGCTTCGAGCAGCGCGCGCCGTTCGGGGCCGAAGATGTGGCGGGCGAAGAACTGGCGGATCAGGTCCACCAGGAGATCTTCGCGGACGGTGACGGTGCGGGGATGGTCGGGGTGGGCAGCGGCGTGCTTGGGGTTGGCCACGTCGTGGGGGCATTTGTAGTAGGTGTTGGCGTAGTCGGGGCCTTCGGCCCAGTACCGGGGTGAGGTGCGGGTGGTGCCGCACATGCGCCGCTGGCAGGTGCGGTGGCGGACCCGGCCGCGCAGCGCGTAGGACCGGCGGGCCAGCGGCTGCGGCGCGGCGTCGGGGTCATCCCCGGCGCTGCAGTGCGCGGCGGCGATGGCCTGCGCGGCGTCGAACACCGGCCGGGTGATGATCGCAGGGTGCGCGGGCTCATCCGACCAGATCCACTGCGCGGCGGGCACGGGCCGCGACGCGCGGCGGCCGGTCTTGCGGCGCCGGCCGTACACCATGTACCCGGTGTATTTGGGGTTGGCCAGGATCGCGGCGACGGTGGCCTGTGCCCAGTGCTGCCCGTCCGGCGGCGGGAACTGGGCGTGGTCGGCGTTGAGACGGCCGGTGATCGCGGGCACGCCTAGCTGGTCTTCGATGCGCCAGGTGTAGATGGCGGCGACGACCGGGCCGCGCACCGGGTCGAGTACTAGCCGGGTTTTGGTGCGGCCCTGGGCGGCTTTCATCGGCACCGGATGAGTCACCCGCTCGGCCAGGTAGCCGTAGGGGCGGGGCCGATGTTCCACCCGCTGATGGTGTGCTGGCGCAGCCCTTCCCAGGCTTTCTTCTTGATCGCCAGCCGGAAGTACTCGGCCACGCCCTGCTTGACCTGGCGGACCAGGACCGTGGTTGGGGGAGATTTCCTGCACGCTGGCTGGCTCGTCGGTGGCGAACAGCGGCATGCCCTTGTCCGACAGCTCGTGTTCGAGCTTGAGCGCGTTGAAGGTGTCGCGGCCGGATCGTTCGATGTCTTCGCAGACCACGGCGGCGAACCGGGGCTCGGGGCTGGCGGCTTCTTCGAGCAGCTCGGCCATGCCGCCGTCGCGGGGCAGGCTGGCGGCTCCGGGGAACTGGGCGAAGCTGCCGGTGGCCGAGCGGTTTTCCAGGCCGATGCCGCCCGATTCGACGTCCCAGAACCGGGCCACGATGCACCAGCCCGCGGGCAGCCATTCCTCACAGGAGCGGAACTGGCGCGACAGCGACGCGAACGGGTCTTGCAGGTACAAGGTGGAGGTGCGGGCCAGTACCGCGACCGGGACTGGCGCGCGGGCCGTGGCGTTTGTCATGTCGTGGTGTAGGTTCCCCCGCTACTCTGGCAATCGATCTTGGTTGACCTGCGGTTTCCCAGAGTCTCCGCCATGGGCTGCATGCGGTGTTTACCGGTTCGGGTGCCAATTCTGTGCGGTCTGCTACCGGCAACCCTTGATCAAACAGCTCAAGCAGCCATCAAGCCCTGTCCGTTTCATCCGCTCCGCCAATTGCCGGTTCACTGGCGAGTCTTCTCGGGAAGTGGGGGCGTTACGGGGAACCTACACGTGGCGAGGTGGTCGAATTCTCCGTCGCGTATCCCGGCGGTGAAGGCGCTCCATTCTTCTGGCGTGAACCGCAGAACTGGCCCGTGGGGTGCCTTGCTGTCGCGGACGCCGACGTGCCCGTCCGGAAGTTCTGCCGCTTCGACACAGTTGCCGTTGGCGAAGCTGCGGGAGCTTTTGATCCACATGGTCTGCTGCATGGCGCTGTCCCTTTCGTAGCGTTTGGGCGGGGTGGCTGCCGGGCCGGCTCATGGCTGAGGCGGTCCCGGCCCGGCAGCCACGATTAAGGAAAGACCTGTTCCCCTGAGCGTGAGCTTGCTGGACGTTCACGGCAAGCCTGGACATCTCGGGCGGCGTGGTTCGCGCCACATCGGCCACATCAGCGGGCCGGCGTCGGGCAGGCGGATCGGCGCGTCCGGCCGAAACTTGTAGCCGTGCCGCTGGTAGAGGCGGCGGGTGCGGACGGTGGCGGCTTCCAGGAAAGCCGGGATGGCGTCATCGTCGAGGGCGGTGTGGTGGGCGCGCAGCAGCATGCTGCCGGTTCCCTGGCCTTGATGGCCCGGGGCTACCGCCAGCAGGGCCAGGTGGTGGGCGGTCCCAGCGGGGTGGTGACGCTCCAGCGCGGCGTCGAACGCGGCGAACCGGGTGTGGTGCGGGCCGGTGACCGCGGCCAGCCGTTCGCCGTACTCGGGCGGCGGGCCGGGCAGGCCGGCCCCGGTGGGCAGCCAGAGAGCGGCGGCGGTCCGGCCGGGGGTGGTGTGCACGATGCCGCTGGTGAGGGCGTGCTCGACATAGATCCGGAAATAGGCGGGGAAGATGGCCCGCCGGGCGGCGGGGTCGGCGATCAGCCACCGCGACGGGGGCAAGCCGAAGAACGCTTGGGCGATGAGGTGGCTGAGGACGTCAGTGTCGGCGGCGCCGGCGGTGACCACGCCCGGCAGCGGCCCGGGACGGGCCGGGCAGGCGATGCCGGGGGTGGCGGCGGTCATCGTGGCCGCCGGGCGGGCTGGGCGGTGAAGGCGTGGGCGCCGAGCCCGATTGCCGCGTATACCTGCGGGCGGCGGATCTTCAAGATCAGCCCCCAGGCCAGGCCAGCCACCGCGACCGCGGCGTAGGCGCCGGGCAGCACCCAGGCGGCCGGGCTGCCCGGCGCCACGCCCAGCAGGGTGGCGTAATGCTGCACGGCGAGGACCACGATCGCGGCCAGCAGGACCGCGGCCAGGGCCGGGGCGATCAGCCGCGCCCAGATGGCCTCGCCGCGCGCATCGCGGGCGAAGAACACCACCACGGCGGCCGAGGTGGCGGCGAGCATGATCATGATGCCCAGGCCGCCCGTGGTCCCCAGGTCGAAGAACAGGGCCTGCATGGGCTGGGCGCCGGCCAGCGCGTAGCCGGTGATCACGGCCAGCCCGGTTGCGCTTTGCAAAAGCGACGCGGCCCGGGGGATGTTATTGGGGCCGGTGCGGCCCAGCGCGGCGGGCAGCACATTTTCGCGCCCCAGCGCGTATGCGTAACGCCAGGTCGCATTGTGGAACGCCAGCGCCGCAGCGAACAGCGACGACAGGAACAGCCACTGCGCGGCCTGGGACAGCACGCTGCTGCCGGACAGGCCGAACAGCAGCCCCGGCCCCTGGGCCACGGCGGCGGCCATAACATGACTGGTGCCGGCGTGGGCGGCCATCGCCCACGACGCCCCGGCGTAGACAACGGCGATCATGCCCAGCGCGGTATAGGTCGCGGCCGGAACCGTGCGCCGGGCGTTCTTCGCTTCCTCGGCCAGCACGGGTGCCTGCTCAAACCCAACGAAACCGAGCACCGCGACCACGGCCAGCACGCCGACGGTGCCGAACCCGGCCGAGCCCAGCGCGGCCGGTGACAAGGTGGTGAACGACAGGTGCCCGCCGGCGGGGCGGGCCAGCCCGCCTATGGTCTGGGCCACGATCACCGCCAGCTCGGCGCACAGCAGCACGCCCAGCACCCGGCCGGTGATCTCCACGCGCAGCAGGCCCAGGACGGCGACCACGGCCCAGGCGCCCAGCGCGAACGCCCACCACGGCGCGTGCACCCCCAGATGCGCGCCCGCCAGAGCCGCGGCGTTGGGCCCGAACGCGCCGTACAGCCCGACCTGCAGAAAGCTGTAGGCCAGCAGCGCGACTAGCGCGGCGGCCACGCCCGCCACCCGGCCCAGACCAGCGGCGATGAACGCGTAGAACGCGCCCGCGTTTCTGATGCTGCGCGCCATCGCCACATACCCCAGGGCGAACAGGGCCAAGATGACCGCGATGACCACGAACGCGGCCGGGATACCGGTCAGCCCCGTGGTGGCGTACGCGGTCGGGATCACCCCGGCGGCCACCGTCAGCGGGGCCACGCCGGCCAGGACGAAGAACAGCACGGCCGGGATGCCGAGCCGGTCTTTGGCCAGGGCGCGGGACACCGCGCCGGGCTTGTGTTGTGCGGTCTGGGCGGGGGACATCAGCAGCTACCTCTCCAAGGGGGTTTGGGAACGGGCGGGTCAGATCCGGTGGGCCAGCAGCGCGGCGTCCACCGCTGTCTGGGTCTGGGCGATCACCTCACCCAGCCCCGGGCCAAGCAGCCGGACCAGCGCGTCGATGCGGGCCCGGGCACCGGGTGGCAGGTACAGGAAAAGGCGCGGTCCCAGGCCGCACGCGGCGGCCAGCCCGCCCAGCGCGACAACCTGCCCATCACCAGGCCGGGACAAATCCAGCGCCGCGTTGAGCCGGGCGACCGGGGCGAACGCGCAATCCGGATCAACCGGCACCCACCGCGCGGCGCGCCAGGACCGGCGCGGCGGCGGGGCCAGGTACCCGGCGCGCGCCAGCCGCACCGCGACCGCCCCGGCCGCGGTGCGGGCCACAAACGCCAGCCAGTCGGCCACCGGATGGGTCTGCTCGGCAGCGATCTGGGCGGCCACGGCCGCAGTTAACTGATCGTCAGCTTGGCCTGGCGCGTCGGCCACGACGGCGCCTGCGGCCACGGTGATGGCGCCGGCCAGGAGTAGTTCGGCCAGCAGCGCCCCGGCCAGTCCTAGCCCCACCGCCCGCGGCGCCAGGTGCGGGCGGCCGGTCAGCTCGTGGTGGGCGATCAGATACAGCTCATCGGCAACCCGGCCGGTGCCGCCCAGCCCGGGGACCGGCTGGCCGTTGGCCTGGCCGGTCACTGAGGGCTTCCTGGCGCGCGGGCGGGCTGACCCGGCTGGGCGGCGGTGATCGCGGCCACCACAGCGGCGATCACCGCGACCATCTGCGCGGGAGTAGTGCCCAGGACGTTCCAGTAGCTGACCTGGACATACCCATCCTCGTCAATGGTCACCTCAATGGATTTGCCGTCGGGCTGGCCCACGCTGGCGGTGATGTCGAACGCGCCCTGGGTCTGGTTCACCTGAGCGGCCAGCCCGGCCCCAGCCAGCGCGGCGGCGGTGGCGTGCATTCGGGCTTCCGGGCCGGGGACGCGCGGACTCATCGCGTCTCCTGGGCACGACGCGTCGGACGGGTGGCGGCCTGTTCGGCCGCGGTGATCTTCGTCGCCAGGGCGTCGGCGGTGGCGGCGGTCAGGGAGGTATCGCGCCTGGCCCCGGGCAGCCGCTTGTAGGCACGGAACTGTCCGGTGCGGGCCAGCCACACGATCACCCACCCGCTGTGCTCGGCGCGCAGCCGAGCCGCGTCCCGCCAGTGGGCGGCGTCGTCCCCAGGCGGTGGGGTGTCTGCTGGGTGCCCGGCCTGGTTCATGCCGGTCCTCCGGTGCCCAGCTCGGCGCGCAGTTCACCCAGGTCGGAGGCGATCACGGTGTGCGGGCGGGTGCCGGGCTGCCGGCGGCAGGCGATGTAGCGGGGACCGCGATAGGTGCTTTCCCGCCAGATCCTGAATTGCGGGAAGCTGGCCTGCAGCCGGGCTATGTCCTCGTCCTGTTCGCTCTCATTGACCGGTGCGGGGTGCATCGTGCCGACTCCTTGCATGTATTGGCGCTGCGATGCCGGTAGCGCGGCAGCGCAACGGCTCCAGGGGTGCTTCTGGCTGAATGCGGCTGCACGGCGGGCTGGCCATTCACCGGGTGGTCTCCTTCTGCTGGGGAGCGCTGGTTTGGTGGCTGTCATTGGCGGGCGTTCCTAGGGGAGAGGTCTGTCGCTGGCCTGCTTGTGCCGTGCCTGCCACCCGCGCGTGGAGATCCTCTTGGTCCTGGATGCGCTCGGCGAGCTCAGCGGGAGTTTGCGCCCTGAGGAACGGAACGCATCCAGTACCGAGCGCGGCTAAGCTCAGCGGCTCGCAGCGTGCCGCCCACCACCACCCGGTGTCACTGAGCCACACTCCCCAGCGCCCGCCGAATGCGGTCTCGATCGCCTCAGCACTCGATCCGGTGTTGGCCTGAGTCTCGTCCATGTCTCTTCCGGTTGCGCCTCGTGACCTTCACACACGAGCATGGATGCGACGAGCCACCGCGAGATTTCAAATCGTTTGCAACTGTGGGGGCAGGAGGCGCATGGGTGAGCAAGACCGGATTGGCGCGCGGGTGGCGGCCGTCCGGAAGATACGCGGCTGGGGGGGACGGGAACTCGCCCGTCGCGCCCAGGTGTCTTACAGCCTGCTGACCAAGGTCGAGTCCGGGGCCGTGCCGGCTAGCCCGGCATTCACCGGCGCGGTGGCACGGGCGATGAACGTGGACGTGACCAGGCTTACCGGCCAGCCGTATGAGGACCCCGACAGCCGCATAGCAGCGTTGCAGGCCACCATTGACCCCTTCCGGCGAGCACTGCAGACCTACGACCTGCCGCCCGCCACCGCTGTCCGCCCGCGTCCCGTCGCCGAGCTGCGCGAGGATGTCTCGGCGATCTCGCAGCTCAGCCGCCAGGCCCGTTACCTCCAGCTCGGCCACCGGCTGCCCGGCCTGCTCGAAGAGTTGCAGGCCGCGATCGCCGAAGCTGAGGAGCGCGACCGTCCACGGCTGTACGCGCTGCTGGCCCAGGCCTATGGCGGCGGTTCGGCGCTGGCCCACCAGCTTGGCTACCTCGATCTGCGCGCGCTCACGCTCGACCGCATCGAGTGGGCCTCTCGCCGGTCGGGCGACCCTCTCAGGATCGCCCGTACGCAGTGGTCGCGGGGCGCGTCCCTGCTCGGTGCCGCCGCCTACGATCAGGGGCTTGTTCTCATGGAGCGCACACGCTCTAGCCTCGGTCATGACATCGGCCGGATGGACGAGGCCACCCGCAGCATCTACGCCAGCCTGCACCTGCGCTCAGCGGTTCTCGCCGCCCGCGCGGGCCGGCGCCAGCAGTCGGACGGCCATCTGGCTGAGGCCCGCGAGATCGCCACTCTCGTTCCCGAGGCCGCCAACCACTATGGGATGGAGTTCGGGCCGGGTAACGTCGGCCTGCACGAGGTATCGGCCGCTGTGGAGATGGCCGACGGCACTTTGGCCATCACCCGCGCCGAGCGTATGGAGGCGCGTGATCATCCTGCGCTGCTGCCGCCTGAGCGAATCGGCCACTACCGGATCGAGTTGGCTCGCGGGTGGCTGTACCACGGCGACCGGCAGCGCGCCCTGCGCGTCCTGCGGTCCGCCCGCCGCGTCGCTCCTCAGCAAGTCCGCAATCACCCCATGGTCCGCGAGACCGTACGCGCTATCGCGCATGCCGAGCCTCGCCCGAGCGAGGATCTGCGTCAGTTCGCGGCGTGGCTCGGAATCGAGTCCTGAGTACTCACCCATCCACCGAGCTTTCAGGGCATAACGGAACTTGCCGCGATTTCCCTGAGCTGCCGCTTTTCATGCCATTTATAACGGTGATCCGTTGGCTGGCCGCCCATTTGCAAAAGGGACGCTGGATGTCGCTGCAACGAGCGTACATCCTCGTAGCCACGGCTGTAGCGTCCTGTGCTGGCGTCGTGTTCCTCGCCAGCCGGGCGGCTGCCTGTGCCTGCGGGGATGCCGCGCGGAGCGTGGCAGTTGGAGGCCGCAGGCCGACGATACGGGGTTGTGCCTGTGCCACCGGTTTGTTCCTCGGCTGCTGGGTGCCTGCCTGTAGTTGGGGTTCCCTGGATGGGCAGGGCACCCGCGCGCAGCGCGGGTACACAGTGTCCGGACGCGCAGTTCGGCAACTGTGCGGGACTTGTGCGTCAGTTGGATGGGTTCGCAGGTGTACGCTACTTCCCTGAGCGGAGTCAATGATTGGATCTTATGGTGGCGCGCGGCTAGATGATGCGGCTGCCATGCTGTTGCTATGTCTAATGACCAGTCACCCCAGGTAGGCATTGGATCCACCGCCACAGCCGCGACGGTCACGCATGTTTTGTGGAATGAGATTACTGGCGATCAGCTAGAAGAACTTCTGTATGGCCTACTGGACGCGATGGGTGCGAGCAGCCTTACTTGCCGTGCCGGTTCAGCCAGAGCAGGTACGGCAACGGACGGCGGACGTGATCTGGAGGCGATCTTCGATCGGCCGAGCCCTGAGGGCGAACTGGACAGACAGCAATGGTGGATTGAGTGCAAAGGGCGCACCGAAACCGTGGAACGGGGTGCCGTCCAGCAAGCAGTACTAGACGCTAGCGGACGCATAGACATCGATGTCCTTGTCGTTGCAACCAACAGCCGCTTTAGCAACCCTACACGTGACTGGCTGGCTGATCGCGCTAGATCTTCTCCCAGACCAGCGGTAAAGCTTTGGGACCGAGACAAGCTCGATCGCTTGGTGCGCCAGTACCCTACTGTTGCCGCGCGAGTGCTTCCTGGAGTATTGCCAGACATTGATCGTCTGAGACTGCTTGTGGCACGGTTTTACGAACTGGGTGAGGAACCGACGGTCCTCGACCGTGAATTCTTCTGGGAACGGCGGATGTGGCTTGCCGAACAAGAGACCACACTCCTCGTGCATGCGATAGCTATGTTCCTATACGCCGAAGGGCTTCCACTGCCTCGTCATCGTCCATGGTGGCGACTGCTTCGTGTGGATGATATACCGGATGCCGTCATCACGGCACTGATCTTTCTTCCAAGTATTCTAGGGCGAGAACTCGCCAGACCGCCGGAATTGCTTCGGATTCTCGCCGCTGCTGGTCGAATACTGATAGCTTGCCTGCTTCTCTCCCCCGAAGACGCCGCTAGCCTTACTCTCAACCCATGGAAGATCGTGCAAGACGGAGAAGCCATTGCCGACGATGAGGCTGAGCTTAGAGACTGGCATGCCGATGTGTTGCAACCAGTCCTTGCCTTTATTCGGTCCGATCTTCTGGAGGCATGTTCGAAAGACTGCGCACGCATGACGGCTGACAACCCACATGAGACTGATTCACTCAGCGCGAAGGGATATTGGAGCCTGCTGTGCGAGGGAGTCGTTCCGGAAGATGGAGTTATAATAATAGAAGATTGGGATAAGCGGTGCACTATTGATCTCGACGTCTCTCTTGGCTGCCCGCTTCTGGTGTCGAATCACATCGGTGTAGAGCAGCTCGTTCGACAGCTTCAAGCAGTTTTGGAATTCCGCCAGGCTAACCCAGATGATAGAGCACTCCCTGGCTTGGAGGAGCAGGAGGGCGCGCTGAAGATCACCTTTCTGGAGGATCACGGAAGCGCCTACACGGTTCATACAGTTCGGGAGACGCCCGGACCTGAGCACACTGAGTAGACCAACCGTGTTCGAGACGCTGTCGTCAGCGAAAAAGGGCTCGTCAGAGAGATATCTGGCGAAGAAAGTAGGGGGTGAAGAAGGACCGACTATGTCGGCTTGACCGGCTTCCCCTCAGCCGCAAGAGGTCAAACGCCCTTGACGGGACGGGCAAGTATGGCCGCCCGACGCCATCAGGACGCTGCTGACCAAGAGCCGCGCTATTTCAAGGAGGTCAGGAGGTTGCGTGTGGCGGCGGGGATGGAATCGGTTGCTGCGTCTAGAAGGTGCTCGATGGGGTTGGCGTCGGCGGATCGGTCGATGTCGGCCATCTTGGACCAGGAGGCTGGTTCGTATCGTGCCAGCGACGACAGAGCGAGCAGTACGGCCCACAATGCCAGTATCGGGTGCAGGGCGGCTGACATTGATCCGATGGCGGGGGTGATGACGAAATCGTCGGCGGAGTAGTAGGACGCGACGCCCAGGTCATCGATTGTCTTGCTATCGGCGAGCATCAGCGGCGTTCCGTTGCCCAGCTCAGCCCCACTGCGCCACTTAACACGCAGGCCTAGCCCGGGGCCGGTGCTTGTCCACTCCAGCCGCTGACGTGGCCCTGATACTAGCAGTGTGCTGTCCCTCAACGCCGGATAGTGATCGAGGTGTCTTTTCACCTGTGCGGGATCGTCGCCGTACAGGTCTTTGACGCGGTGGGGAATCCAGGCGATCTCTGCTTGGGAGAAGGGAGCGTCAGGCTGCCCGTGCTGGGCGAAGAACAGGACGGGGAGCGTGGAGTCGGCGTTAAGGGGAACGAAGGTGGCTTCCGGCAGGAGTGGCCATAGCTCACTTAGCGCGGTCGGCTCATCGGCCACGAGGGGTTCTAGTCCGAGCGCTGCGGCGAGGGAGGGGAACAAGCCCGTTTTGGTGGCGGTGACGGTGACATCCGGCGCACTCGGGGCGTTTGTGTTGGCGGCTAGCCCGTGTCCGTTCACTCTCCAGGCTTGATTGCTGATACGCGGTGATGCTGCCACGATGGCGCGGCTGGCCTGCGACAGCGCGTAGAAGAGCTGAACGGGCCGGGTGGCGTAGCCGGCGTCGCGCGCTGCGGCGACAAACTGCTCACACTGTTCCAGCGCGGATTGGAATGTGGTTCGCCGCGCGCCGTGCTTCGCATACCCGGGCGGGTCGTAGCGAAGGGCGCGCAGGTCCCGCATGGCCATGCCCGCTTGTGCCATTCGAGGCCCCCCTTTGCTCTGCCAGTACGGTACCGAGATAGCTTGGCCCAACAGTGCTCCTTTTGTGACCCGGCGCCGTGCCAGAGGCTGGGTTATCGGTCTGTGCTGGCGTCGTGTTCCGCGCCGGGCGGCGGCGCAGCGCGGCAGCCTCGGGTGGGCCGAGGTGTGGGGGTGCGCGCCAGTCCTAGGTCGTGGCTGGCAGGCCGTGCGCCCAGAAGTCGATGAGCATTTCAGCCAGGCGCGCCGGTTCGGCCCGGTGCGGCGGGCTGGGGTGGCTGCACTCGCTGAACACCTCGGCCCTGGCGTGCGGGATGACCTCCACGAGCCGTTCGTTTTGGAGGCGCATCCGCGGGGTGCTGCGGCCGCCGCTAATGGCGAGCACGGGCGCGGTGATCGCGGCCAGGTCGCTGCTGGTGAAGCCGACCTGGGCCAGCATGTCTTCGAGCATGTCGTCTCTGGGGTCCCACGGCGGCGGCGGTCCCAGCGGCGGGAGCGGTTCGCCTGGCTGCATGAGCATCTGCCGGAACACCGGGATACGTTGCTCTGCTGGCAGGGCGCGGACGGCGGCGAGGCTGGCCCGCCACGCGGTCTCGGCGGGATGCCAGTCGTCGTCCCCGATCACGGCTGCCTCCAGCAGGGTCAGGCTCAGGACGGCATCGCCGAGGGCCAGCGTTGCCCCGAGCGCAACGGTCGCGCCCGCGGAAAAGCCGAACAGGTGACACCGTGACAGGCCGCGAGATCGGGCGGCAGTGTTGACCGCGTTGACTTCGACGGCCAGGTCGTAAGGCTCGCCTGGAGCGATGTCCTAGACCGCCAGGCATAGCTGGGTGATGACGGCACGTCCGGCCAGCTCGCTAGCGACAGCAGCGGACGGTGGTTTTCGTGGCTGTGGTGGCGCTGGGCTGATCCAGAGCACTTGCTCGACCGGATGCTCGCGGCGGCGGTCACTGGCCACTGCCAAAGCTTATCTGGGCGGCTGCGAGCGCAGCCTGGCCGCTGGTTGCGGGCGGGCGGCGGCGGTGGGGAGGGGTGCCCCCGTGGTTTCCCCCCGCCGGGGGTGAGTCGGCCGTTTAGGCCGTCCGTTGTTGGGGTGGGCGGCCAGGGGGTTTTGGGGGTGGGACACCGCAAGCATGATCATCTATGGCCAGCCAGCAACTGGTCTTGTCGGAGTGGTTCTGGCATCGGCGGTTCTTGCTCGCCGACGCCAGAAGCGGGTTGGTGCGCTGGTCTTGGTGTCCCTTCTGGCCGCCGGTTTGCCCGGTATCGGCGCTAGGCTCGTGGTGAGGTCATAGCTGGGCGGTCCACTCGATGATCAGCCGTCGGGCGGGGGTGGCAGGACTGATTTTTCCCTTTGGCGCAACGCCCTATAGCAACCAAAATCCACCACGATCATGGAACAGCGTGCCGCCATTCCTGCGGGGCGGCCGGTTCCCCTGCGGTTCGGCGGGTTGACAGGCGCGCCAGTCTCTGTAACCTTGTCTTATGACAATAGATAAAGGGGTCAACGATCCGGCGGACGCGGCAGTGACCCCCTCGCCCGGCGGGAACGCGCCCCTGGCCGGACAGCGCGGATCGGCGTCGCCGATCGAGTTCCGGCTGGATGCGGCCTCCGGCGTGCCGACCTACCTGCAACTGGTCCATCAAGTCGAGCACGCGCTGCGGCTGGGCTACCTCAAACCCGGTGACCAGCTGCCCAAAGTCCGCGACGTGGTCAGCTCGCTGGCCATCAATCCCAACACCGTGCTCAAGGCCTACCGCGAGCTGGAAACCAAAGGCCTGGCCGGCGGGCGGCCCGGCCAGGGCACCTTTGTGGAGGCAACCCTCAGCCAGGTCGCCCTGCCCGAACTGGCCACCCTGCGCCGCTCCCTGCTGACCTGGCTGGCCTCCGCCGGCCAGGCCGGGCTGGACGAAGACGGGATCGTCGCCCTGTTCAGCAGCGCGCTGCGGGATTTCTTTGACCGCCGCGGCGGAGCTCGCGACAGCGGCGGCGGTGCCGGTGCGGGAACGGAGGGCGTCGCATGAACGTCATCGAGACCAGCGGCCTGGGCAAGCGCTACCGCAGCACCTGGGCGCTGAGCGAGTGCACCCTGGCGGTACCGGCCGGGCACGTGGCCGCCCTGGTTGGCCCGAACGGCGCGGGCAAGACCACGTTGCTGAACCTTTCGGTCGGCCTGGCTATGCCGACCGCGGGCGTCGTCACCGTGCTCGGCGGCACGCCCGCGGGATCGCCGGCCGCGCTGGACGGCATCGCGTTCGTCGCCCAGGACACGCCGCTGTACAAGAACTTGTCCGTCGCCGACATGATGCACCTGACCCGCAACCTCAACCGGCACTTCGACCAGGCATACGCGCTGGCCCGGCTGGGCGAACTGGGCATCCCTCTCAGGCGGAGGGCCGGGAAGCTCTCCGGTGGCCAGCAGGCCCAGCTCGCGCTGACCCTGGCCCTGGCCCGGCGGCCGCGGCTGCTCGTTCTCGACGAGCCGCTGGCCAACCTCGACCCGCTGGCCCGGCACGACTTCATGGCCACAGTTATGGCCACGGTGGCCGACGAAGGCGTCTCGGTCGTGCTGTCCTCACACGTGCTCGCCGAGCTGGAGCGGGTGGCCGACTACCTCATCCTGATGTCGGGCGGCCGGGTACGGGTGGCCGACGAGGTCGACCACCTGCTCTCCACCCACCGCATCCTGACCGGCCCGGCGGCCGAGGCCGGCCGGCCGGCCGGGCTGACGGTGGTGCACGAAAGGCGCGCCGAGGCCCAGGCCCACCTGCTGGTGCGTACCGCCGATCCGGCCGATCCGGTGCCGCCCGGCTGGGAGGCGCACCCGGTCAGCCTGGAAGAACTTGTCCTGGCCTACCTGCGTGAACCCGGAGCGGCCGCGCTGCCGGGCCCGGCGCGGGTCAGGAACGCGCAGCCGACGGAGGTAACGAGATGACCGCGATGGCCACACCGGCGCAGCCGGGCCAGGACCGGACGCTGCGGCCCATTCCGTGGTCCAAGCTGGCCTGGGTCAGCTGGCGTCACTACCGGATCGCGCTGATCGGCGCGGTGGTTTTTCTCGGCGTGCTGGCCGCATACCTAGTGGCCATGGGCCTGAGGATCCACAGTGCCTACGCCTACACGCTCTCCTGCCATCCAGCCAACTCGCAGGTCTGCTCGGATGCGACCAGCCTGTTCCAGAACGCCTACTTCCTCACCGGAGAGGTCAGCGCGGCCCTGCTGCTGGCGGTGCCGGTGCTGGTCGGGGTGTTCGCTGGCGCGCCGATCCTGGCCCGGGAGCTGGATAGCGGAACCTCCCGGTTCGCCTGGACCCAGGGCGCCGGGCGGGTCCGGTGGACGATCGCCAGGCTGGCCCTGCCCGCGGTGACGCTCACCGCCGCGGCCGCCGCCTTCAGCCAGCTTTTCGACTGGTTTTACCGGCCGTTCTTCGTCTCCGGGATGGACAGCCGGCTCGCCGCCCAGTTCTTCAACCTGACCGGGATTGACTTCGCGGCCTGGACCCTGGCCGCGTTCGCGATCGGCACCGTGGCCGGCGTGCTCATCCGCCGGCCCGTGCCCGCGATGGCCGTGTCGATGGCCGTGTGGGCCGGTCTCATGCTGGCCACCGTTTTGTACCTGCGCCGGCACTACCTGGCACCGCTGCTCGACAAGGGCACCGGATCGGCCAACCAGTCTGGGTGGGTGCTCAGCCAGTGGTGGACCGGGCCGAATGGCAAGACGGTTCCCTTCGGCACTCTCATGGGGCTCATCCGGGGTGCGCCCAAGGGGCCGACAAAGCAGGTCGGGCCGAACTCGTTCCAGACCGTGATCGACCCGTTCCGGTGGCTGGCCCAGCATGGCTACACCGAATGGACCAGCTACCAGCCGGCCAGCCGGTACTGGCCGTTCCAGTTCATCGAGGGCGGCTGGCTGCTCGTGCTCTCGCTGCTGCTCATCGCCGCCACCATCTGGCTGGTCCGCCGCCGCGCGGCCTGAGCCGGGCGGCTCAGGCCGCATCCACCGATCAGCCGGCCGATTCGCTACTCCGCGCGGAGCGCGGACGCGGTACGGGTCTTGGCCGCCCAGCCGGCCGGGGCCAGCGCGCCGAGCACCGCGATGGCCAGGCCGGCCAGGGCGAGCAGCACCAGCTCGGCCGGGTGGTACACGTTGAGGAACGCGGGCGGGACGGCGGTCTGGGCCGCGTTGCCCATGACCGGCAGGACGTACCGGTGCACCGCCATCCCGAGCGGCACCGCGATCACGCCGGCCAGCAGGCCAACACCCGCGACCGAGCACACCACCATCGCGATCGTCTGCCGCGGCGTCATGCCGACCGCCTTGAACACACCCAGGTCGTGGACACGTTCCCGGGTCTGCAGCACGACCGTGTTCAGCACGCCGAGGGCCGCGACCGCCGCGAGCAGCAGGGTCATCGTGGTGATCAGGCCGATGATGATGGGGTACGTGGAGGAGTCGCTGGTATTCGTGCTGACCGGGTTGTTC
>Ga0335075_10003130_pt1 | contig 26450 bp, 28 predicted proteins | sample Lox_Sample_24_FD_206723 | JGI IMG/M metagenome (GOLD analysis project Ga0335075, IMG submission 206723) | Soil microbial communities from Loxahatchee National Wildlife Refuge, Florida, United States - Lox_Sample_2.4 | ecosystem: Environmental > Terrestrial > Soil > Wetlands | place: USA...
CTGACCCCGCTGGGGTGGCGGTTGTCGGTAGTGCTGGAGACGACGTGAACCGATGGCCGATACTTCGGACGTGCAAGCAGCTCTCGTGTTGCTGGTGGGTGGCGTGCTTTACCCTGCCGGCCTAGCGGGTGCCGGCGGTTACGATCAGAGCGGCGGCTACGACCTCGGCTCTCTCGCTTACGGCGATCTGTCGAACCTTGTGACCAGTAGTGCGGCCGGTTTGCCGGTGCGCGTCTATCGTGGCTGGCCGGTAGCGGAACAGCTCGATATCGATCTGGATAATGGGATTGCGCACGTCACGGTGTTCGAGCAATCCGGCATGACTCGACTTTCGGGCGGCAATCTCGATCCGGACATCTCGATCCCAGCGGTGAGTACGCTTACGGCGAGCGTGACCGGGAACGTGGTGACGTTCTCTGGCACGTGCGCGGCTGGGCAGCTCGCCGGGGTCGAGTTCGGGGGGACGAGCTGGTATTACCCTGTGCAGGCCGCGGATACGCCCGTTGTCGTGGCGCAGGCGTTGGCGGCGGTGATCGGCGGTGGAGCCTGGCTGCTTGAGAGCGGGGCGGCGATCACCGATGGGGCGGCTAACCCGATCCTGTCGGCCGGCGGTGCCGAGGCCTCGGTCGGCGGCGGCGGAACCGGCGCGCTGATAATCGATACCACGCTGCCGGTCATCGCGCGCACCGGACAGGCAGGCCTGTCGCGCCGGCGTCCGCGCGAGCAGGAGCAGGGCTACTGCATTACCTGCTGGGCGCCGGATCCGGGGAGCCGGGATGCAGTCTGCTCTACGCTGGACTCGGTGCTATCGGACACGCGCTGGCTGCAATTGCCTGACCAATCGGCGCGGCTGCTGTGGCACAGCACGCGGAGCGACGATGTACCGTCGAAAGCCCGGCTGTGGCGGCGCGACCTGACCTATACGGTGCGCTACTGGACCACCCGGACGACGGCCGCACCGCCGATGCTATGGGGCGGAGGCCAGCTCTCCGGCATCCCGTTCGGCGACGTGGTGCCGGGCCCGGCGACCAGCACCGTCTATGAGGATATCGGCGGCAACCTGCTGACCGATAGCAGCGGAAATCTAATTGGAGTGCCCCCCGGGTGAGCGGAACTTATGTCCCGGTGTCGGTGTCGGTGATCGCTGCGCAGGCGGCCACAATCATTGCCGGCAACGCATATGCGGGGGTGGACTTGTCGGAAGCGTCCGTGACCCCGCCCGACATGGGACGGACGCAGCTCTTGGCGATGGCGATTTCGGAGCGCCCCGGTATCTCGCTTTCAGCGTCCAATGCGACCGGAAATGGTGTGACCGACGATACCGCCGCGATCAATATGTTCCTGGCGAGCTTCACGGCCGGTGCACGCGTGTCGCTGCCGGCTGGCAAGTTCTATCTGATCAACAGCGGTAACCTCGTGGTCCCCGCCGGAGTGACGATCGAGGGTTCCGGTAATCCGTTCGCGCTTGGCGGCGCGGCGATGCTGGCGGGCTGCGGGTTCCTGCTGAACCCTGCGTATTCGATCGTCATGGGCGATCACTCATCGCTGCGTGGCGTGCGTGTGCTGCGCACAGGATTGCTGGCCAGCCCCACCGCAGCAGAAGCGATCGCGTCAATCACAACCTGGGGCGCCGAGAGCAGCGTTGGCATCTCAATCCCGCTGAACATCAATGGTGTGGTGATCCATGATGTCGGGATCGTTGGCTTCAACACCGCGATCAAGGCGCAAGCCGGCGACTTTCATCTGCATCGCATTTGGATCGACTGCTACAATGGCGTGGCGGTCACCGATGCGGGGGACAATCACTATCTATCGGAGGTCCGCTGCGAGCCATTCTACTGCATTGATGGAGGTGTGCCGGCTACTGGCGGAACGTGGGATCGTCCAGGTGTGGCCTTCAATCTGTACGGCGGGAACACCGGCGGTACTCTGGACCGTTGTTTCAGCTTCATGTGGCGGACCGGCCTGGTCATCAATGCGATCGGCGTGACCCAAATCACGGGATGCGGGTTCGAGGTGCAGGCGAGCCTGCTCAACGGCGCCAATTCGAGCGCCACGGCTGGCGTCGTCTTCACTTCCGGGACTCATAGTTCCGAGATCATTATTGCAGATTGCTATCTGAACGGATTTGGAACAGGGGTGAGTTGGGGTTCGTCCGGCGAGATGACCTGGACGGGCGGTGGTATCATCATTGCGGATGATGGCCATGCGGCGGGCCACGTGATCACTGGCGCGGGTCAGCCCGTATATGGCGGCTTCTACCACGTTCAGTTCAATCTTGGTGGCAACACGGCGGCACCCCCGATTTTCACGGTGGCGTCGGGGGCTTATGCGGTCAAGATTGTTTGTCCGTTCATTACGAATGGCACATTTGCAGGCACCTGGATCAGTCTTCCTGGGGGTGCCACCAACGGCCAAGTTGACATCATCAATGCGCATGGCATCAACGGGGGGGCACCAACCGCAGCAACTGTCCAGACGCACTTCAACGAGAAGGTCTGGGCAACAAGCGACAGCAGTGTTGCTGTTATCGACGGTAGCCCATCGGCCTCGATTTGTGCTGAGTCGAGCACATCCGGTGCGGCGAGCGCGCAGAACCTTGCGCTCTGGCGGTCGGGGACTCAGATCGGCTCATTGCGCACGGTCCCTGCCGGTGGCTATCAGCCTGCCACGATATTGCAGACTGATCTCGCCAATGGGTCGCTCGTACTGGCGCCGAATGGCGCGGGTGCGATCATGGCTCAGGTGCCGGATGGCACGGCGGCCGGAGGCAATTCCCGTGGCGGTGGCGTAGTCGATCTGCAGACGAATCGAAGCGTCGCGTCGCAGGTGGCTTCCGGCGGGCGATCGGTGATCGTCGGCGGCGGCGGCAACACGGCATCCAGCACGTTCTGCGTAGTCGGCGGGAACAGCAACAACGTCTCAGGTGGGACCTCGGTTGCTTTCGGGTTCGCCAATCAACTGAGCGGAGCGAATTCATCGGCGCCGGGCGGCGCGAACGCCAACGATCACGGGCGCATGGGCGTACTTCTGTGGAGTTCCAATACAAGCGCGATCCCCGGCACCCAACAGAGTGCCAAGCAGATACTCGGGGGCTCGAGCAACGGCGCTACGCCAGTCCGGCTGACGGCCGATGGCCAAGCGGCCGGCGCGGCGAACACCATGAACATTCCGAGCAACACTGCTTATGCGGTTCGGATCGTTGTGGTGGGGCGCCACGTCAGCGCGCAGGACGTGGCGGTGTGGCGGCTTGATCCGGTCGTTGTCTCGTGCGGCAGCGGTGCGAGTACCGTGAACGTTGTAGGCGGTGGGACCGCGATTTCGCCGACCGTGTCGACGGGCACCGTCACCGGTTGGTCGATCAGCGTGACGGCTGATACCACGAATGGTGGCCTGAACATCACCGCCACCGGTACTTCCGGCTACGTAATCGACTGGACCGCCGAGGTGAGCGGACCCGAGGCCGGATAGCGCTGGTAGCGCCGGTCGCAAACAGGAGAGAGTGACAGATGCCGATCATCCAAGCGGGCGCGCTCAACACGACCGCGCTGGTGGTGCCCGATCTCTATGTCCAGATCGTGCCGCCGCAGAACCTAGTTATCAACGGTGTGCCAACCAACGTCATTGGCGTGGTTGGCACGGCATCATGGGGACCTGTCGGCCAACCGACGACCGTCGGCACCATGGCGGAATACGCCCAGCAGTTCGGGCCGGTGATGAACCGGAAATACGATATGGGAACCGCGGTCGCGATCGCAGTTCAGCAGGGGGCGCAGGACTTCGTGTGCGTCCGCGCGACTGACGGCACCGATGTCGCCGCCTCCGCGATCTTCAACGGCTCCGTCACCTCCGATTGCTCTTTTGCCGCAACTTCGCTCTACACGGGCTCGCTCGCCAACGGCGACGTGCTGACACTGTCAGTTGGCGGTGCATCCGGAACCTACAACCTAACAGTGGTGCGACCTGGCATGCCGGGCGAGCTCTACACTGGCATCACCGGCACCGGCGCTGCGTTCTGGACCAACCTCATCGCAGCCGTGAACACCGGGGTTGGCCAGTTGCGCGGGCCGTCGCAGCTTGTCGTTCTGTCGGCTGGCGCGGGAGCCAATGCGAGCGTCAGCCCGTCCAGCCTTACGCTCCCGGTGTCCATCACGCTCGGCTCCGGTGCCAGCGCGGTGGCTGGCAGCGACGGGGCCAGCGCCGCAACCGCCACGACGTTGATCGGGCAGGACATCATCCAGCGCCAGGGCATGTATGCTCTGCGCGGACAGGGATGCTCGGTCGGCGTGCTGGCCGACACGGATACCTCCAGCACCTGGACGACACAGGATCAGTTCGGGCTTAGCGAGGGCATCTATATGATGCTGGCCGCTCCGGCCGGGTCCGTGATCCAGAACGGCAGTGCCGGAACCGTCGATCTCAAGAACGCGGCCGGACTGAATGATTACGCTAGCAAGCTCTTGCATGGTGACTGGATTTATTGGAACGACCAAACCAACAACGTGCTGCGGCTGGTTTCCCCGCAGGGCTTCGCGGCCGGGCGTTTGGCCAATCTGTCCCCCGAACAGTCCGGGCTCAACAAGCCAATCTACTCCGTGGTGGCGTCGCAGAAATCGGGCGTGCCGGGGACCGGACAGACGGGTCAATATGCGTTGGCCGATCTGCAGCTCTTGATCGAGAACGGCATCGACGTAATATGCAACCCGCAGCCAGGTGGATACTATTGGGGTCTGCGGGCGGGCCACAACTCATCAACGAATGCGTCGATCAATGGCGACAACTACACGCGGCTGACCAACTATATCTCGGCCAGCCTGGCGGCCGGCATGGGCATCTACGTCGGTCAGGTCATTAACTCGACGCTGTTCCAGAACATCCGGGCGACGTTGCTGGCCTTCCTGCAAAATATGCTCAGCCAAGGGCTTCTGGGTTCGCTCGATGGCAGCACCCCGTTCTCGGTCATCTGCGACACAACGAACAATCCGCTGTCCCGCACGTCTATCGGCTATGTGCAGGCTGACGTGCAGGTGCAATACCAGGGGATCAACGAGAAATTCATCGTCAATCTGCAGGGTGGCACCACCGTCCAGGTGACGACGCAGACGCTCCCGACTGGGCAGGTTGGCTCGTGACCGCCGCCGTTCCGTAACCCTCGTAACCTGATGGAGGCCGGTGGTGTCCGGTACATACAACAATGACTTCTCACTCGGCAATGACTGCCGAGTAGTGCTGATCCTCGGCTCGCTGGGGCGGCTAGATTTCTCTCATGTGATCGGCTTCGCTGCCAACCAACTCGTCAAGAAGCTGCGCGTGCCTGTGCTGAACTATCCACCGCTCGGCCGCGACATACCGGCGGGCTGGGAAGGGTCGTTCGACGTCGAACGTGCCAACAGCGTGGTGGACGATATGTCGGTCACGCTGGAGGCGATGTTCTGGAATGGGCAGCGTCTGCCCACCGGGCAGCTCTATCAGTATCTGAACGAGGTGGACGGATCTGTATCCACCTATCTGTTCGAGGGGGTCACCGTGAACCTACGGAGCGCGGGCACGTTCCATCAGGAACAGACTGTGAAACAGACGGTTGAGTTCTTCGCACGTCGCCGGGTGCGGCAGTAATGGGGGAGGCGATCGTCAGCACTGATGCGTCAGGGCGGCGGCTTACGCTGCGAGCGCTTTCGGCGCGCGAGCGGTTCGAGCTGTTCAAGGCAATTCCCAACGAGCAGCAGGGCAATCTGTCGTGGATGGGGTGGACGCTCGCCGCCTGCAGCGTACGCGCAATCAATGACGTGCCGGTGCCAATGCCCACCAACGAAAAAGAGATCGCGGCCCTTGTTGCCCAGCTCGACGATGATGGGATCGAAGTTGCGCAGCAGTTCATCATAGATCGGCAGAACGAGCGGGCAGCGCGAGCAAAAAACTTACCCGGGACTCCGGCTTCCGAGAATGCCTCTGGCTCGTGAAGAATGGGGTCCCTTACGACGTTGTGTTCGAGATGGGTGATGCCGATCGGCTTGCCCACCTGATCGTGTTCGGCGAATACGAAGGCAACCACTGGAACTGGCGACGGATGGGTTGGGAGGAGCGGCCATGAGGAGTTTCGACCTTCCAGACCTTGCCGCGCACCTCGACAGTCTGGCGGCTGGCATCGCGGCTGAAGAGCGCGTTCTGCTCGATTGCGCTGCACAGCTGATCAAGAAGGAGGCAAAACAAGCGATCGGGCAGCATCAGAACGCGATTGGAGCCTCGGCACCGAAGGACGGCGATCTACGCGACAGCATCGAGCACACTGTGCTTACGGGCAATGCACATGTCGGCTCGAATCTACCAGAGGCTGAGGCTCGGGAATTTGGCAGTCCGGCGGTTCCGCCCCAGTCGTTCCTTAGCGGCTCGGCGTTTCGCATGGCAGCGGAGGTGTGCGACCTCATCGGCGATCATTTCTCGAACTACCTCGCTAGTACGAAGAGGTAGGTGAGTTCTCTGGGCAGCAGCGGCAATTCCATAGAAGCAGCGCATGGACGTTTATCGGATCGGCGTCACCATTTCGATGGTGAACAACGCTTCGGCAGTCCTGGGTGTGATCCAGCGGGACGTGCTGAGGCTGCACCAGTCGGTGGATATGCTGACCGGCGGCTTCGCTGCGGCAAAGGCGGCGGTTGCTGGGCTTGGCGCGGCGCTTGGCGGCGACAGTGTGCTCGGGGTAATGGGCAAGCTAGTGGGTCAAGGAAAGGAGCTGGCACGCCAGCAGGGCTTGGTCCAAGAACAGTTGCGGCATAGACCGGCGGTGATTCCTACCTTGCCGACCGGAAGAAGCTTCAACGTTGTGACACAGGCGTTGGTGGCAACGAGCGAGTCCGAGGACTTCAAGGACGAACACCAGCTGACTACGGCGTCCGGTAGAGCAGCCCGTGCTCAGAGCAACTTGACTTTCGATGTCAAGGCACGACCGCTAATGGGGTCGATACTCGGCGTTAGCGATCAAGATAAGTCGTTCCACCAAGCGAAGACGCCGACAGCCCCGGACGGTTCGCAAAAGCCGAACCCGGCTACGGTGATGAATTCGGCGATCGGTACGAGCAGCTTTATTGACCCGATCATGTCCGCTCTGGCACAGAGTATGAACGCCAGTGGCACCAATGCCTCAATACCTCGGGCCAGCACTCCGCTGCAGCCAGCAGTCTGGGATCTGACGGGCGGCGTGATGAGCGGCAACCAGCAGGGTGACTCCGCAGAGGCACCTGGGTCGCAGGCAAAGCTTTATCCGTCCGGCGACCATATCGCCCAGCAAGTCGGAACCGTGTTCGCTACACAGCGAGCGCGGTCGGAGACAGACCCCCCCTTGAATCGCGACGCGTCCAGGATCGGCAGCCTTAACGCGCTGGTGCCGAACGACCCGACCGAGAATATCAAAACGTTCCAGAGAACGTGGAGCAACCTTTTGACCACGCTCGGCACTCCGCTGGTGGATACTGCGAGCAACCTGATGGTGTCGCTCACCCGCGCGATGAATGACTTCAGTCAATGGGCGGTAGCGCATCCCGGATTGATAGGGGCCATCGAGAAGACTGATGGCGCACTAGCGGCACTGGCTGGAGCAGCTGGGCTGTTCGCGATCGGAGCAAAGGCAGCGACTGCGCTCGGTCTGTTGACCGGCCCAACCGGGTTGATCGGATTGGGAGCGGGTATCGAGATGTTGGGCAAGGCATTGCCGTCGGCGGCGTCTTGGCTGGAGCACTTGGCGGCAGGCTCGGCCACTGGAGTGGCAACGGGCTCTGCTGTCTCTGTCATCGGGACACCGACCGGGGCTACAAGCGTGGCGGGCTTGGGGACGCTGAGCTCGGGCACGACCAGTGGCATTGGCGCGAGAATGCCGATCGGCAGTTCGGCTGTACCACCGAGCGCGTCGAGTGCGGGACCGAACGGGCCGGTGCCGGTTTATGTCGTGAACGGCCGCGATATTGCCGATGGAACCACCGCGCACCAGGCAGCGCTGATATCCGCGCCGCCCAATGGCCCGACCGGGGGCGACCCTCGGATGAGCCTGCCGATGCCAGCTTTTGGCTCAATTGTCGGGCTGTAGCGCATGTCGGGGTTCGTTTCAGCCGCTGTCGGCATCGCCGGGGCGGTATCGGAGATCCTCGGGCTTGGTGGGGGCGAAGTTACGCTGGGCAGTGCGACATTCGCCGACCTCGCACTACCATCGAGGATGACGTGGGGCGGCTATCAGAGGCTGGTACGCCACGTTGCGCCGGGCGGCGTGGTGGTAATGTCTTCGCTTGGCCCGGACTGGAAGCCGATCTGTTGGAGCGGGGTCATCGAGGGTACAGGCGCTTCGGCGCGGGCCAAGCTGCTCTATGCGATGATGCTCGCCGCGCAGGCGCTCCCACTGGCGTGGCTTGACCAGCTGTGGGTCGTGGTGATCCAAGAGTTCTACGCCGATGACACTACAGTCGGGTGGGTGCCGTATCGGATCGCCTGTGCGGTAAGTGCCGATCCTTCACAGCTCGCCGGACCGGGTGATCCAACACTGCTGGACCAGGTGCAGGGCGATATCAGCGCTGCACTGGGTTTCGATGTAGCGGACAACACCGTGACGCCGGCAATGACCGCGGTGCAGCAGCAAGCCGCTGTGCCGAATGCTCTGACCTTCGGTTCTGCGGCGTTCACGACACTGACGGCTAATGTGGGTGCGGCCCAGGCCGCCTTGGGCAATGCGATCTCGGAGGCCGAGAGCGGCCTCAACGGAGTGGGTGGCTTGGGGGTGAGCGGTCCGGCGGCGGGGCTCACCTGGATGAACACTGCTGTCACGCAGACCGGAGATCTGGCGAATGCCGTGGCGGCGAACGGGCTGATGGGCCGGATCGCGACCAATCTGGCGAATGCGAGCACATGAATACGATTTCAGTGGTGGGCGGCGATCTCTTCCATATTGCCGCACAACAGCTTGGAGACGCGACGCAGTGGATACGGATTGCGCAGTTGAACAGGCTGATTGACCCGAATGTACCCGGGCCAATGATCCTGCAGATCCCAGATGTGAATCCCAACGCCACGGGCGGCGTCGCCACGCAGTGACAATGCCGATCAACAACGCCTATTCGCCGCCGGCGGTGATCAGGCCACGGCTGCGGGTCCTGGTGAACGGGGTAAGCATACCAACTGCAATTTCGGCCTCCGTCACCAGCACGAACAACTATCATGGTGACCGTTACACGGCGATGCTGGCGCCGCCGATCTCGGGGCTCGGCAGCTTTGCGTGGTGGGAGCAGCAGACCGATATCGCCGCCGATGTGCAGATAGGCATGGTGCCTCTCGGGGCGCCGGAGAGCGCGGTGGTCTGGCAGTCCATCGTGCAGGGACCGGTGGATCGCACCACGCACTGCTTCAACGCCGGGGCGATCCAGCTCGAGGGTCGCGATTACACGGCGAAGCTGATCGACTTCAAGACCGAGCTGGCCAACGTCAATCAGACATCGAGCGAGATCGTCGCATCGTTGGCCGCACAGGTCGGGCTGCAGTCACAGGTGGCGCGGACCACGACGCCGGTGGGACGATATTATGAGTTGGAGCACGCCAGCGTGCAGCTCAATCAGTTCCACAGGGCTATCACCGGATGGGATGAGGTGGTGCTGCTGGCTCGATACGAGGGGTTCGACGCCTTTTTTGTCGGCGATACGTTGTATTTCCAGCCGCCCGTTGCCATGGGATCGGACCCGTATTTGCTGTGGTGGCAGCAGGACGATCAAGGGCGAGCGCAGAGCAATATGGTCGAGTTCTCGGCCGAGCGAGCGCTGACTGTCGCCAAGGGCGTGAACGTGATAGTCAAGTCCTGGAACGGCAAGCAGGCGCGAGCGTTCACCCGAGGGTATCCGAGCGCCAAGCCTGTCGGAACAACCAGCAACGTCCAGCAATACGTGTTCGTCCGACCGAACCTGACCGAAGACCAGGCACAGCAGCTCGCCAATCAAGTGTACGCAGAGATTATCACCCACGAGCGTACGATCAATGTGACGCTGCCGGGAGACTTGATCCTGACGCCGCGCGTGCTGGTGCAGTTGACGGGGACGGGCACCGGCTACGATCAGACGTATTATCCGAACACCGTCAGGCGGACGGTCGGTCGAGGCGGCTATCTGATGCACCTGAGCGCCAAGAATCACAGTCCGCAGACGGAAGTGGCTGCGCCATGAGCGCCGATCATCTGCTGAACGCGTTGAAGTTGCACATGGCCAGCATGGATGCGCAGGTTGGACGGGCCCGTATGGGTGTAGTCCAGAGTTACGATCAGAACAGCGGTACCGCGAAGGTGCTCATCCAGCCGGAAGGCGTGCTGACGAGTTGGCTACCGGTGCTGTCGCAATCGGTAGGTGCAGGCTGGGGGGTTCATATACCGCTGACAGGTGGCGAGCAGGTGCTGGTTCTGCCAATGGAAGGCGATGCCGACAACGGGGTGATTGTTGGCCGCGCCTGGTCCGACCAAATGCAACCGCCCCAGAACCCGTTTGGTGGCATACTGGGCGCGGCCCAGATTCTGCTTCTCGACAAAAGCGGGTCGGCACTGCTGCTCGACTCGGCGGGCAACATCAAAGTGAAGAACGCTGCCGGGGCCAGTGCGCTCATCGAAAACAACGGGCAGATCGCGCTCGCCGATGCCTCCGGGGCCTCGATCGTGCTGAGCAATAACGGCACCGTGAATGTCAATGGCACACTGGCAGTGAGTGGTGACATCATCGATCTGAACAACGTGCATGGCTCGGTGCAAACCCTGCGGGCCGCCTACAATGCCCATGTCCATCCCGGCGTTGAAGCCGGCGGGAGCAACACTGGCACAACCGACGATCCGGTGCCCTGATGGCAGATATTTCGCACGTGGTTGGCTCCGATCTCGCGCTCGGGCCGACCGGCGACCTCGCGGCCGTGAGCGATCCAAGCCTCGGCCAGCAACGAGTTCTGCGTCGGCTTCTGATCAATCCTGGCGACTATATCTGGAACCTAACCTATGGCGCCGGACTACCGGGCATGGTCGGCCGGCCGGCCAACGCCACGGCGATCCAAGGGCTTATCACCTCACAGATGCTTCGCGAGTCCGCCGTGGCGCAGTCGCCGCTGCCGCAGGTCACCGTCTCTTCCGATAATGGTGGTACCGTCTATGCCTATGTCCAGTATGCCGATGCCATTACAGGACAGACGCAAGTGCTGACGGTGCCACTGTAGCGAGATACCAGCTTTCGGTTACCAGGGTTCTGGTAATTGATGGCAGAAGCCAGATCTTTGGTAACTGATGACTAAAATGCGGGAACCCAATCAGTGCTGCCATTGCAGACCTTCACCGCCTTGGTGCAGCAATTCGCCGTCGCGGCGCAGGGGGCAGCCACCGCGTTGCTCGATTTCACGGTTGGCTCGATCTCGCGCGCGTTAGCCGAGGGTTGCGCTTCGATCGCGTTGTGGCTGCAATGGATTGCGGTGCAAATCCTGCAGATGACCCGCGCCGCGACCAGCCAGGGCCCGGCGCTCGATAGCTGGATGGCGGATTTCTCGCTGACCCGGCTTCCGGCGGAAGCAGCCAGCGGGCCGGTGACGTTCTCGCGTTTCACAGCAAGCAGCGCGGCGCTGATCTCTGTGGGCGCACAGGTGAAGACCGCCGACGGCACGCGCACGTTTGCGGTAGTGATGGATATCACAAATAGCCTGTGGAACGCTGTGCAGAACGGCTTCCTGATACCGGCCGGCACCGCATCAGGGATCTGTACGGTGCAGGATGTCACGACGGACGCCAGCGGCAACCTGTCGGTCGGCACGGCAGGCAATGTGACGGCTGGCAGCATTTCACTGCTGGCGAGTGCGATTCCCGGGATCGATACCGTGACGAACCAGGTAGTGTTCACGAACGGGATCAACGCCGAGACAGATGCGGCGTTTCGGGCGCGCTTCGCGAATTATATCCAAACGCGGAGCCTGGCCACCGATGGCGCGGTGTCCTACGCGATCCAGTCGGTGCAGTCGGGCTTGCAGTTCACAATCCAAGAGAACGAGGCTGGCGGGTCATATCAACCGGGCAATTTCGTGGTGACCGTCGATGACGGTTCGGGCAACCCGCCGTCCACTCTGCTATCGGAAGTCTATGCCGCGATCAATGCGGTGCGGCCGGTGGGTTCGACGTTCACTGTGCAGGGGCCGGGCGACCTGACGGCGAGCATCACCTTCTCGCTGACGACGAACCCGACGAGCAACAAACCCAACCTGATCGGACCAATCACGACGGCGATCAACGCTTACGTCGATACGTTGCCGGTAGGCGCCACATTGGCGTTCACGCGGCTCGCGGCGGTGATCTATGGCGTTGACCCAAGCATCGTCAATGTGACGTCACTCGAGATCAACGGTGGCACAGCCGATATTGTGCCGACACAGAGCCAGGTGGTGAAGGTCGGAACGGTGACGATCTCCTGACATGGCGACCGGCGATCAGAACGATATGGCGGCCCGCATCCGGGCCGTCCTGCCGGCTGGATGGTTCCCGGACAGCGCGCCGATCCTGACGGCCATCCTGACAGGGTTTGGCGCGGTATGGGCGCCGATGTATGCCCTGTTGGCCTGGGTGCAGTCGCAGACCCGCATCACCACGGCGACTGGTGCGAACCTCGATCTGATCTCGCTCGATTTCTTCGGTGGCGACCTGCCGAGGCGAGCCGGCGAAAGCGACGCGGCCTTCGAGGCACGGATTGAACGCGAGTTGTTCCGGGCGAAGGGCACGCGCGCCTCGGTAGTGCGGGAGTTGACCGACCTGACCGGGCAGACGCCTCGTATCTTCGAGCCGCGCCTGACGTCCGACACCGGCGGCTACACGATTGGCGGCGTCGGCTATGGAGCGGGCGGCGGCTACGGAAGCCTGCTGCTGCCGTTCCAGTTCTTCGTGCAGGCGTATTTTGCCATCGCCACGCCAATCGCGAACGTCGGCGGCTACTATGTAGGCGCAGGGTGGGGTGGTGGCGGATACGGCGCCGGCGCGATCGAGTATGCCGATACCGAGAACGTGCCAGGCTTGATTCAGGATTCCGACATCTACGCTGGGGTGAACAACGTCCGGCCAGTGGCAACGATCGCCTGGGTGGCGATTTCCGCGGCACCGGTGCTGCCCGATCCTCCTGGCGTCTGCGGGGGAGTGATGGCGTCGTGACTGTATGGGATGGCGTGCCGCCGAACACCGAGCCGGGATGGCATCTGCTGCGCCGGAAGCCGAGCGCCTATCCCAGGCCGCCTTGCGGCGGCCGCGAAGAGGCTTATCACTACAACAGCAACCGGCGGCTTCCGTGGGAACGCAGGGAGGATTGCTTGCGTAAAGGCTATTCCCGCGAATGGATTGCGCGCGAATGGGAATATGCGGGGCGGCTCGTGCTTGAGGGGACGTCATGACGATCGGCCCGAATAGTCTCGGCCTGTCGTGGACCGCTCCGACATCGGGGGGCGCGCCGATATATGGCTACACGATCGTGTCGCGGGTAACAGGCACGGGTCCATTCTCTATTGTCGCCGCGGGCCTGACCGGTACGAACTACGAGGTCACGGGGCTGACGCCGAGCACGTCGTTCGATTTTGCGGTATTCGCTGTGAATGCCAACGGTCCCGGCCCGATATCGGCGATCATCACGCAGGCGACGCAGGGCGCGGTGCCGAACGTGCCAACCGGACTTGTGGCTTCCGCGGGGTCGCCGGCCTATTCGGCCGTGGCGCTGTCCTGGACGGCGCCGGCCACCGGTGGACTTTATGGACCAGCCACCAGCTACGTCGTCCAATATAGAGTGCATGGCAGCGGGAGTTGGACGACGGCGGCCAGCAGCGTCATGAGCGCCAGCTACATGGTAACGGGGCTCTCGCACGACACGGCCTACGATTTCCAGGTGTTCGGAGTGAACAGTGTCGGCGCGGGCGCGGCTTCCAGCATGGTAACACTGACGACTGACTATGCCCCGCCGAATGCGCCCATGGTCAGCAGTGTCGCACCGGTGAATGACGGCACCACGTCGGAGCTGGCGGTCACATGGACAGCGCCGGCGACCGACTCGACACATGATGCGGCGACCGGGTACAACCTGCAATACAGCATCCACGGCGCCGGGTCCTGGACGCTTGTTACTGGGGTAGCGAGTCCTTACACGATCACCGGACTGTCGGCGGGCACGTCCTATGACGTGGAGGTGGAGGGCACGAATGCATCCACGACCTCGCCCGGCGCATGGTCGAGCGCCACGACGAACAGCACATACTCGAGTGCGCTGACGTGGGGCGTCAGTGGGCAGCCGCAATCGTCGTTCACGCATGGTTCCGGGAACATTAACGGGGTGAACAACGCGGGCATCAACGTCAGTGCATCGCCCGAGCCGTCCACCGTCTATCTCGACGCCACCACGTCGAACACCGTGATCCCGACCGCCGGGCTGACCAGCGTGACCTATTACAATTCGACCTATCAATGGGCGGCCTATTATCCGGTGCCTGACGCGCCGGGCACCTATTACCTGTGGGCATTGGCGCAAAACAGCAGTGGCAATCTGATAGGCGCCATGGTCTCCGGCGCAATCACTGTCTCGTAGCCCGCATCTGCGAACGCAGAAGGCTACAACCGGAGTTCCCGATGTGCGTGACCAAAACCGCCATGCGGCGGCGCCGACAGATGCGCCGCGATCATCGCTATCGGGCCCGAGGCCCAGCAAGCCTGGCCCTACGAAGGCAGTGGACAACAAGCCAGGGCGCAAAGACGGCAAAGACGCCGACGAGCCCAGGCCGCAAGTAACCTGGCGCTGCCCTTGTGGCTACGTGAATCTGGCGCACCACACCTGGTGCTCGCGCTGCTCGGATGGGCGCAAGTGTTGACACGCCGCGTGTTCGTCGTGCTGACCCCGGACAGGCAGCCGTGGACCGACCGCGCCTTCGGGACGGAACAGCATGCGTGCGGCTCGGTCTGCGGTGCGATGGGCGTGTATTGGCCACAGCTTGCGGCGGGTGGCTGGCGCATCGTGCCAGCCGAACTGCTTATCAGTTGCCAGTAGTCAGTGGTCAGTCGTGGACGGCATTGATCGCGCAAGCTGTCGCCTGCGGCGGCGTGCCAGTGCATTTCGATAGCCTGCCGCTTGCGATCGAATTTCTGCGCATGGTCACGCACCAGATCGTGCCCGAGCAATGGGTGGCGATGGTCAAGGCGCTGATCCCGGCGCCGCACACCGCAGAGGCGGTGAGGGCTGCGCAGGATATGGCGACCAAGTGCCTCGGCACGCCTTCTTAATCTTCGAAACCACACCCTGACGCGAGAAGCAAATGGACAGACAAATTGTTTATCCGGGAGCCATTCCGCTCGACACCGACGTGCTGAACCTCGAACGCAACGTCATGATCGCAGAAGGCTTTCTGGCCCAGGGGGCGTTCGGAACCGGGACGCAGGTGTGGGGGCTTTCCTGCGGGCCAACGACCCCGGCTTCGATGAGCATCTTGGTGGGGCCGGGCGCGATCGTTTCCCAGCAGGTGGTCGATCAGAACGCCTTCGGCTCGCTGGCGGCCGACACCACCGATGCGCTGGTGAAGGTCGGCATCAATCTGACCAGCACCACGCTGACCACCACGGCGCCATCCAGCGCGGGGCAGTCGATCAACTACCTGATCGAGGCATCGTTCCTTGAAGAAGATACCACGCCGGTGGTGCTCCCGTACTACAACGCTTCCAATCCGGCGCAGCCGTACACGGGTCCGTCCAACTCCGGCGCGGCGCAGAACACACAACGTTTGCAGCGAGTGCAGTTGCAGCTCAAGGCTGGCATCCCAGCCAACGCCGGCACGCAGACCACGCCGGCGGTCGATAGCGGCTGGGTCGGGCTCTACGTGGTGACTGTCGCCTACGGGCAGACCACGGTTACGACTGGGAACATCAGCGCCTACCCGGCGGCGCCGTTCGTCGGTGGCGGGAAGCTGACCACAGGCCGGCTCATCAACGTACAGACGTTCACCACCAGCGGCACGTATTGGTCCACCCCGGGAACTGCCTCGATAATTATCGAGGCGGTCGGCGGCGGCGCCTCGGGCGGCGGCACGGCGGCCACCGGCGCCGGACAGGGCTCGGTGTCAAGCGGAGGGGGCGCCGGCAGCATCGCGGTCGGGCGCTTCACGTCGGGCTTCACCGGCGGCTTAGCGGTCACGATCGGAGCTGGGGGCGGTGCACCGTCCGCGGGTCAGAACAACGGCAACAACGGCGGCACGACGAGCGTCGGACCGCTGATCTCGTGTCCTGGTGGTCTCGCCGGTGTCGGCGGCCCGGCCACCAACGGCAACCTGATCGTGTCGCCCGCCGGCAGCGTCGCCAGCTCGCCGAGCGGTGGCAACATCTACCAGGCAGTAGGGCAGCCTGGCAGCTACGGGCTCATGTTCAGCCCAAGCACCGGCTACTATGCCGGCGCGGGGACGGGTGGTGTCTCGCCGTTGTCAGCGGGAGCCAGCGGCCCTGGCGCCGGCGGCGCCGGCACGAACGCGGCTGGGGCCAGCTCGGCGGCGAGCGCCGGGATCGCCGGCAATGCCGGGATCGTCGTCATCTACGAATACGCGTGACGCCGCATGCCAACCATCGCCCAACTGCCGGCTGCCGCGCAGGCGTTGTCGAACGCTGATCTGATCCCGATCGATCAGAACGTTGGTGGGACTTACACGACGGGGCAGACGAACCTTGGCTCGCTGCTGTCTTTGCTGGCCGCTAGCAACCTGCTGCCAGTGTCGATGTATAGCGGCGCCGGCGCGCCGACGAGTGCGGTCGGCAGCGTCAACGGCGATGCCTACCTGAACACACAGAACGGCGATCTGTGGCAGTTTGCGTCCGGCACCTGGACGATGGTTGGGTCGCTGCTCGGGCCGGCTGGTGCTGCGGGCGCGCAGGGGCCGGCGGGGCCGAGCTATTCGATCACCGCGCAGCCCACCGTGACCAGTATCGCCGGGACCGACCTAGTTGGGATCAGCCAAGGTGGGTCGGATCATACGATTACGCTGGCGAACCTGCTGAATGGCGAAACGATCGACCAGGGCGCCGCGGCTGCGCCGGCGTCGAGCACCGACACGTTCTGGGTCGGCCAGGGCGGCAGCAGCATGGTGGTGCAGAGCATCGGCGCATTGTGGCCGTGGATCGTCGGGCAGTTGCGTAGCTATTTCCTGCCGGTGATCGAGTTTGTGGCGAACGCCACTCTCGATGGCTCGGTCCACAACGGTAAACTGCTGATCTGCTCGCAGCCGATCACGATCACGGCCGGCGGCACGATGGGCAGCGGGTTCTCGTGCACGATCATCAACGTATCGGCCGGCACCTGCAACCTATCGGGGTTTACGACGTCCTCGGGTAGCGGGACCCTGTCGCCCGGCCAGTCGGCGATCATCTATAGCGCGGCTTACAGCGCCGGCACCGTCTATTACGCGATGATCGCCGGTGGCGCATCGACGCCCCCCTCGCCGCCCGGCACGCCGATCGGTCTGACTGCCGGCACCCCGACAGCTTCCACCGCTCCACTGTCCTGGACGGCGCCGGGCAGCGGCGGCGCGCCGGCAAGCTACACGGTGCAGTATCGCGTCGCGGGCGGCAGTTCGTGGACGCAGGTTTCCGGGATCAGCGGTACGTCCTACAGCGTGACCGGGCTCTCGGCCAGCACCGAATACGATTTCCAGGTGCAGGCAGTGAATGCCGGCGGGACGAGTGCCTGGACAGCGACGACGAATGTCACCACGGCGGCCGGCACCGCGCCGGGCGTGCCCACGGGCCTATCGGCTGGTTCGCCGACCAGCAGCAGCGTCGCGCTGTCATGGACGGCGCCATCCGTTGGCGGCATCGGCGCGACCTACAATGTGCAGTATCAGGTGCAGGGGGCGGGTTTGTGGACTGCTGGGCCATCGACCAGCTCGACCAGCGTCACGGTGATGGGGCTCTCAGCAAGTACCACGTACAATTTCGAAGTCCAGGCGGTCAACGGTGGGTTGACGAGCGCATGGACGGCCTCGGTCTCCGAAGCAACCACGCCCGCGAGCAACTATCTGCTGACGTCCGGGCTGTATCCGTCCGGTTCGTTCGCGGCGGGTCAGGGAGGTATCCCGGTCAACGTCGACGACAACAGCACGGCGGCCGAGGGTAGCCATACCGTTCCTGCCAGCGTGTCGTTCGGCTGGTCCACGAGCAGCACGACGGCACCGAGTTCCCTGACCACTGCCGCCGGCACGTCGCAGAGCATTCCCGGCGAGACCGGCCGTAACATCTGGTATCAGTGGATCGGTGGGCCTTCGACTGCCGGGTCATACTATTTCTGGGCCATCGCCTACGACGCGAGCGGAACCCAGGTCGCGCAATACGTTTCGCCCACGGCGTTCACCTTTTCGTAGCTGCATGCGTCCCAGGCGGGTGTGCCACGTGGTCATCTTGACTACCCGCTGACCCGTTGGCGTGGGTGGCAGGTTCAAGTTGAGCCGCCGCTTGGTGAGCCGCGGCCGTTCCTGGATTCTCTGACCGCTGACCATTAGCCACTGACCGCTGCTTTGGAGTCGGAATGACCGTCGCCATGATTGCTCCCGGCGTGCCGATGATGGTCACGCCACGCCGGCCGGCGCTGATTTCGCAACTGGCCGGCATCTCCAGTGGCGGCGGTGGCGGCAGCGAAGGCAGCTTCGCGGGCCCGTATCCGTCCGCCATCTCGGGACTGACCAGCTGGTGGGATGCTGGCCTGACGGCCGGCATCCTGGACCCCTCGGGGGAGCCAATCCTAGGTTGGAACAGCACGGTCGGCAGTCTGGCGGACAAGTCTGGCGCCGGCTCGCCGCTGACGATCTATCACTACACCGGCACGACGGCGGCACCAGTGGCCACGCCGCGCCTCAATGCTCTGCTGGGAGGCGTCGGACTGAACAGCATCGTGCTGCCGAACACCTTGCCGGCCACGAACCAACCGCTGCCCGTGATGGATCCCGACCAGGGTATGTTGTCCGGCAACCTAGCTCTCGGTTCCGGGCAGGCATGGACGATTTACCTCGTCTGGTCTCGGCCCAACTGGCGACAGAACACGTCGGCACCGAGTTGCCTCTTAAGTGTCAACGGGGCCGACCTGCTGACGCTGGACAACTCCGGCGGCAGTGGCAACCTGACGCTGTTTCCAGGCGCGCACCAGACCGTCCTGACGAGTTCGATGGCGCGTCGGCATACACATGCCGTGATACTGACCAGCACGCCCGGCACCGGAATATCCGCCTGGGTGGACGGCCTGCAGTTGCTCTCGGCCGGGACCAACCCGCTGCCGTCCACCCTGACAACCGGCCTGCTGTTCCTCCATGACGGCACGAATGGCGGTGGTGCGCAGTGCTGGTTCCATGAGGCGGCCACATGGGGACATGCTCTCGATTCTGCGGACATCTCGACACTGATAAGTTGTCAGAGGCGATGGCAGCTCGGCGTCCGCAAGGGCATCCAGATCCTTGTCACCGGCCAGTCGAACGCCGGCAACGGCGTCACGTGGGGCGCATGGCACTTGCTGGCACAGGGCGTCGCCTACTACCTCGGAGCCCTGGCCTACGGGCTGATCGGCAGCTACACGGGCGGTTCCACCGATACGACGTGCATCGGCGGAGAGGGTATCTATAACGTGCTGGCGGGCGATCCGGGCGCAGGGCTGACGGGGTCGTTCATTGTCGATCCGGACAATGGGTCGAACCCCGATACGTGGTCGATCGGTGCCGACGGCGAGGCCGTGCAGACATTTCTTTCTGCTGTGCCGGCAGAAGATCTTGCAGATATTGTTGCGATCCTGTGGCCATGGTCGGAGACCGACAGCACTCGGGTCTATGCGGAGAAGGCCACGCTCATCGAAGCCGCCGAGCAATGGCTGTCGCTGGAACGCGGCATGCTGTCTCGGTCTGCGACGAGCCTGCCGCTTTTATGGTGGAATGCTATTCCGTTCCCGTGGAGCAACAACGGCGGGACGCAGATGCACCGGGAGGCGGTTGCCATGATTGCGGGAACTCCCGCGCAGAATTGCGTGATTGTGCTGCCGCAGACGTCGGACAGCATTCCGCTCGGATCGACATACGATGCCACCACTGGCCTATGGGCGATCGGGGCGGCCGGTCAGATCCACCGATCAGAACCGGATATGCTGCGATTCGGCATGGCGGGGTCACCGGTGGCGGCGCGGGCCGTGCTGGCATCCACTGGCGGCGATACCATCACGTCATTCCCGACTGGCGTTCCGGCCGTGGGCGGCCCGCAGATCGTCCATGCCTATTTGGAAAATAGTAGCACCGTCATCCTCACGATCCAGCATGATGCCGGCAACGATCTGGTGATCCCCCTATTGGCGCAGTCGGGCCAGGGCTTCGCCATTATGGACGGCGGCTCGGTGGCGTCGCCCGGAACGATCGTGAACGCAACGGCCTGCACGCGGGTCGATGCCACACACCTGCAACTGATGCTGGCGCAGGCGTTGGTCAATCCGGCACCGGATTGCCTGCTGTTCTACCCGTATGGATATTTCGACATCGGTACCGGCAGCGCGGTAACAGACAACTTTTCTATCCTCGCGCCACCGACTGCATGGGACATCGCGGCCGACCTGAATTGGTCGTGGACGTCACTGGGCGGCGGCACGCTGCCGATCAACTGGCCGCTCGCGGCCACGACAACGCCGATCGCTCTAAGCACCACGCCTGACTAAGGAACGCACATGAGCTACCTGAACCTTTCGGTTGCGACAAAGGCCAATCGGGCGACCCAGATCATCAACGGGCTCGGTTCGGGCGGCTACGCGATGTTCTATTCCGGCAGCTACCCTAGCAGCCCCGACGATCTCGTCTTGTCGGGCAACCTGCTGGCCTCACTGCCGCTGTCCGGTACCCCCGGAACCATCGTCTATTCAGTACAGAACGCCGCTGTAAACGCGGGCGGTTCCGGCGGCACGAGCGGGACGCAGACTGTCACCGGAACGACCGGAACGGGGACCAAATTCCAGGCCAGCGTGATAGTCTCCGGTGGGGCAATTGCGGCGGTCAGCTCCATCACCGTGGCGGGCTTGTACACGACGCTGCCGAGCAACCTGAACGCCGAGCCGGTGACGGGGGCAGGCCTGACCGGCGCAACGCTGTCGCTGGCGATGACGGCGGGCGTGAGCTTCAACGCGATTACGACGGAGAACGCGAGCGCCACCGGCTCTGTTGGGTTCTGCCGCCTGGCTGCAAACAATACAGCCGGCGCCGCCGGGATCGTCGATCTCGATGTTGGAACCTCGGGCACTAGCGTGATCGTCAACACTACATCGTTCGCCAGTGGTGGACCGATCGTGGTTTCGAGCGCGGCCATTACCGAAGCCTGAGTGGACGACCGCCGGACGCTTCGCCGCGCGGGATAGATTATGATCGTCGTTCTGCTGATCACGGCCGGCAGCGGCACATGGAACCCGCCGACGAGCGGCGCGAATGCCTGCCCCGCCGGCACTCTCCTGACGATCGAGTGTTGGGGCGCTGGCGGCGGCGGTGCCTGCGTGGCGAGCGGGCGCAGCGGTGGTGGTGGCGCATACTGCGTCGGAACCTACTCCGTCACATCTTACGACGTAACGAATGGCATCAATTATAATGTCGGCTCTGGCGGTACCGCCTCGGCGGGGTCCAATGGCGGCACTGGCGGTTCCACGTGGTGGCTTGCTAGCAGCACCATACTCGCCGCAGGTGGTGCTGGCGGCACGACTACCGGCACGACGCAGGGCGGCCAAGCATCCTCGTGCGTCGGATATACTACGGCGTATAGCGGCGGCAACGCGCCCCCATCGGATGGCGGCGGCGGCGCGGCAGGCCCGAATGGCACTGGCGGCAATTCTACGGGCTCTTCGGGCGGCGCAGGTGACAACGGTAGCGGCGGTGCTGGCGGTGCCACCGCTACCGCCGGCACATCCAACACGTCGGGCGGCGGTGGCGGCGGCGAAACAGGCAGCGGCAACCCAGGGGGAGTGGGCGGCACGCCCGGCGGCGGCGGCGGCGGGGGCAACGGCTCGCACGTAGGCGGCGCCGGCGGCGCCGGCCAGATCAGAATCACCTATACCCCGCCGAGCGGCGAGACCGCCAGCATTGCTGCCATTACGCGGACGCCAAGCGTTTCTTTCTCGACGGCAATCGGCGAGGCCGCGAACGTAACGGCCATTGCCCGGCTTCCGACTGGTGCGGTTTCTGCTGAGAAGGGTGAGACCACCGCCATCGTGGCCGCGGTCGCGCGGCCGGCTGCCCTAAGCATTGCACAGACCGGCGAAGCTGCGTTCGTGGCGGTCACTGCTTCGAGGCCGCAGGGAGCCGCGGGCACGCGGGTCGGCGAGACTGCTGATATAGTGGCCGCTGCGCTGCGACCCAACGCAGTTGCCCATTCGCTTCGGGGTGCGGCCGTGACGATCACGGCTGCGGTGCCCCCGCCATTTGCCGTTGCCAGCGGCAACACTGAAAGCGGAGCGTGGGCGAGCATCAGCGCAAGCGTGCCACAGCCGAAGGCATTTGTCGCCGGCGTAGCGGGTGATACGGTTGAGCTTGTCGTCGCTGCTAGACGTCCGTCTGCATTAGGGCGCATGGCGATAGGCGCGGCGGCGGCGACGATCGCCGGCTTTGCGCAACCTCCATCGGGGGGCGTCGTCGCAGTGGTCGGCGAGAGCGGGCGGCTCATTGCTTTCGCGCCGTGCCCGGCTGCCGGCTTCGGTGCAACTGCGCACTGGGTCGATATCATGTCGGCAATGGCGGCGACGGTGCCGCGCCCGATCGCAACGGCAGCGCTCATGGCGAGTGTTATGCGCGTGCCCGACCAAGCGCTGGCGGTGCTTCCAGGGGTACGGCGGCTTGCCGCGACAGCGTCCACCCGGAGCCACCTAGCGCCCGCTGATCTCTGGAGCCCCTAATGCCAGTAACCGCCCGGTATACGCCGATCTCGCCGGGAGATGCCAACGAAGCACTTGCGTTCGACTTCTCTCCCATTCTGTCGGGGGGTGAGACCGTGACGGGTGGTACATTGACGGTTGCAACCAATACGTTCCCGCCCGCAGTTTCGATGGCGCTAACGGTAAATTACGTCGTCGTCTCAGGTAGTGCCCTGGTGGCGAGCGTGACGGCCGCGAGTAATGGCAGCGGCGATCAGATCTTGACCTTCACCGCAGCAACAACGCTGCGGCCAAGCCTGTCGCGCACCGCGCTGATCTTCGTCGGGCCGACATCATGAGAGAGGGCGCCGACGAGATGAGTGATCGCACCCGAACACCAGATGACACCGAGAGGCCCGCCGACCTTTCCGAACGCGTCACCCGCTTGGAGGTCTGGCGCCAGGCGGATCGGGAACGGATGATAGCGTTTGAAACCGAGGTCCGAACAGGATTGATGGACCTTCGCGGTCGGTCGGACGCGATCTTCACGCGCCTCAACGACATCGTTCAGGCCCAGGCGATGCAGGCAGGCAATCGGCAGACGTGGGGCAGCGTCGTTGAGTGGGCCCGCATGCTGATCGCGAGTGCGCTTGGGGGCGCCATCGGCTATTTCGCACCCCATTTGGGACACTGATTTAGTTATCATCTCAACCAACTGAGGGCTCCCGATGGGCGAGTTGCATGTTGTCACCGCGATCGCCAATCCGATCCGGTGGGCAAGCAGAATTCGGCTGTATCGCGATTTCGAGCAGCATATGCTCGACGGCGGAGTACGGCTTACGGTGGTGGAATGCGCTTATGGCGATCGCCCGCACGAGCTGGTCGGCAATCCGCACGTAAACCACGTTCCGGTTCGGGCCAAGACGCTGGTGTGGAACAAGGAGAACCTGATCAACCTTGGCATCGCACGCCTGCCGCAGGACTGGCGCCATGCCGCCTGGATCGACGCCGACGTGGAGTTCCGCAAGCGCGACTGGGCCAACGAGACGGTACATGCGCTGCAGCAATACGACGTGGTACAACCGTGGTCCGATTGCTACGACCTGGGACCCAACGACGACCACCTGACCGCGCACCGCTCGTTTGCTCGCATGGTCCATGAGGGCAACGTCATTAGCGTGAGCGACGTTGGGGGCGGCCGTTTCGCCCATCCGGGTTACGCTTGGGCGGCCACTCGGCGCGCTCTAACGCTGCTTGGCGGCCTGATCGAGACGGCGGCCCTAGGGGCTGGTGATCACCACATGGCGCTCGCTCTGACCGGGCGCGTGCGCGAGAGCGTGCCCGGGGGAATCTCGGAGGGATATCTGCGGCCGTTGCTGCGCTGGCAGGATCGCGCCACCCAGCACATCGCGCAGAACATCGGCTACGTGCCAGGTACCATTGAGCATGCCTGGCACGGGTCCAAGGACAAGCGCGCCTACGTCGATCGATGGACGATTTTGACTCGCAACGGCTTCGATCCTGATACCGACCTGCTTCGCAACACCTGGGGCGTGTTCGAACTCGCCGGCAACAAACCCGGACTGCGGCGGGACATCGACCGGTATTTCCGAGCTCGAGACGAAGACTCCAATACCATCTGACAGAGGGTGATCCATGAACTCCAATCAGCGCGGCGCAGTAGCAACCGGCGCGGCTTCCTCCGGCGTAGCCGGAGCGACTGTTGTTATCCTGACCTGGGCGCTGGGCCTGCTGCATGTCGAAGTACCTGCCGAGGTAGCAGCGGCGCTGCTCGTCGTGCTCTCGCCGGCGCTGCATTTCGCCGTGGTGCGGCTCGGCATTGACCGCGTGGCCGCGGGTGCGGGAGAGCAGAGGTGAAGCGCCGCCATGCTCTGACCGGCACGAGTATGTTGTTCGTCGCGGCGCTGATCGGGTGCACCCGGTCCTCCGATGTTCCGGCGACGGTCGCGACCGATGCCGGGCTGATTGCGTCCGGTCTTGCAGGGTCGTTCAAGGACATATCCGCGGTGCCAGGGGCCATACTGGCGGCATTGACTGACCTTGCGAGTGCTGCGCAGGCGCTAGCCGATGAGGACACGATCGCGTCTGCTCAACCGCTGGTGCAGCGGGTTGAGGCGGACGTGAACGCGGTGGTCACCGCGGTTGGGGCGCTGCCTCTGCCTGCCAACGCGGCGTCGGCGCTACAGGCGGCACAGGTACTGCTGGTAGTGATCGAAGCCGGGGTCAACCTGGTGGTGACGGCGAGCAGTACACGAGCGGCGATGACTCCTGAGCAGGCGCGCCTAGTGCTGGCTGCGGCGGCAATCCGCTGACGTGCCCGCCGATAAGAGGCAGACGAATCAACTTACGCATAGGTCCATGCAGCGAGGAAGGAATGAAGCGCAAGCTGGGGCGTTTGCCGCACGATCGTGCGCTATTTGCGCAACTGCCGACAGTTGCAGCCCATCTCGCCGATTTACCCGCTGTACCGGCTGTCGTGGACTGGAGTCGGGACGTGGCGCCGGGGAGCTGGGGCATGTGCGCCAACGACGTGCTAGGCGATTGCACCTGCGCCGCCGTCGCGCATGCGATCGCGCTATGGCAGAGCTACTGTCCGCCGGTTACCTTTTTGACCGATCGGGAGGTAGTGGCGCTTTATAGTGCGGTCTCCGGCTATAATCCGGGGCGGCCGGAGACCGATCAGGGCGCGCGCTGCGCCGACGTGCTGCAGCAGTGGATGAGGCAAGGTGTGGCATGCGCCGGCAGCATCGATTTGTTGTCGGCGTTTGCGACGATTGACCCTCGCAACCATGCGCATGTCCGTGCGGCATTGTGGGCAATGGGCGCGATTTATGCTGGAGTGCTGTTGCACGAGGCCCAGGAAAGCGAAGCTGTGTGGTCCGATTTGACGGGCTCGATCGTCGGTGGCCACTGTGTGCTGCTGGTGGCAGTGGACCATGATGGCTTGACTTGCGTCACCTGGGGTGAGCTGCGGCGTATGACCTGGGCTTGGTGGGATGCCTGTGCCGAGGAAGCCTATGCCTTACTGTCGCCGCGCTGGTTAGCGGCGGGACGCGCTCCGCAGGGACTTCCAGTGGCCACACTGCAGGCGGACATGTCGGTGTTTGCCGCCGGATAGGGCTCTTGAGGTGGTGGATGCCGCGGGAGGCAGCGCGCGTGGGGACCGTCGCGCCGCGACGCAATCGGGTCCCTCGGCCATGAAGTCACATGAGGCGACACCATGAAGTCTGCTCGGAAGATCGGTGACGGCATGCGGGGGATCGGCGACGGGATGCGCCGCATCCGCTGACCTGTCTGCAAGCTTTTCGGTCAAGAGAACCCGCGTTCGGCCTCTGGCCGACGCGGGTCTTTTTTGTTTCCGGAGCACCGGATGTCCTCTCGAGACACGGTTCACTTGCCAGGTTGATCCGCCAATGACGCCGCGGCTGGAGTTGACCCGGTTTCGTGGACACCCGAGCATTTGCGTTCGAGGAGTCCACCATGTCGAAAGCAAGACGAGTTTACGCACCTGAGTTCCGTCACCAGATGGTTGAGTTGGTGCAAGCCGGGCGC
>Ga0335075_10003131_pt1 | contig 26443 bp, 28 predicted proteins | sample Lox_Sample_24_FD_206723 | JGI IMG/M metagenome (GOLD analysis project Ga0335075, IMG submission 206723) | Soil microbial communities from Loxahatchee National Wildlife Refuge, Florida, United States - Lox_Sample_2.4 | ecosystem: Environmental > Terrestrial > Soil > Wetlands | place: USA...
AGCCCCAGAACGAATTGGGATTGTCCCATCCATCGTCAAAGAGGAATGAGTTGAGTTCCACGTGGCGCTTATCGACGAGCTCCTCGCCGAAGGCGTGAATGCGGTTGAGCGCATCGGCTTCGCTGTAGCGGTTCTCATAGCCGATGTCGTACCAGGAGTTGTAATGCAGAAACGGCTGGTAGGGACGCGGACGCTCCGCCTCAAGATAAGCGAGAAAGGCGCGCCGCATCTGCCCGGGCTGCGCCGTTCCGAACACCGCCGAATAGGTTACAGTTTCACCGCTGCGTAGAGGAAGAGCGCGCGCGATGCCCGCCTGAACATCGCCGTTCACAACCCGGCTCCATGAAAGCGGATGCTCAAATCCGAAAAACATGCGTCCATCGACAATGGGCGAGCCCTTCACTGTGCCGGACACATGTGCCTCAGCATCGTGAAAATCGAGGAGCCGCACATCGGTCATCGCGAGGTCTTTGACGCCGGCGTGAACCACCAGCCTCTCCCGCATGTATCGGCTGTCCGGGCGCACCAGCAGGCACCAGTCGAACCGGGAGTCCGAGCGCGCATCCCGCAACTCCGCGCATACTTGTTTTTCGCCTGCAGGCGACTCGGCTGTTATGAAGGAATGCTGCCATACGAGCGACGAGGGCTGCAGCGTCGAGCCGTCTTTCAGCGCAATCGAGAAGAGCTGCGCCAGTGCGATACGGTCACGGGAAGTTGTGTCCGTAAGTTGAAGCTCGGATCGTCCCGGCGCATCCCGCAGTACGGCGGTCATAGTTTTGTTCGAAACCGTCCATGAGCCGAGTGGAGTCTTCGAGTGCTGCGCGCGGCAAAATGGAGTGAACACCGCGAAGACCAGAGCCGCGGGCAACGATTGCCTTTTGACGTTGCATATAAAAGAGCTCATATTCAGGCATTCTCCGAGGGAGTGAACGAGCCGGAGCGCAACCCGCGATGGGACATGCCGCTCCGGACGATGGGGAAATGATGCAGCCGCAGGAAGGCCTCCCTTTCGTTGCACATACGGAACGCTTCTGTACCGCCGGGGCGCAACGTGGAAAATGCTCCGGTGATATTTCCGGCTCGTGCGCACTCTTCGAGGCTGCAGCCGGATAACCAGGCGGCGAGGAAGCCGGCGTTGAAGCTGTCCCCGGCTCCAATGGTGTCGACCGGTTGCACGGCGAGTCCCGGGACGCGCATGCGATGTCCGCCGTTCTGGACCACAGACCCCTCGCTGCCACACTTTACTGCAATGACAGGCACGTCGGAAGAAAGTTCGTCGAGGGCATCTTCCAGGTTGCCGCGGCGGGTCATGCGGCACAGCTCATCCTTGTTCGGCAGCAGCACATCGATATACGGAAGAAGCTGCGGAAGAACGCCTGCCCACTTGTCCTCAGGGTCGTCGTTGGTATCGAGCGACAAGGTGAGGCCGCGGGACTTCAGTTCGCAGAAGATGTCCGGCAGGTCCGCCTGCAACGCGCGATGAAGAAAGAGGGAGGAGAGATGAAAGTGGCGGCCGGAGGCCAGGTATTCCATGTCCAGATCAGCGCGGGACATCTCAGACATGGTGCCGGGATAGGTGAGGATCCGCCGCTGCTGACCGTGGTGCAGCAGAACGGTTACGCCGGTTTTGGTTTCATTTTCCGCCGTGACCACACGCGATAAGTCGACGCCGCTCTCTCGCAGGCGGCGCAGAGCAATCTGACCCAGCTCGTCCCGACCGGCACGGGTGATAAAGCCGGTAGCGATGCCGAGGCTGGCAAGGTTGTGGGCAAGGATTGCAGACGAGCTGCCGAGGGTTACCTCGAGGCCCGTGGCCAGAAGCTCACGATCGAGCGGAATCTCCGACGGGAGGCCGTAGAGAACCAGATCAAGATTGATTTCGCCAGCAATCGTTACATCAAAAGGGGGCACTCATTCAAGCCTTGAGAAAATTATATTCCGTATAATTGCCTTTCATTCCATCATTGAGATTGCGTCTGCTGAGGCTCGACCAATTTTAAGCCTGAGAGAAACAACGCAGTGACGAAACCAATCGACCAGGACAAATTTATAGCCATGGTGACGGCTAAGGCTACGGTTAGCCTTCCACTGAGCGACTTCCAGCCGAAGACCATGCTGGTGAGGGCAGAGCACGAGATCGCCAGGGCGCGCTTTCCGGTCATTGACTACCACAATCATCTGGATGCGCTGGCCCCGGCCGATGTGCTGCGCACGATGGATGCCTGCGGCATCGAGCGCATTGTAAATATCACTATGCAGACTGGTGACGCCGCGATCAGGATCATCGACAAGTTTCTATCTGCGGACGCTCAGCGCTTTGCCGTCATCGGGTGGATGAATTGGTCCGGCGTGGAGAAGCCGGACTTCACGCAGGTCAGCTGCGACCGGCTTGAGCGCCTGGTGGAGCGCGGCGCACGGGGCATCAAGTTCTGGAAAGACCTGGGCTTGAGTGTTCGCGACAGCAGCGGTGAGCTGCTTAGGATCGATGACGAGAGGCTTGCGCCGATTTTTGACAAGGCTGCGGAACTGGGAATTCCCGTCATGTTCCATACCGCCGATCCTGATGCTTTTTTTCTCCCCATCGATGCCCATAATGAGCGATATGAGGAGCTGGCCGCGCATCCTGACTGGGGGTTTTACGGGTCGAAGTTCAGCAAGCAGGAATTGCTGGATCAGCGCGACCGTGTGATCGCACGCCACCCCGGTACAACCTTTGTCTGCGCGCACGTTGCGGAATGCGGCGAGAATCTGGCACGTGTCACGCAGCTGTTGCGGACACATCCGAAGGTGTTCGTCGACATCAGCGCACGAGCATCGGAGCTGGGCCGTCAGCCATATTCCGCGCGGCGCTTCTTTCTCGAGTTTCCCGACCGAATCCTCTTCGGCGCCGATCTGCTTCCTGAAGAGCAGATGTACCGCCTGTACTTTCGGTTCCTCGAGACAGAGGACGAGTACTTTGAATATCCGACACATGCCTCGCGGCAAGGACGCTGGAACATATACGGGCTGAATCTGCCCGACGATGTTCTACGCAAGGTCTACCGTGAAAATGCCCTACGCCTGCTGCGATAGGCAGAGGGAGTTATCGCCGGATAAGCTTCGCGTTGTCTAGAAGGACGATCGGTGGTCCCGAGGCGGCCTGCACCGACAGACGGTGCGCTGTGACGACTGCGTTGCTGATTCTCAGTCCCTTCTGGCCCTCCAGGTGGACGTTGTCAAGAACGAGACTGTTTATCGGGCGCTCCGGCAGACCGGCGATAACACCGGCGTTCTTCGCATGGGTCGCTGTGAGATTGGTGATGCGAATGTCGTGAAAGTTCGGCGTAAGGCGTGTCATCGGTTCAGCAACATCGTGCTCCGGGATTCGCGGATAGTATTCGGTGATCAGCAGCGGCGTGCTCACGTTTTCCATCGTGATGTCGCTGAAGTTGAGATTACCAATGTCGGCGCCGCGGTCACGCGCTGATTTGATACGCACGCCATTCGTTGTACCGTGGAACTGAATCTTCGAGACGTGGACATTCTCAACGCCGCCGGAAACTTCGCTGCCGATCGACATTCCGTGGCCGTGCAGGAAGACGCAGTCCGACACCGTGATGTCCGTGCTGGGCGAGTCCGGGCCAAGCGAGTTGGGCTGGCCCGATTTAATAGCGACATTATCGTCTCCATCGTCGATCGTCATGTGAGTAATTGTGACGTGGCTCGATGAGAATGGATCGATGCCATCGGTATTGGGAGAATGAGCCGGCGCATAAATCCGGTCGTCACGGATTGTGACATCATCGGAATAGTAAGGAACCACCTGCCACGAAGGAGAGTTCTCGATCGTCAGGTCCTCGATGAGTACGTGTCTGCAGTGGTCGAGCAGAATCAGGCGCGGGCGTTTCGCCGCGACGTAATTCGGTGACTTTTTGTGCGCGTAGACCTCGGCCCACCACGGCTGGCCCGCGCCGTCAATGGTTCCACCGCCGCGAATGGTGATGTCCTCCGCGTTCGTCGCGCCAATGAGTGGCTGAACCGACGCCTCACGCAACTCATCCATCTCCGGATAATCGTTTTTGTCCTGGCTGCCAAGCAGAGTTGCGCCCCTCTCCACATCGAGAGTGATATGGCTTTTCAGAACAATGGGGCCGGTGAGAAAGATGCCTCGGCTAAGGCGAACGATGCCACCGCCCTTTTCCTCGCAAGCGTCAATCGCCGCCTGGATGGCATGGGTGTCTTCCGTTGTACCGTCGGCCTTTGCGCCATATTGCCCTGCATCGCAGACAGTGGTATCAGGCGTCGCGGAGGCATGCTCTCCCGTCGCAGAGCCCGGCGCGGCGAGACAGAGGACGCCAATTAGCACTGAAAAAATGAGGCTGCAGCATTGCTTCTGAATCGTCATCCTCTAGATTTCTGACCGGAACGGGGCGATTTTAAGAGGTCAGACCTCGATTTGCCTCCGAGGATGAGCATACCACCTAGGATCCATTTCCGGTCCGACGTTGCGAGGCTGGGGCTGCGTTCTTTCGAGACCGAACAGGAGCAGCTTTATCTTCGATGCCCTGTGCGGCTTCGGCAAGTTTCAGATGCTGCTCCATGAGTCGGCGCGCCTCGGATGCCTTGCGCGTGCGAATGGCCCTATATATCTCGCGGTGCAGTTCGGCAGATTCACGCAGATTGCGCGAGCGTTCGACGGTCTTCCGCCGTTTGTCGTAGAGCGCGGAGGAGATCGTCTCCATCAGAGCGGCGAGAATTGGATTCTCCGATGCCTGGGCAATTGTGCGGTGAAAGCGGATATCGTGGATCAGGTAGTCGGACGGTTGGTCGACCGAGGCATACATCTCCGCAACCTCCTCGGCGAGCGCGCTGTGGTGTTCCTCTTTGCCGCGCTCTGCTGCGAAAGCGGCGAGATTACTCTCAAGAATGAGCCGCGCTTCGAACATCTGCCATGACTGAAAGCCGTGCAGCGCGCCCATAAGCCCCAGGGAGGACTTTCCCAGCTCCGGTGGCCCATCGGCAACAAAGGTGCCGACGCCGTGGCGCACCTTCATGATGCCCATGGCCGCAAGATAGCCGATGCCGGTGCGTAGGCTGGCGCGGCTGATCTTAAGCATCCGGGCAAACTCCCGCTCCGGGGGTATCCTGTCACCGGGCTGCAGCGTTCCATTCTCGATCAATTTCTGGATGTGGTTGACCACCTGCATGGTCCGGTGGGCTTCTGGCTTATTCGTCTTCGGCCTTGGCATAGGGCTCAGTTCATCTCCAGAGGCTGCAGATATCAAGTGACAAGAGATTACCACTCCAGGGCCAACACGGCTGTGACCCCACCCATTGCTTCTTGATGATCGGAAGGACGAAGGTGATGAAACAACCCGCGTATTGCCAGACAAAGAGCGCAGAGCCAGAATGCCGGACTCTGCGCTTTCCGAAGCGAGCGCGGGATTACTCGGCGGCTGCTTCTTCGCCCTTGACGGTTACTGCGACGTGCGCGGTGACCTCGCGATGCAGCTTCACCGGAATGTGGAACTCGCCGATCTGCTTGAGCGGCTCGTCGAGCTGCACCTTGCGGCGGTCAATGTTAAAGCCCTTCTGTTCAAGCTGGGCGGCGATGTCGGCCGAGGTGACCGATCCGAAGAGGTGATCGTTTTCACCCACCTTGCGCTCAAACAACAGAGCGACGGTGTTCAGCTGTCCGACGAGGGCTTCGGCTTCGGATTTCTCCTTGGCCGACTTGCGGATGGCGGAGGCCTTCATCTGCTCGATGACGGCCTTGTTGGCGGCAGTGGCCTGGAGCGCGAGCTTCCTGGGCAGAAGGTAGTTGCGGCCATAGCCGTCGGCCACCTTCACCACGTCGCCGCGATGGCCGAGGTTGTTGATGTCTTCTTTCAGAATGACTTCCATTTGTATCTCCAGTTTGCGAAGCACTCGCGCGGCTGTTCCGCGGGCCAAGTGCAGATTATTGACATCGGCGCCGAACCGCGTCCGCTTAGTAACGGGCCGCGAACGGCAGCAGGGCGATGTTGCGCGCCTGCTTGATGGCGCGGGTAAGACGACGCTGATGCGTAGTGCAAACGCCGGTCAGGCGGCGGGGCACGATCTTTCCGCGCTCAGCGACAAAGCCCTGCAGCAAGCGCACATCACGATAGGGGATGGCGTCAATCTTCTCGGTGCAGAACTTGCAGACCTTTTTACGACGGAAGAATTTACGTCCGCCGGGACCGCCGGGACCGCCGGAACGGGGACCACCGGGGCGAGGTCCGGATGAGGATGGCGCTCCGCCTTCGGAGGAGCGTTGGGGTGTAGTTTCGTCAGCCATACTATTTTCCTTTTCCTTTTCAGCTGCTTCGGGGAGGTCCCTGGTCGCAGCTCAATTTTGAATTCTGTTGGTGTTCCTCAGGCGCTTGCGGCTTCGGCGACCGGTGCAGCATTTTCGGCTGAAGGGACAGTCTCTTCGACAGAGGCTGCAGGAACGGGCTGCGCGCTGACCTTTTTTCGGGTAGCGCGGATGGCCTTGATTTTGTCGATGCGCTTCTGCTCTTCATCCATACGCACGGTGATGAATTTGATCACCGGCTCGGAGACGCGCAGGCGGCGCTCCAGCTCGGCCACCAGCTTGCCGTCGGCGTCGATGGTGAGCAGCACGTAGTTGCCGTCGTTGAACTTGCGAACGGTGTAGGCCAGCTTGCGGCGTCCGAGTTTCTCGGTCGAGCGCAGCGCACCTCCGCCGTTGGTCACCGTCTGCTCAAAGCCGGCGATCAGCTTGTCCAGGTCTGCGTCCTCCACGTCGGGGCGGACGATAAACATTACTTCGTAAAAACGATCCATGCTCTGTTTCTCTTTTCTCTGGGCGCGGCGGCTATTTGCAACCGTGACCGATACAAATTTTCCTTCTACTGCTCCGCCGGGCCGTTTTGCTCGCGGCGGTTGAACTCGTTCATTGCGGCGGTGATTCCGGTTGCCGCAATCACTTCCACTGCCTTCGCCACGCGGTCGAGAACCTCGTCCAGTGTGGCCAAATCCGCCTTGCGCAGCGGCGTCAGCAGATAATCCTTGCCGCGCCGGAATGCGCTGGCCGCGTCTCCGTCGGGACCAATCCCGATGCGGATGCGCGCCCAATCGTCTGAGCGAAGCGAGCCGGAAATCGATCTCGCTCCGTTGTGCCCTGCCGGACTGCCGCGCTCTCGAACGCGCAGCCCACCCAGCGGTAATGCCAGTTCGTCGTACAGAACCAGCAGGTCGCGGCGAGGATCCATATCGAACTCCTCCACCAGCGCCGCGACGGAAAGACCGCTGAGGTTCATGAAGGTCTCCGGTTTGGCCAGAATGACTTCACGTCCGGCGATCTGAATCTTTGCCGTCAGCGCGCGGCAGCGGCGGTTGGCCACAGCCACGCGATGATCGTCGGCTATACGGTCCACTGCGAGGTAGCCCGCATTGTGCGGCGTGAACTGGTACTCGATCCCGGGATTGCCGAGTCCGACGACCAGCAGCGCGCCGCTGCGCACGGGTTCTTCCGCAGTGGCCAATGCTTACTTCTTCGCGCCCTTGTCGGCAGGAGCAGCTTCCGTTTCCTGCTTGCCCTTCTTTGCCACTTCAGGCTCAGCCGGTGTTGCTGCAGCGGCTGCTACCGCATCCACTGCCGGAGCTGCCTCTTCCTTCACCGCGGTCACGTGCGCGACTGTTACTTCCTCATCCGTAAGGAACTTCAGCTTGTCCGAGTGCGGCAGATCGGCTACGCGCAATACGTCTCCGAATGAAAGATTCGTAACGTCCACGTCGATGTGGCTCGGGATGTCGCTCGGCAGGCACTCTATTTCGAGTTCGCGAAGAACCTGGTCGAGAATGCCGCCCTGATTCTTTACACCGGTTGCGACGCCGGTGAGCTGAATGGGAACCTCGACGCGGACCGGCTTATCGAGCGCAATACGCTTGAGGTCGATGTGCATCAGCGAGCCCTTGATGGGCTCATACTGCCAGTCGACGATCATCGCTTTGGCCTTTGCCGTCGATCCGTTGATTTCGAGGTCGAAGATTGAATTGTGGCCGGAGTCGGAATGCAGAATCTTGAGGATTTGCTTAGGATCGACTTCGATGGCGACGGCTGGCTCGGCTGCACCGTAAACGACGGCGGGGATTTTACCTTTGGCGCGCACACGACGGGCGGCATTCTTGTTGAACTTGCCCTCGCGGGGGGTTGCTGCGACTACTTCCTGGCTGATCATTTTCCTCTTCCTTCGGGCACGGAGTCTATCCGCTCCCTTTGTTGTGCGTCAGTTAAACAGAGAGCTGACGCTGGTTTCCATGTGGATGCTTTCGATGGTCGCGGCCAGCAGGCCGGAGACCGAACGCACCTTGATCTTTGCTACCTTCTGCGCCTCTTCGTGCAGCGGAATCGAGTCTGTTACGACCAACTCTTCGAGCCGCGAGCTCACGATGCGTTCAATTGCCGGGCCCGAGAGCACGGCATGCGACGCGCACGCATAAACTTTGGTCGCGCCCTTTTCAAGCAGCGCGTCGACGGTCTTAACCAGCGTGCCGGCCGTGTCCACAATGTCATCGATGATGAGGCAGGTCTGACCCTTCACATCGCCGATCACGTGCATCACCTCCGTCACGTTCAGATCCGTCCGGCGCTTGTCGACAATCGCCAGCGGAGCGCCCATTTTTGTTGCGAAGAAGCGCGCACGTTCCACGCCTCCCGCATCCGGAGAAACTACGGTCAGGTTCGGCAGGTTCAGCTCCCGGAAGTAGCTCACCATGACCGGACTGGCGAACATGTGATCCACCGGAATGTTGAAGAACCCTTGAATCTGGGCCGCGTGCAGATCCATAAACAAGGCGCGGTTCGCACCGGCCGTCGTTAACAGATCTGCAACCAGCTTCGACGAAATCGCCACCCTCGGACGGTCCTTACGGTCCTGCCGGGCGTAGCCATAGTACGGAACAACCACGGTAATGCGGCCCGCCGATGCGCGCTTCAGCGCGTCGATCATAATCAACAGCTCGACGAGGTGCTGATCCACCGGATTGCAGGTGGGCTGCACCACGAAAACATCCGCGCCGCGAACATTTTCGAGCAACTGGAAGTAAACTTCTCCGTCAGCAAACCGCTGCATTCGAGTCTCGCCGAGCGAAACGCCGATATGCTTGCAAATCTCCTGCGCCAGCACTCGATTGGCAGAGCCGGAAAAGATCTTGAAGCGCTTATCTTCGCTATATTGCCGCGAGCGTTTCTTTTCCTGCGCTGCCTTGCCGTCGGCGGATTTCCCGTCCATGGCTGCCGGCTTTGTCGTCGAACCTGCCGCTGGTTGAGTTACCGCTTCGGGAGCTGTTTCCAGTACCGTTTCGTTCTTCACAAGATTCTCCTGGGCTGGTTGGCCCTGGTTGTCCTGCCTTGATTGTCGTCTGGCGGAAAATCCGCCAGGGCCTGTTCTCCGGCGGGTTGGGCCGGAGCGCTGCATCACCTTCTGGCTGGGCGACCAGGATTCGAACCTGGACAAAGTGCTCCAAAGGCACTTGACCTACCGTTAGTCGATCGCCCAATGGTACAAACTCAATCTTTCAACTGCTCTCGACCGGTCCCCGGCCCGGCCCGCCTTTGGCCGTGCCGGGCGGAAAGGCACTTGACCTACCGTTAGTCGATCGCCCCGTGTTCCTAGCCATTAGCTACAGAAAAACCCATACTTGCCAGCCGCTTTTTAGCTGACCGCTCTTTAGCTAACCAGCATCCCGCGCCAGTAATCCTCGCGCGGCAGGGTCTTCGTTCTCAGCGACAGGACACCCAGCTTTGCCAGCCTCTCTTCCGCCGCATCCGCTGTCGCCTCTGTTCGATAGAGGCCAAACAGCGCCGATCCGGAACCGGACAGAGCTGCATACATGGCCGCCGACTCCGGAGCATCCGAGGCCGCAAGCGCGCGCTTGATTTCACCAAACAGGGGATTCTTAGGAAAGACGACCTCTTCGAAGTCGTTTTCAATCCCGGTTCGGACGAGCGCGAGAAGCGGATTCATCGCTCCGGCGAAAAAGTTCACCTGAGACTTTGAACTCTCGGCAAGGTCTTCGCCTACGGCAAAGACACCGGAGGAGTGCGGCTCGCTAAATGCAGACGCGAGAGACCGACTCAACCTCTTCAGTGTACTGGAGGGGGAAGCATGGGTCAATTGAGAAGAAGGGGAAACATCGGCGCCCGGTTCGACGTTCCAAGAGGCATAGGGAGCCCGCATTTCGCGCTCGGCATTCCGCTCCAGGCTTCCGGCACTGTGCAGGGCGTCCCAGTCGCGAAAGGCCTGCGGGGTAGAGACTCCGATCTCCGGGAGGGCAACAACGCATTCGATTGCCGGAAGGTCCGCCATGGGATACACCTCTTCGCCGCGCCCCACGCCCAGAACGGCTCCCCCGATCAGGAAGAGGGGCACGTCGGAGCCGACTTCGGCGGCGATCCGGAGCTTCTCCGGTCCGGATCGCGGATCTATGCCGTGGGCGCGTAGCTCCCGGTCCAGGGCGATCAGCACTGCGGCGGCATTCGCCGAACCCGCGCCCATGCCTCCCTGCACCGGGAGGCGCTTTTCTATGTGGACGGAGGCTTCGGCCGTTATACCAGCGGCATCCAGAGCCAGGCGGACGGCCTTGTAAGCGGTGTTGTGCTCATTGGCGGGCACGCGGAGATCATTGCTGGTAAGCGAAATGCGGGTCTTAGCTGCAGGATGCGCCGTAATCGTAACTAAATCATGGGCTGCGAGAGTCTGGTAAAGCGTGGTGAGGCTATGAAAACCATCCGCCCGAACCGGCCCGATGGCCAGGCCGAGATTGATCTTGGAAAACGAGCGGATGGTTGTGGGCATGCAGCGATTGTAGCGAGTTAGCAGATGCGAAGCGTAATTGCCTGGTCGTTGTCCGGCTACCCCTGCCAGCGGCGAAACACCAGCGAGCCGTTGATGCCGCCAAAGCCGAACGAATTCGACAGCGCGGCGTCGATCTTTGCGTCCTTCGCCACGTTGGGTGTGTAGTCCAGGCGGCAGGCCGGATCGATATTCTCCAGGTTCATCGTCGGAGGAATCTTCTGGTGCATGAGCGCCATGATCGTAATCCCGGCCTCGAGCCCGCCTGCTCCGCCGAGCAGATGCCCGGTCATGGATTTGGTCGAGCTTACCTTCAGCTTGTGGCTGAGCGCGTGCTCGCCAAAGACCAGCTCGATCGCGCGCGACTCGTTCCCGTCGCCTAACGGCGTTGACGTTGCGTGCGCATTCACGTAATCGATCTTGTCCGGAGCCATCTTCGCGTCGAGCAGCGCGGCTTTCATGCTGCGCTGCGCGCCCTCGCCCTCAGGCGCAATGCCGGTCATGTGATAGGCGTCGGCGCTCATGCCGTAGCCGCAGATCTCGGCCAGTATCTTCGCGCCGCGCGCCTTCGCATGCTCGAGATCTTCGAGGATCAGAATGCCCGCGCCCTCGCCTACGACGAATCCGTCGCGATCTTTATCGAAGGGCCGGCTGGCGTGCTGGGGATCGTCATTGCGCGTCGAAAGCGCACGCATGGCTGCGAATCCGCCCACGGACATGGGTGTGACCGCCGCCTCCGAGCCTCCCGCCACCATCACATCGGCATCGCCGTGCTGGATGATTCGGTAAGCATCGCCAATGGAATTGGCGCTGGTGGTGCAGGCCGTCGCCGTCGCCGAAATCGGCCCCCTGGCTCCGTACTTGATGCTGACGTGCCCTGCTGCCATGTTCACGATGGCCGCTGGAATAAAGAAGGGCGATATTTTGCGTGGGCCGCCGTTGAGGAGATTGGAGTGCTCGCGTTCGATGACCTCGAACCCGCCGATTCCCGATCCGATGAAGATGCCGCAGCGCTCGGCGTTTGAGGCGTCGATCTTCAGCCCCGACGTTCCCATGGCCTCATGCGTAGCCGCCAGAGCCAGATGAATGAAGCGCCCCATTTTGCGCGCCTCTTTCTTCTCGACAAAGGCCAGCGGGTCGAAGTTTTTTACTTCGGCGGCAAAGGTTACCGGAAAGCTGGAAGCGTCAAACTGCGTGATGGGAGCCATCCCGCTCTTGCCGGCCAGCAGATTTGTCCATAGCTCCGGCGCAGTATTGCCTACACCGCAGATGAGCCCGAGCCCGGTAACGACGACGCGCCGCTGCAAAGTTACTTGCCGCCTTTCGCGTTCTTCTCGATGTAGTCGACCGCGTCCTTTACGGTCTTGATCTTTTCAGCGTCTTCATCGGGAATCTCGATGTCGAATGCCTCCTCAAACTGCATGACCAGTTCGACTACATCGAGTGAGTCCGCGCCAAGATCTTCCTGGAAGGATGCGCCGGGAGTGACTTCCGCCTCATCCACCTGAAGCTGTTCGACAATAATCTGCTTAACCTTCTCGTCCACTGCTGCCATTTGGTTCTCCTCGTAAATTGCTGAAAAACTGATTCGGAGCTAAATTCTCGCACACGAACTCACGGGCGCAGCCTTCACTGCTCCGAAATTTCAAGTCTACTGAGGACTCGCCGTCCAGGCAAACGCGCGTCGCGGCATTTCCGAACCGAGTCTCTCTGCTCACGTGATTTCCCCTGTTGCCTGCTTGCCAACCGGCGGACTCATTCACCCGATGACCGGAGTTAAGATGGTCACCATGCTCCCCGAAATTGCAATCGCCCTCGTTACCGGACTGGTTCTGGGCTGGCTGATCGGCTGGGCTTTAGGCCAGAGCCGCACCCGTATGGAAAAACAGCGCGCCGACCAATTAAACGGTGAGCTCGCCCAGCGTACCACCGCCTTAGAGACTGCTCATGGGATCCAGCATGAGCTGGAAAAGGATAAGGCTCGACTCGAAGAGGGTTTGAAGGCGCAGAAAGACGCTCTCGAGCAGACGCGAAATTCCCTGGGCGATGCGTTCAGCGCTCTGGCTCGCAAGGCATTGTCAGATAACAGCCAGTCGTTCCTCGATCTTGCCAAACAGGAGTTGGGTAAGCAACAGCTCACCGCCAGCAACAATCTTGAAGCAAAAGAGACCGCCATCGCCAACCTGCTCAAGCCGGTAGGTGAGGCTCTGGACAAACTCCAGACCGCGACAAATCAGCTTGAAACAAAGCGTGAGGGGGCTTACGAAAAGGTTCTGAGTGAAGTCGGCAACATTCAGAAGACGCATGAAGGCCTGCGGCGGGAGACCACGCAACTGGTTCAGGCGCTGCGGGCGCCCAAAGCGCGCGGCAACTGGGGCGAGCTCCAGTTGAAACGCTGCGTTGAATACGCCGGAATGGTGGAGCACGCCTCATACGACACCGAAGTTACTGTCCGCGGAGACGATATGTCGCGTCGCCCGGACTGCGTGATTCACCTGCCGAATGAGCGCACGATTGTGATTGATGTAAAGACGCCGTTCGATGCGTATCTGGATGCAGCCGGTACTACGGATGAAATCGAACGCACGTCTCTGCTGGCGGCCCACGCGGCGCGGGTGCGCGAACATTTGAGCCAGCTCTCGGCAAAGGCCTACTGGAAGCAGTTTAAGGACAGTCCGGATTTCGTCGTCTGTTTTCTCCCGAGCGAGGTGCTGTTCAGTGCGGCTTTGGAGCAGGACCCCGGACTGATTGAATTTGGGAGCAATTCGGGGGTGATTCTCGCCACACCGACGACCCTGATCGCCCTGTTGAAGGCTGTTGCCTATGGCTGGCAGCAGATGGAGGTGACCCGGAACGCCATCGCCATCCGCGAGGCCGGGCAAAAGCTTTATGACAAGCTGGCTACGGCACAGGATTATTTCAGCAAGATGGGGAAGGCCCTGGAAAGCGCGGTTCGGCAATACAACAGCCTGGTGGGGTGCATTGAGGGAAAGGGCAGCGTGTTCTCGCAGGCGCGGAAGCTGCATGAACTCGGCATCGGGCAGGATGAACTCACGGAAGTGCAACCGCTGGAATCAGTGGCGCGCGGGCTGCAAAGCGAGGACTGGTCGCAGCCGGGGAAATTGTCTCTGGCTGCTTCTGAAAATCCAGCAGAATGAATGAAACAGCCACAATTTCCGCAAAGACAAAGCTCTGACCGCAGAAGTCGAAAGGGCAAGTGTCCGTGAGGCAGGTTCTCTAGGCCGTAACGAAGGCCGCTGCGCGGGCGGGAACCTTGGTACGGGTCTTCTCTGTGCCGAGCGTGGTCAGTGCCCAGGCGGAGCGGTCTTTCAGCAGCCGCGAGACCAGCGCCGTATGCATGGCGTGTCCGGCGCGTTCGGCGACGACGTGGCCGAGGATGTGATGTCCGGCCAGCGCGAGATCACCGATCAGGTCAAGCACCTTGTGGCGGACAAATTCATCGTCGAAGCGCAGCGGACCGTTAAGCACCCGCTGGCGGTTGAGAATAATTGCGCTCTGCTCGGAAACGCCACGGATCAGGCCCATGTTGCGCAACATCTCTTCATCTTCTTTGAAGCCGAAGGTGCGCGCCGGGGCGATCTGGGCGGCATAGTCGCGCGTGGCCAGGTCAACCATAAAGCCCTGCTTGCCGATCGGCGTGGGAAAGTCGATTTTGTAGGAGACGCTGTAGCCCTCGCCGGGATAGACGCCGATGAACTTATCGCCCTCGCGCACCTCCATGCTCTTGAGGATGCGGAGGTACTCGCGGCGGCGGCGCTGGGTCTTCAGGCCGATGGAGCGGAAGGCCTCGACATAGGGCAGCGCGCTGCCGTCGAGGATGGGCAGCTCCAGGTTGTCCAACTCTACGATCACGTTGTCGACACCCAGGCCGATCAGGGCCGACAGCAGATGCTCGGTGGTTTGGATGAGTACGCCCTTGCGCATGAGGCTGGTGGCATAGCTGACCTTGGCGACGTTGCGTCCCGTGGCAGGAATCTCAAAGTTATCGAGATCGGTGCGGCGGAAGAGGATGCCGCAACCGGCTGGAGCCGGGAGCAGCCGCATGGAAACCGGCGCTCCACTATGAAGTCCTATGCCGGAGAAGCCGATCGAGCCCGCGATTGTATGCTCAAAATGCGATGATTCGTTCAAATGCGGAAACCTCGTACCTGAAATGGCACGAAGGCATAGACTACTTGGGCAAAAAGAAGTTTCATTGTGGCATATTTGCCACAGTGTAGAGACAAATCTTCATAGCAGTGGCCGGCGAACGGGGTGGAAATGGCGGGTTCAGTAACCTTTGAAGAGACAATGAGTTGCCAACCGGGAAATCTGCTCAAGGGCGCACAGGCTCACGAATTACGCCTGCGCGGACTCCTTCGGGCCCTTGTCGAACTTGAGTCTCCCAGCGACGAAAAGGCTGCCGTGGACCGCTGCCTCGACTTTACCGCATCTGTAGCGGCTGATATCGGAGCGTCAATCCGGCGCCATCGCAGACGCGACGCTGGCGACGTGCTCGAAGCGCGATTTGGGCCGGCAAATTCCGGGAAGCGCACAGGAAAGCCCGTCCTTCTGCTTGGCCATCTCGACACCGTCTGGCCGCTGGGAACGTTGGCACAGATGCCATTCCGGATCGAAAAGGGCCGCGCCTGGGGTCCGGGCGTCTTCGACATGAAGGCCGGAGTGGCGATGGCGCTTACTGCCCTGGAACTCCTGCGGACTGAGGGCTTGCTGCGGCGTCCCGTGATTCTGCTGCTTGTGGGCGACGAGGAGACAGGCAGTCACGCCTCACGCGCCATCACAGAGAAGGTTGCGAGCCAGTGCGAATCCGTATACGTGCTGGAGCCTGCGCAGGGTCTGGAGGGCGCCTACAAGACTGCGCGCAAGGGTGTCGCGAATTATCGCGTGCATGTGACGGGGGTGGCCGCGCATAGCGGAGTGAACTTCGAGCATGGACGCTCGGCGATTGCCGAGCTGGCGCGGCAGGTTAGTGTGATTGAGGCCGGCACAGACCTGAAGCGCGGCATCACGATAAATGTTGGAACCATTCAGGGGGGGACGCGGTCTAACGTGGTAGCAGCGGAGGCGTGGGCCGAAGTGGATGGTCGCATCGTACGCGCGGCGGATTTCGCTCGTCTCGACCGGCGCTTTAGAAATCTGCGCGTTCAGGACAAGGGATGCGTCCTGAAGGTGGAGGGCGGGCTGAATCGTCCGCCGATGGAGCGCACGCGGGCCACGGTCGCGCTTTACCGGCGTGCTGCGACTCTGGCCGCGGCGATGGGTTTTGACCTACAAGAAGCCGCAACAGGCGGCGGGTCGGATGGCAACTTTACGTCGGCGTTGGGCATTCCAACACTTGACGGAATGGGCGCGGTGGGCGAAGGAGCGCATGCAAGGGACGAGTCGATTGTGCTGCGGCAGCTTGCTCCCAGAACGGCACTACTGGCCGCGATGTTGTGTGAACAGTGAGCTGCATCACAAGCAGGGCTTTAAGGGCTGTTAGGAGGGACGATGCTGAAGATCATCGAATTCAGCCTGTTGGCGGTATCGTTGCTGGTGGTTGCGGGCCTGATCGTGAGTGGTTCGCGCAGTAGCTCGGAGTCCTCCGGAACTGAGCCGTCTGCGCTTCCCGGCGAAGGCTCCGATGCGCAGGAGCCGGGCAAGAGCCTCTAATCTCCGCAAGCCGTATTCGTGGCGGAGAGTCTGAATCGGATTCACCCTGGAAGCTGCTCGCGCTGGAAGGAAGCTTGCCAGTAGAGCGACGGCCAGCAACAATAGAGCCGCCAACAGCAGAGTGAGTGGATCATCCGGCTTCAGCCCGTAGAGCATGACCCGTAGAGCATAGATTGAAGCGGACGACGAGACTCATATCTCGCCCGGCGCCGTATTGAGGATTCCGGCGATGACCTCCGTCATACGGTTCCACTTGCCGGTTTCAGCGCGTAACTGGGCCCTGCCCGCTGCTGTGAGCCGGTAGAATTTGGCGCGGCGGTTATTCTCCGACTCGCCCCATTCGCTGGTGATCGCGCCCTGGTGCTCCAACCGATAGAGCGCCGGGTAGAGCGAACCCTGTTGAATCTCCAGTTGATCGCCGGAGATCTGCTGGATGCGCAGCAGCACGCCGTATCCGTGCTGCGGGCCAAGCGAAACCGCCTTGAGGATCAGCATGTCCAGCGTGCCTTGCAGAAGATCGAGTTGCTTGCTCATAGCTCTCCTTGATTGTCTTGGAGGGAGGGTAGAATGCATCTCCAAGATTGTCAAGGGGAGCCGGACGGGTGCCCTCTGTCCTGCGGAACGGTCTACGCTGCCTGCGGTTTACATTCGTGCGGTTTTGCCCCGGGTTTGGTCGCAGGCCGCTCGGGAAAGCAAAGCCGCCCCTGAGCGGAGGCGGCGTTTTCGACCGAGCCGACGCGTTACTCGCTTTTTGATGAATCTTTGTCGACGGCCGCGGGCAGTTGCAGCTCGATGAGCGCGAAGCGGGTTCCGGGTCCATCGCTGGTTTCAATACCTACGATGTGCTGATGGTGCCGGGAACCGGCTCTCAAGGTGAGGCCACCGGAAGTTTCTATATGTTCGTTTCCATGATCTTCTGAACAGGTCAGGCCCTCCTGGGTCGCGGTGGGCGTTCCTACGGGCTGGTCGCCTTGGCAGCGGATAACATCTCCATAGCGCCCAAGCGCTTTCTGGTAAAAGGCGAGAACTTTGTCCTGTGTGTCGGGTGTGTGATAGTTGACGACCTGAACGCGAAGCTGCCACTGCCCGAATCCCAGGTGGACGTCAGCGGACTTGTCTCCATCCTTATCAGGGGCGATGCCGGCTCCGGGGTAAACAGGAAGGCCTACATCGGCTGCGCTGGTATCGCCGGAGCGGACGTGCAGGCCGCCAAGCGGAGTTTCAATCTTGACGTTCTTATCGCGTCCGTTGGAGTCCTTGTTTACCTGGACGCGGCAGCCGGCGGTCAGCAGCAGCCCAGTTGCAGCGATATATACGATGATCGTGAACATTTTTTTCATGGGCCTAGCGCTCCCGCTGAAATTTCTCTGCATGAGAATACGCGAATGCTTCGTCGGCTGTTCCACTCTTTTCGTTCCACAGGCGGCGGGAGTGGCCTATACTTGCCAATATCAGGCGCGGCGGCGATGGATGAGGGGCCATGCTGCGTCGGCTTCAGGTGCGAATGATTAAACAGACATCGCAAAAAAGGAATAAGACGCCCTCCCCCACCTCCAGCGCGTCGGCTGCGGCCGCGTCCATTCCCGATAAGCTGTATTTCCGCATTGGAGATGTTGCGAAATTGTGCGGAGTGGAGGCTTATGTCCTGCGTTTCTGGGAGACTGAGTTTCCGCAACTCAAGCCAAACAAGAGCGGTACTGGGCAAAGGCTGTATCGCCGTCGTGACGTGGAGCTGGCGCTGCGCATCAAGCAGCTGTTGTACGCGGACGGCTACACGATCGCGGGCGCGCGGCAGGTGTTTACAGCGGAAAGCCGGGAGTCAAAGAAGATTGCTCAGAACCAGCCTCCGCTGAAACAAGCAAGCGGCAAGCCAGCTTCAGAGAAGCAGTTGCAGCGGCTGCGCGGAGAATTGCGGGAGATTCTAGGCATGTTATCCGCGCCGGTTAAGCGTGAAAAGCGTGGCGAGAAGACGCGTGGCCCTATCCGCGATCAGAGCCGCAGCGCACCAGGGTTATTCGACGCAGGTGAATGAGCTTTACGGCGTTCAGCGGCGTCCAGTCTCCGCCACCTCGTCTTCCAGCGCACCGATTGTGCCCGTGGTCATGAAGCGCTCCATGGCCGCCATGGTGCAGCCCTGCCCGCACAGGTGGTACATATCCGGGTTACGGCTCTCCGCGGCATTCCATGGAAGCAGGGTGAAACGCAGGCCCGGCTGTCCTTCGTCGTAGCAGGGGACGTCACCGAGCACGACCATCCACCAATGGTTGGCCTCGCCTTTTTTCTTGCCACAGATATCGCAGGTAAACGATACATCCCAGGTCATCATTCCACCCCGGCAATCCGGATTCGGCGTTTCCCGCCGACTGCCTTCGAATACATTAGCTCAAAATTCAGGAAACAGTCCGGAAATCTGTGCAGGATGACCGGTCGGGGAGGCATCCCAAATGCCCCACCAGTGTATCTAAACATGTACGAACGTGTAGGAATCATGTAGAGACTCCCGATCTGAACATTTCAGATGAGGTTCAGAGGCTGCTGGGGTTCTCAAAGTTGCGGGAGTTGAAAGGTCGCTCTCGCACAAAAGTAGTACTATTCTGAGGGATCTGCGCTTTATGATCTGCCCGTCGTGTTTTACCTCTGATTTTCGGCTTTCCCGCTTCCGTTCGGCAGATATCCCTTTCCTGCTCACTCTGCGCTACCCGATGCGCTGTCGCACCTGCGATCACCGACAGCATGGGAGGGTTCTGTTTGCGCTTCATCTGTGGCAGAACAGAAGGCGCAAGCGGCATGCGGTGGCGAATGGATAATGCGCAGAGGGGCCTGCCATCGGCAGGCCGGCGACGCCAAGCGCCAGACGCGATGATTTCTTTATAAGCAGGAATCTAATCCAGCCGCACCAGATAGGCCGCCCCCTCTTTGGGGCGCAGGCTGTTGACGATTTCGATCGCGCGACGCTTGTCGCCGTTTTCCGGTCGAATCCTTACCCAATGTCCAGTTGGGCCAGTAAACTCAATTACGCTGGCGTACTCGTATTCACGCTCAAGATGCTCTTCCAGCTTCTTCGCAGCTCCGGCGTGCGAAAAGGCCCCAATTTGCACACACCAGCGGCCGCCTTGGTTGATCGGCTTGGGTGATTCATAGACATCGATGCGGACCCGTGCCGTGCCCGGCCTCCAGACGCCCAGAGCCTTGGCGGCGCCGACGGAAAGATCGAGGATGCGGTCTGGAACAAACGGGCCGCGGTCGGTGATCCGCATCATCGCCGACTGACCGGTCTGAAGGTTGGTGACGCGGATCAGCGATCCCATAGGCAGCGTGCGATTGGCCGCCGTGATGGCATTCTCGTCGTAGATCTGCCCATTGGCCCCGCGCCGTTCGTTATATGGCGGCCCATACCAACTGGCCATACCCACCTCGGAGTAGATCGGCCTGCCTTGAGGAGCCTGTTCGGCTCCCTCTTCCGGATACGGCACGGGCTGGGACTCACCGGCTCCAGAGGATCCGCCCTGGCCTGAAATCGACGGCGGGGGAGCATAGGCCACCTGCGCGCGATGGCCGCAGCCAATGACCGGCAGCAGCGCGAGGGTTACGCAAACGAGACTTGATGTGCGCGTCACGCTAGCGTCCTTTCATGTCGCGGTCGAGGCGCTCAGCCAGCTTCGTCAGCTGCTCTGCTGCGGCCTTCAGGGCCTTCGAGGAGTTCTCGCGCACACCAGGCACCACTTCGTCGTTGAGATAGGTGATTACTTTCTTCACCTCTTCCTCCACACGCGGCATTGCCTGATTGAACTTGTCCTCTACTTTGCGTCCAAAGTCTCTGAGGTCGTCGCCTGCCTGATTTGCCATACAGCCAGTATCGGCAGTGACGAGGCTGGAATCAATCCAACTCTGTCTGCCCCGTGCCTATCCAGTTACCTTCCGGCGAGGGCTACCCCTGCGTACATCTCCGCTGCTGGAATCCGCCTCTAACGATTTAGACCGGCATCCAGACCGTGCTGGACCTTCGAAGAGTGCTCGGCTCAGTGTTCTTGAGCTGTTACAGCAGATTCTCCAAAGATTGAGAGATATCCCCTATTCATGGCAGGTAAGAGGTTTTTTTGTGCCACGATTCTGCTCCTGACTCCCTTCTTGGCTTTGCCGGCGTTCAGCCAAACTGCGCAATCCTTGCCAGATGCTCCTGCTCTCGTTCTCCGGCCGGATCCCGGGCCGAGCCCGGTTCACGCCTCGAATACGAGCAGCTACGCGTCCTCCAAGTGGTATGGAGTGGTGGACCCGGGAGAGCGGGTTCCCCCACTGGATTCGCGGGACAAGATGATGTTCTGGCTGCATGAGGAGATCAGCCCGATCGGGTGGTTTCCCGTGGTGGTGTCGGCCGGATACGAGCAGTTGACGAATGGAGATCCGAAATACGGCAGCGATTCGGCGGCATTTGGCGAACGGCTGGGTGCGGGTTTTCTGCGCGTTAGTTCCTTTCGCTTTTTCTCGGACAGCCTGATGCCTACGATTACGCACGAGGACCCCCGCTACTATCGCAAGGCATATGGAGGGGTCACGGCACGTGGGTTCTATGCCGCAGAGCAAGTGTTTGTGGCGCGGCGGGACAGCGGCTCAGTAGGCATCAACTATTCGGATATATTCGGCCATTTGGAAGGGGCGGCGTTGACGGCGACGTATTATCCGGCGCCGAGTGTGAATGCTCGGGTAGTAATGGAGACCTGGGGTGTTTCGCTCGCAGGACAGGCGGGCGGCAATCTGTTTCTGGAGTTCTGGCCGGATGTGCGGGACGCCCTATTCCATCGCCACAGGCGTCCGCGGGTCCAGCCATAATTCAGAACCGGTAATAGACCCCGGCCATCGGTTCCGAAGTCAGGCGGGATTTTCCGGTCGTCAGCAGTGCATCGTTAAAATCGGGAGCTTTGTAGTAAAGGCCGCGGTATTGAACCCTGATTCCGAAGTGCGAAGTTAGCAGGGAGCGGTCGATCCCCGCGCCAAAGTTCAACGCGGTCCTTCCCTGCCATGAGGCGTTCTGGCCCCCGTTGAGCGACGGCGAAAAGACGAGCGCGCTTATCCCAGCGAAGGCGAAGGGACGAAAGCCCAGAACGCTGGACCCGTTGACGAGATACGAAGCTGCAAACTCATGCGTGTTGTGCTGTACGGAGTAGGGCCGGCTTGAATAATATTCGTTGTATCGGGTATATGCATAGCTGCCTTCAAATCCCAGCCACCAGTGATAGCTGTGCCGGAAGGCAGCCTGTCCACCCAACGACTTGGTTGGGTCGTCGGTTATGCCGTTTCCTGACACGTCGGATGTGAACTGGCCGAAGGCGCTCACCGATGCGTCGCTATTGTGGAGAAAACTCTGCGCATGTGCGGAGACTGCAAATCCTGTGAAGAGCAATAAAAGAGCGGCAAAAGGAAAGTGGCGATAGGAGAAGCGCATCCGGGCTGAGAAAACCTCCTCTCTCATACTACTGAATCGGGACTCCGCGTCCAGCCATGTGTCGGCGGACCGTTTCCGGCGAACCGGTTTCGCCTTCCGCCAGAATCTCTTACCGACCTCCGCCAGTCCCGTTCGCCAGCGGCATTTACCACCCGGATGCCGATTTCAGCCATTCGACCGGAAGTGGTTCGTTTATCGTGCTCTAAAGCCCTATGCTCAGAATGGACAAACTCTTCAGATCGAGGCAGTTTGCCTTTTGGCAAGGTAACGGTGCTAGTGGTATTTCGCATCACAATTTTTAGCCGTCCGCTATCGGGCGGATGACGAGCACGAGGAGATTGAAATATGTCAAAAGCCGTCAAATATGCTGAAAGAGCCGTGACTATCGCAGCCCAGGGCGCGTGGTCTGTGTTTGAAAAGGTCAACAGCATCCGGCCTAATGCGTCGTTCACACCCCGTTGGTCGGACAAGCCCCTGCTCAAGTCCTACCAAAAAGAGAAGCCTCCTCTCGGGTGGCCGCGCACCACGGACTCGCTCTGTCCCAAGTGCGTGCCGGAGATCCGCCAGCAAATTCTGGACGGCAAGCTTCCCCACGAGATCCTGTTGAATGAAAAGGTCGGCGAGATCAAGGCGCAGATCATCGAGCGCGACGGCAAAATCCTGATGGTGAAGGATTGCCCCAAGCACGGCCACTTTGAAGACGTGATGTCAATCGACACCGCCTTCTTCAAGCACCTTGAGGAAGTCTTTCCAGGCCGCGACATCAAAGCGCACAACGATGAAAAGCTGCACAATCACGGCACATCGACCGTAACCCACGGCCGCGGATCAGTGCTGACCATCGATTTGACCAACCGCTGCAACATGATGTGCGACCCCTGCTTTATGGATGCGAACCAGGTGGGCTTTGTCCACGAACTGACGTGGGACGAGATCAAGACCATGCTGGACAACGCCATTACCATTAAGCCGCGCCGCCAGATGTCGGTGCAGTTCTCGGGTGGCGAGCCAACACTGTCGCCTTACTTCCTGGACGCTGTGGCGTATGCCCGTAAGGTTGGCTACAACTCTGTGCAGGCCGCGACGAACGGCATTGAATTTGCGAAGTCCAAAGAGCTCTGCCGCGCGGCTGCCGAGGCGGGCCTTCGTTATGCCTATCTCCAGTTTGACGGAATCGGCAACGCCGCCAACTCCCACCGCAAGGTTGGCAACCTGTTTGACGTAAAGCTGCAGGCCATCCACAACCTGCATGAGGCCGGCGTGGACATCGTTCCGGTGACCACGATCATTAACGGTATCAACAATGAACAGGTTGGCCGCATTGTTCAATTCGCTCTGGACAATCCGAAGAAAATCAACTTCATCAGCTTCCAGCCCGTCTCCTTTACCGGACGCGACGAGGCGGTGAGCGACGAGCGTCGCGAGGCGCAGCGTTATACCCTGAGCCACATGGCGCATGAGATCAAGGATCAGACGGGGCTCGGCGAACCGGTGCGCGACTGGTTCCCGATCAGCTTTATGAGCACCTTCTCTGACTGGGCCGATCTGGTTCACGGACCGAATCACGACTGGGGTCAGCTCTCCTGCGGATGCCATCCGAACTGCGGCATCGGCATGGCGCTGATGATCGACAAGGAGACGAAGGAGGCCGTTCCGGTGACTGCGTTCCTGAATGCCGATCGTCTGGCTAAAGACGTTGCCAAGATCAACGACGCGGCGCGCGGCAAGTTTCTTTCGATTCTCGGAGTAACCCTGGCGCTGCTCCGCAACTACGATCCCACTAAGTCGCCAACGCACTTCAAGATCGTGGATCTGCTGGCCAAGTTCGACAAGTGCTTTGGAGCCACCGGCCGCAAGTACGGCAAAGTTACCGCCGACCGGACGATGGCCGACATCGAACAGCGCCGCGCGGACCGCTGGAACTTCCTGTTTATTGCCGGAATGTGGTTCCAGGACCTGTTCAACTATGACTTCCGCCGCACGGAACAGTGCATCATTCCTTACGCGACGCAGGAAGGCGAGATCAGCTTCTGCGCCTACAACACAGGCGTGGGCTGGCGCAACATTATCGAGAAGATGCACATGACGGCTACGCTTACTAAGTGGTACGACGAACATGGACGGCATGAAATTTTTGCGGGCGGCAAGAAGGTTGGCATGGGTGATGCGCAGCACGATCTGTTGCTGCACAAGGAGCATGTGGATGCCGCAGCCAATGATACTTTCGAGAAGTCGGGCATCGCGAAGAACTCGCGCGAGGAAAAGATTCGCGCCCGCGATGCCAAACTGAAGCAGGATGCGGCAAATGCTCAGATGGCCAAGCTGTATCGCGAACATGTGCTTGGCGAGAAGCCGATCGAAGGCATTGTCACTCTCGACTCCATCAAGCCCGCACCCAAGGCCGAGGAACCGGTAATGGGGGACTAAGGGCTTATATCGATAGTGCAAAACAACGGCCACCCTTCGGGGTGGCCGTTGTTCATGAACTTCAAGATCGCGCCAGGGGAACACTGCCGCACATTTCTTCGTACACTTCCTAGCAGGAGTACTTCCATGCAAAATCGTATTGTCGGCACCACGATGCCGGTTCTCGAATTCATTCTCGATCCCAATGAGTCCGTTATCTCCGAAGCCGGAGAGCTTTCCTGGATGGGCGCCTCGATTCAGATGACCACGCACACCCAGTTCGCGGGCGGAGGCGGCATTTTAGGAGCGATCAAACGCGTTGCCGGAGGCGGCAGCCTGTTTATGACCGAATACCGCGCCATCGGCGCGCCGAGTGAACTGGCCTTTGCGACGCGCGTTCCCGGGCACATTCTGCCGGTGGAAGTCGGCGCGGGCCGCGAGTTCTATGTGCATCGCCATGGTTTTCTGTGTGGCACGCCACAGATCGCTCTCAGTATCGGATTTCAGCAATCGCTCGGTGCGGGAATCTTCGGCGGCGACGGATTCATCCTGCAGCATGTTACCGGGGAGGGAATGGCGTGGCTTGAGCTTTCGGGCGAAGTGGTCCCCAAAGATCTTGCTCCCGGAGAGACGCTCCGAGTCCATCCCGGGCATGTTGGGGCATTCCAGTCCAGTGTGTCCTTTCAAATCACGCGCGTCGCCGGCATCCGCAATATGTTTTTTGGAGGCGATGGGATCTTCCTTGCCGCGCTTACCGGTCCCGGACGGGTGTGGCTGCAAACGCTGCCTATCTCTCGGCTGGCGCAGCAGATCGCGCAGTATCTGCCATCGCGGCCAGCCGAAGCAACGCAGGCTGGCGTGGTCGGTGGCATCGTCGGATCGATCCTGGATGGGATGCGTTAAGACGCGCTGGATTTCAGAGTGGCAGGAGCAATGTAGATAATAGTTAGATGGACGGCCAGTCATCTCAGCGCTACATCTGCATCCATGGCCATTTCTATCAGCCTCCGCGCGAAAACCCGTGGCTGGAGACGGTGGAGACTCAGGACTCTGCTGCCCCTTATCACGACTGGAACGAGCGCGTGACTGCCGAGTGCTACGCTCCTAACGGTGCGGCCCGCATCGTCAATGCGAAGAACCGCATCATCCGCATTTTGAATAACTACGGGCGCATAAGCTTTAACTTTGGGCCTACGCTCCTCTCCTGGCTTGAAGTGAATGCAGGCCGCGTCTACCGCATGATTCTTGACGCCGATGCCAACAGCCAGAAGCGTTTCGGCGGCCACGGATCGGCGATGGCCCAGGTATACAACCACGTCATTCTGCCGCTGGCCTCCACTCGCGACCGCATCACGCAGATACGCTGGGGCATTGCCGACTTTGAACGTCGCTTCCGACGTAAACCGGAGGGCATGTGGCTGCCCGAGACGGCTGTCGATACGGAGTCGCTGGAACTGCTGGCCGCCGAAGGGATTCGCTTTGTGGTGCTTGCGCCACACCAATGCGCGCGGGTTCGATCGCTGGGTGAAGCGGAGGCAGCGCAATTGAGCTTTGATGGCCCCGGCCATGCGGAAAGCGAGGGGTGGCCGGAGAAAAATGCATGGACCGAGACGCCGAACGCGTCTGTCGATACCACCCGTTCATACATGGTGCGGCTTAAAGATGATCGCTCGATAGGTGTGTTCTTTTATGACGGCCCCCGCTCTCGCGCCATTGCTTTTGAAGGACTGCTGAATGACGGAAACACCTTTGTACAACGGTTGATGGGGGGATTTACAGAAGACAACAGCCGCGGGCAACTGGTGCATGTAGCTACTGATGGAGAGAGCTACGGCCATCACCACCCTCTCGGAGAGATGGCGCTGGCATGGGCTTTGAAGCGCATCGAAAGCGACGGGCAGGCGCAGCTTACGAACTATGGTCAGTTCCTGGAAAAATTTCCGCCGCAATATGAGGCGCAGATTGAGGAAGACACCTCCTGGAGCTGCGCGCACGGCGTTGAGCGCTGGCGCTCCAACTGCGGCTGCAATGGTGGGCACCAGGGATGGAACCAACTGTGGCGGGCGCCGCTGCGGGAAGCACTCGATGGCCTGCGCGACGGCGT
>Ga0335075_10003132_pt1 | contig 26442 bp, 23 predicted proteins | sample Lox_Sample_24_FD_206723 | JGI IMG/M metagenome (GOLD analysis project Ga0335075, IMG submission 206723) | Soil microbial communities from Loxahatchee National Wildlife Refuge, Florida, United States - Lox_Sample_2.4 | ecosystem: Environmental > Terrestrial > Soil > Wetlands | place: USA...
AATCCGAATGCGGCAAACAGCTCGATGAGATGCCGGCCGCCCTGGCCCGCGCCACCGAACAGCGAGTCCGCTAGCCAGATCTGCATGCCCGACAAGCTAGCCGACGCGCCACGGATGGGGAACGGTCCAGCGACTGGTTCAGTGGACCGACTTGATGACCTGCGTGCGGTGGAATTGCCATCGCTCGACGATGCGGAATCCGAGCTGGTGCGGCGTTACGTATGCGGGTGCGCGTCGCAACACCCGGCCCGCCGACAGGGATGTCCCGCTTTGGTGGTTCGGCAGCGTCGTGTCGTGGGTGGAGATCGTCCATATTGTGCGGCATTTGCTCAGGCGATCGGTGACCAGCCAGACCGCCTTGTGGCCGTCCCAGAGGGTGCCGCGCTCGGGTGCAGGGACGCCGCGACCGACGTCGACCAGAGGTCGGTAGGCGGCGGGACGGGCCGCGAGCAGTGCACGGATCGGCCCGGGTCGCCAGTTCACGGTGTTGTCGACCAGCAGGCAATCCCCGGGGGTCGACTTGGCGGTGATGACGTCGGCGACGTCACTGTAATCCCAGCCCTCTTTCGCGTACCGCTGCCGTTGCGACGTCAGGTAATTCGGGAAAGCCGCCGCGCTGAGCACGACCAGAACCAGGGCGATCCAGCGCTTCTGACGGGCGACCGCCACGATGCAGACGGCCAGGACGATCGCCATCGCGGGTGTGCTGAAGAACAGGTAGCGGGGATAGTAGTACGGGTCGCTGATCGCCGAATAAATCAGGCTGATCGCAGTCGGCACGGCCATCCACGCCCCGCAGATGATCAGCAGTCGACGAGTGTCGTCGACAGATTCCCACCGGCCCCACTTCCGAACCGCAAGCGCAGCAACGAGAATGGTGCCCGCCAGGATGCCGAACGGGGCGCTGTTGTCGAAATATTGGTGTTGCAGAACGTCGAGCACGCTGTGCCAACTCAGCGGATAGATCCAGGCGACCTGGAAACTCTGGCCGTGCGCGAACAGCATCAACGGGGTCATCGCGGCCACCGCCACCGCTGACGCGATCGCCCACCGCACAATCACGGATTTGCGGCGCCCCAACAGTGGTGTCACCACGGCATAAACCGGCACCAGCAACACCAGATACAGGTTCAGCATTATCGACAGCGTCAGCGCCACGCTGTAGAGCACCCACAGCCACCACCGGTTGCGCCGTATCGTGGTGATCAGCAACACCGTCAACCAGACCGCGGCGACCGCCTGGAGCGCGTAGGAACGGCCTTCGACGGCGGCCCAGGTCACGCGCGGCAGGATGGCGAACACGACGCCGGCGCACACCGCGGTCGTTCGCGACGTGAACAGCTTGGCGAACACCACGACGCCGGCGGCCGCGACTCCCACCGCCAGGAAGCTGGGCACCCGCAGCCAGAACTCGGTCGGTGTGACCAGGGCGAGCCAGCCGTGCATGAGCAGGTAAAACAGCCCGTGTACGGCATCGATGTGGCCCAGCATCCGCCACAGGTCGGGTATCGGTCGGCTGGCGGCCGAAATTGTCGCGCTTTCGTCGAACCACAGCGACGGGCGGCTAGCGACTGCGCCGCCGATCACGGCGGCCAATACCCCCACCCAAAGGGGGTCGATCAGCGCGCCGCGCGGCCGAGGGGGCGGGTCGCTTGGGGCGACTGCCGTCGTCGGCTTTTCGAGTGTTGTGGCAACCATGATGTTTGTCACTGTAAAGGTCAATCGGTGAAACTGCTTACTCGTCCGACCAGGTCACACACCGTTCGGGCCAGAGTGACCGCGGACCATGAATGGCCTTGGCGCAATTCGGATAAGCTAAAACGATTGCACAGCAACAGTTTTCAAGTAAAGGAAGAGTTTGCTAAGAGCTTTTCCGGGATATTTGTCGGCCTAAAGTGTGATTCAGCCCGCTGGTTGCGCGGAATTGTCGACCGCGTCGGCGTATATCAAATCCAACCACCCGGGGTCAGGCAAAGCGATACTCTCTGCAGTTGGCGTAGCAACCGACACCTGGGAGGGTAAATGAGCGCCTATCGGACCGTGGTTGTAGGAACCGACGGCTCGGATTCGTCGTTGCGCGCGGTGGACAAGGCAGGCAGCATCGCCGGGGCAGACGCCAAGCTGATCGTGGCGACGGCGTACCTGCCTCAGAATGAGGACGCCCGGGCCGCCGACGCCCTGAAGGGCGAAAGCTACAAGGTGACCGGCAGTGCGCCGATCTACGCGATCCTGCAGGAGGCCAAGGAGCGGGCCCAAGCCGCGGGCGCCAAGAACGTCGAGGAGCGTTCGATCGTCGGCGCCCCGGTGGACGCGCTGGTGGGGCTGTCCGAGGAAGTCGACGCCGACCTGCTGGTCGTCGGCAACGTCGGCCTGAGCACCATTGCGGGCCGGCTGTTGGGGTCGGTGCCCGCCAATGTGTCGCGGCGCTCCAAGGTCGACGTGCTGATCGTGCACACCTCGTAAGCGGTCGTTCGCGCACGTCAACCCGGTGATCGACACCGCTCAGTACGGGCCGTGGGCGCTGATTGCGGGCGGCTCGGAGGGTGTCGGCGCCGAATTCGCCCGACTGCTCGCTGAGGCGGGTCTTCAGCTGGTGCTGGTCGCCCGCAATGCGGAGGCGTTGGGGCAGACCGCCGAGCAGTGTCGGCGATACGGCGGCGAGGTTCGCGCCGTGCAGGCCGATTTGAGCGCCCCCGATGCCTGCGCTCGCATCGCGGCGGCGACCGCCGGGGTTGAGGTGGGGCTGCTGATTCTGGTCGCGGGCGCGAATACGCACAGCCACGAGTTCCTCGACGGCGATCTCGCCGAGTTTCAGCGGGTCATCGACCTCAACGTGTCCACGCCGCTTGCCCTGGTGCATTACTACGGGCAGGCGATGCGATCCAGGCGCCGGGGCGGCATTGTGCTGCTCGGTTCGCTGGCGGGCTACCTGGGTTCGGTCCGGCACACCGTTTACGGCGGCGTCAAAGCCTTCACCAGGATCTTCGCCGAGGGGCTCTGGTTGGAGCTCCGCGAGCACGGCGTCGACGTGCTGGAGCTGGTGCTCGGCGTGACGCGAACACCGGCGATGCAGCGGATCGGCCTGAATTTCGACGCTCCCGGCATCGTCGTCGCCGAGCCCGCCGACGTGGCCCGCGAGGCGCTGGAATGGCTGGGCCGGGGCCCGGTGCACGTCGTCAGCGGCAACGAGAAGCTGGTGGAGCTGCGCAGCGATGCTGACCGGGCCGGGGCCGTTCTCGGCGCCCATCGGGCGATGCAGAGGCTGCTGAACGCGGAGAGGGAGCAGCGATGACGGTGGAGGAGCGGCTTGCGGCGCTGGAACGACGGCTCAGCCGGGTCGAAGACGAGCTGGCCATCAGCCGCCTGATGGCGTCGTACGGCCCACTGGTGGACGCCGGAGACGCCGACGCCGTCGCGCGGCTGTGGGCTGAGGACGGCGAGTACGACGTGGACGGCTGGTGCATGCGCGGCAGGGCCGACGTCGCTGAGATGGTGCGGTCGCCGGCGCATCAAGGTCTGATTAGCCAGGGGTCCGCGCATTTCCTGGGCCCGGTTCACGTCGACATCGACGGCGACGAGGCAATCGCGGTGTGCGAGTCGATCGTGGTCCGGCACAACGAGGACGGCAGCGGCTACCGGGTGTGGCGGGCCGGCGCCAACCACATCACGTTGCGGAGGACGCCGGCGGGCTGGCAGATCGTCAAGCGCGCCACCCGCAAGCTGGACGGCTCTGACGAGGCGCGGAATCTGCTGGCGGTCGGCGCCTTAGGGCGCCCACTGTGACCGGTCAGCTGACAGACAGGGTCGCGCTGGTTACCGGCGCGGGGGCGGGCATCGGCGAAGCGATCGCGCGACGGTTCGCCGAGGAGGGTGCCACGGTGGTGGTCGCCGAGCGCGACGAATCCACCGGCCGTGACGTCGCCGAGGCCGTTGGTGGGCTGTTCGTCCATGTCGACGTCTCGATGCGCGACCAGGTCGAAGATGCTGTCGCGCAGGCTGTTTCGTCGTACGGCTCGATCGATGTGGTGGTCAACAACGCGTGGGGCGGCGGCTCGATCGGCCGGGTCGAGAACAAAACCGATCAGCAGCTCGCCGACGGGATCGCCGTCGCGTACTACGGGCCGTTCTGGGCGATGCGAGCGGCCTTGCCGCACATGCGATCACGCGGCTGGGGACGGGTCATCAACGTGTGCAGCCTGAACGGGGTCAACGCACACATGGGCACGCTGGAGTACAACGCGGCCAAGGAGGCGCTGCGCGCGCTGACCCGGACCGCCGCCCGGGAGTGGGCGCCGTTCGGCGTGACGGTCAACGCCATCTGCCCGGCGGCCAAGAGCGTGGCATTCATGCGCGCCATCGGCGGCAACCCGGACATCGCGGCCTTCGCCGACGCAGCGAATCCGATGGGCCGAATCGGGGATCCCTACCTCGATATCGCCCCTGTCGCGGTGTTCCTGGCCTGCGAGGGCAGCCGCTACCTGACCGGCAACACGCTGTTCGTCGACGGCGGCAGCCACATCAACGGGGCGGCCTGGACACCCGATCTCGACCGCGCCGACGACGGTGCAGAGCGAAGCGATGCGCAGGAGCGGCGCCTATAACCCGCGACCTGAGCGACCCCTACGCGTTGGCGAGGTCGTGTCGCGCCAACCGGAAGGTGCGGCTCCACGCGTCCGGGCCCGTCGTCAACGTGACCTCGACCGCGCCACCGGACGTGACGACATAACGCTCTTCGACGTCCGGGCCGTCGTCGCGCCGACTCACCGGCAGCCGCTGCAGCTCTTGATCGTCGTTCAGCTCCGGATCGAACGCGAAGAACACCGGGTCATACGGCGTCACGTCGCCGTCGGGGTGCCCGTCGCGCAGCCGACTGCACTCCACGAACCGGAAGTGTCCGATGTTGTGCGCGGCACGGTAGGTCCGCGTGACGACGAAGGGGGGCTGGCCCGCGGTCGGCAGCTGCGCGCCCTTCGGCACGATCGGATCGAAGCTGACGTCCTCACCCGCACAGGCCTCGCGAAACACCCCGAAGTGGCGTGAAAGGCGTTCGGAGAGCGTGAATCCCGCTTCCTTGTCGAGGAAGGCCGCCAAGCCGATGGCCGTTGCCGCGAACGGGTGCAGCGAGCGTTTGACCCGTTTCTCGTCGAACACGCTGCGCAGCGTCCGGGCGACGAGCGGAAAGCTCCCGGCCCCGCCGACCACATAGATGCCCGCCACCTCGGACCAGTCGACGTCGCCGCCGGCCGAGTCGTGCAGCACGCGGGAGAGGGCCTTCACCGTCTTGTCCACCAACGGCGCGCAGGCCGCGTAGACGTCGTCGATCGCGCAGGAGAACGGCGGCTTGCCGACCACCGTCAGGTCGGCTAGGAATCGCCGGGTGTTGGGGCCGACGGCCTCCTTGCGCATCGCGCACTCTTCCAGAAGCAGACCACGCGTCGCCGCGTGCATCTTGCCCAACCCGGCGCCCTCGTGCACGAGCTTGAGGATCGTCTCGTCGAAGTCGTCGCCGCCGAGGCGCTGGATGCCCTCGCTGGTCACGACTTCGTTGAACCGCCCCGTCATCCTCAGCAGCGACGCGTCGAAGGTGCCGCCGCCGAGGTCGTAGATGAGGACGTATTCGCGTTTGGCGGTGATCGTCGACCGGTATCGGTGGGCGTATTCGAACCCGGCGGCCGACGGTTCGTTGAGCAGGGCCATCACCTCAAAACCGGCCCGTGCGAAGGCATCTAGCGTCAGGAAGCGTTGGGCGCTGGAGGCGTTGGCCGGCACGCTGATCGCGGCCTCGATCCGCTCGCCGGGCGCGAGGTCGGCGTTCGAACGTTGCTGAAGATCGCTCTTCAGCTGGGCGAGGAAACCCGCGAAGAGGTCGGCAAGTCGATAACAGCGGCCCGCCAAGTCCACGGTCGTCGTCGGCCCGGCGTCGTTGAGCAGCCGTTTGAACGACCGCAGCACCGACCAGTCCGGATCGTGACGGACCGCGGCCGCGGCCGGGCCGAAGCGAAGCTTGCCCGCGGTGTTGGCGGCGACGAGCGACGGCCAGGCGTCCACGCCGTCGAACGACACCACGGGATAGTTACCCCGGTCGACGATCGCCGCGACCGTGTGCGTTGTGCCGAAGTCGATCCCCACCCGCATCGCCTGAGTTTAGGGGTCGCGGAACGGATTTCGCGTCGCTTTCGCTCAGCTGCCGTTCGAATCGCCGGAGTCTGGCGGTCGGTGCTGTTAGAAAAGCGCCAGCAGTTCGGACAGCAAGCTGGTGCTGCCGGTCGCGGCGGCGGTGCCGGTTTCGGGTCCGAGCGGCGAGATGATGTCGTATACGTAGTCGGCGCCGGTGGCAAGGGCGTTGCCGTGGGTGAACAGCACCCCGGCAAGGTCGTTGTTGAAGCCCTCTCCCGCCGTCGCGTTGTCGGGTGCGCTCGCCGAGCCGAACGGATCATTGACGAAGGCGATGTTGCCGTTACCGTCAAAGGCGTAGGCGGTGCTGTTGTCGGGGCCGTAGACGTATGCGTCATTGTTGTTGCCGCCGTAGGCGATAACCGTGGTGTCGTCGATGTTGGCACTGGTGTTATCGATCGCGGAGTTCCCGTTGCCCTGGCCGGCGTACGCGTAGTCGTCGGCGCCGGTCGCGTTGCCGGAGAAGCTGGCGTAGTTGTTGTCGCCGCTAGTGGCGTAGGAGCCGTCGCCACGGCCGTCGGTGTTGCCGAAGGTGTAGGCGGTGTCACCGTTGCTGGTCGCGACGCCGTTGCCGGCGTAGGCGCCGGAATTGGAGCCTCCGTTGTCGCCGATATCGATGGCGGTGTCGTGGCTGCTGGTACCGAGATCGGGATCCCCGGTGAGGCTGTTACCGCCGGCGAATGCACCGTTGTAGGGTCCGCCGGTGTTGTTGCCGATGTCGTAGGCGGCGTCGAAGTTGTTGCCCGAGGTCGCGGTGAGCGATCCGGCCTCGGCCAGCGCGTTGGTGCCCGACGCCAACGCGTAGTCACCGGTGCCCCCTTCCGCGACGGCGGTGGCGCCGTTCCCGTAGGCGATCGCCAAGCCGAACTCCCCGGCGACCGTCGTGGCTGTTGCGGCGTTATCCGTCGTCGGGAACAGGTCCATGCCGTCGAAGGAGATCTGGAAATCGTAGGTGTCCGCCGCCGCAACCGGCGAGTGGGCCATCGCCGCTCCGATGCCCAGCCCCACGGCGAGCGCTCCGAGCCGGGCAAAACCGCGAGTCTTCATGCTGCTCCTACTAAATGCTCAGATTGGGCTCAGGTAGCAGCAATGTTAATCAAGCGTGCAATAGGCGGTCAATGCTGTAAGGCCTGCTCACGGCGGTGTCAAGAGATTGTTGGGCCGCGTAAACCAATGGTGCCCCGGCGCGGGCGTGTCGGAGGCCGCCGCCGCAACGCCAAATGGCGCCCCGGCCCAATAGCGGGCGGGGCGCCATCCAGTTCGAGAATCGACCTGCGAGTGGGATGGCGATCAGCCGACCGCACTCTCACGCCGCCGGTAGATCAGAAGCTGCTGAATATGCTGACCAACGGTTCGAAGACGTCGGTACTTCCCGATGACGACAAAGTGTCGATCGCGGCAAATCCACCTTGATCCTCCCAGCCGGCGGTGGCGCTGGTGAGATACTCGGTGAGGAAACTGTCCTCAGAACCGTATACGGTCGTTCCGGTCGGTTCGGTTATCGTGCTTTCCACCGTGGTCGGCAAGCCACTACCGTCGTACGTAGTCGTCCACGTGTCTTCGGTGCTACCCAAGCCGAGTGTGAATTCGTTGGTGTAGGTGAAGTCTGGGTAGGTGACAGCGGGCGCGGGCAGAGCGGCGTAGTCAATGGTGTTGCCGTCGTTTCCGTCGGCGCTGGCGATCGGCGCGGTGCCGACGAACGCTGCGGCGGCCAGGGCTCCGGCTGCGGCGCCGAGGACGGCGATTGCACCTTTGCGAACGGGCAAGATGCTCATGGGATGCTCCTATCTCCTATTCAGGTCTGTCTCAGGTAGGAAGAATGGTAATTACGCGCCTGATAAACCGTCAATCCTTTTAAGGCCTGCTCTTGCAGCCAAAATGAAGATTTTCCACAATCGTTCTGAAATATAATTATTCGGCTTGAGAATCGCGTTTCGAAGCGAATCGTTATGCACGTCAAGAAATAGCTGAGCTCGATGATCCCGGCAGCGGGGGAACGGTCTGTGCTACCGCCACGGGCGGGGCGGTAGGACCGACACGGGTAACCGAAAGTTCGGGCATTAGGCCGCTGAGCAGGGGATTCAGCAAATTCTCAACTAATACTCAGCAGTTTGCCGATTACGGCATCCGAAGGTTCGGCCGGCGCTAGCATGGGCAAATGTTGCAGGGGGTGGACCACAGTCGTGACGTCGGCGTCCTGCTGTCGCAATTGGGCTACCACTCTGCAGCACTGCTCGCGAAGCAGCTGTCGGCCATGAAGCTAACGCCTGCGCATGCCGGCATCATTCGTGCTGTCGCGGCGCGACCGGGACAATGTCAGCAAGCTCTCAGCTCCTACCTCGGCGTGACAGCCAGCAGGCTTGTCGGCTACGTCGACGACCTCGAAAGGCGAGGGTTCGTCGAGCGCCGCCGGCACGAGACCGACCGTCGTCTGCACGCTCTTCACCTCACCGAGCGCGGCAGGGAGCTGATGGGCAGGATCTCGGAGCTATTCGATCAGCGGGAGCGCCGTCTCACGGCGGGGCTCGACCCCGAACAATACGACGCGCTGCGCGACCTGCTCGCCACAATTGCGCAGGAGGAGGGCCTTAAGGCGCTTGCCCACCCCGCGTTCCGCACCCTGGGTGAGCCTGCCAAGCCGTTCGGCTGATCGCGCATTCAGCACCCCGACCGCTCAGATATCCACCCAGACACCAATCTGCGACCCGATGCGCGTTACTTCCTTGCCGGCGCTGCCACTGCCTTGGGGCAGCACCGGTGTCTGGTCGTAGGGGGTGCCGTCGGCCTTGACGAAGAACAGGCGCTTGTTTGGCAGATTCTCGAAGATGATCGCGAAGGACGAGCCGCCATAATTGAACGTCCCCATCTCTTGACCCTTGGTGACCATCGCGCCCTTTTTCATTTTCGGATCGAACGTGACGGTAGAGATCTCGCTCATGCCCAGTGGCATGCAGCAGACGTGTCCGTAATCCGCGGTCTTGAACACGATCAGTCCACGAGCGTTCACCGCCGTGAGGTACGGCAGCGAGGCGGTGGTGGCTCCGGCGAAATCGGGGATGACGAGTTTGTTGAAGAACGCTCCGGGGATCGCCAACGGGTCGAACAGCACCTCGCCGTCGACGGGGCACCACCATCGGTGGAAGTCGTAGGGGTTTAAGTACGTCTGGAAGATGTAGCCGCCGTCGAAGAGGTCGACGAGTTTGTATTTGTCGATGACGGCTTGCTGCTTGGGGACCGGCGAACTGAGAATGTCGGCTAGCGAGTACCGCATGTCCTTGAACCAGAAGACGTCCCTTTTGGCGACGTGCGGTTGCCACCGAAAGAGCGACCCGTCGTTGGGAGAGTTGACGATCCGGTTGGTTCTCGGGTGCGCGATGGGTCGTTCTTTCTTCGGGTTCTTGAACCGTCGCGTGAAGAACGAGTTCCAGGATTTCCAATAGGGGAGCTCCGGGAAGTCCTTCTTCCAGATGTCGAAGTCGTAGTGCTTCTTGGCCGCCGGGGAGAGCCATTGTTCTCCCTCGACGCGGAACCCGGTGTTCGACTCGGGGGTGTCGAGAAACTTGTGCCAGTCGTTGAGGATGGCGGACATCTTTTCGTTGAACATCGGAAGCCGGAACAAGGTCGCGCCGCTGAAGGTGGGATCGATTCCTGCCATCCATGCCGAGAAGGGAACGCCGACGAGCTCGTTCTTGACGAACCCGGGCGGGTGACTCAAGAGCTTGTTGAATCCGTTGAGCAGCGTGTCCTTGCACTCGATTCGATGCACGCCGACCTGTTTGCCTTGGTGGGCTTCGATCATGTTCAGGTTTTCCCGGCAGGCGCTCTCGACGAGGTATCGAACGATCTCGTTGCCGTCGATGTAGTCGCTCAGCTCCTGAACGCTTGTGGCCCAAGGCTTCTTACCCGCTGCGCGAACATGCTTGAGGAATTCCGGTATCGCGGGGCTGCCGGCGTGCGGCAGCCATCCGCTTTGGAGGTTGTACGGGTACCGGGGGTCCGCGGCCAGGTAATCGTGGATTGGGTAGATCGCCGTTCGGCCGTGCGGTGACTCAGCCATCCGTTTCCTCCGGTCGTTTTACATCCTGTTGATCACCAGCGACGGCCAGGTGTCGACCCGCGGTCTACCAGCCGCGTTCCCGCCATTCGGCGAGGCTGGGCCGCTCGGCGCCCAGTGTGGTGTCGTCACCGTGGCCGGGATAGACGACGGTGGAGTCGTCGTAGACCTCGAACACCCGGGTGCTGACGTCGTCGAGCAGCTGGTCGAAGTCGCCGGGCTGCCACGTCTTGCCGACGCCGCCGGGGAACAGGCAGTCACCGGTGAACAGCTGGGTCACCCCGCCGGTGGCGGGGCCGTTCAGCGCCAGCGCAATCGATCCTGGTGTGTGACCGCGTAAGTGGATGACGTCGAACGTCAGGTCACCGATGTGCACGGTGTCCCCACCGGCTAGTAAGCGGTCCGGCTTGACCGGCAGGGGGTCGGCGTCGATCTCGTTGGCGGCGGTCGGCGCGCCGGTGGCCTGCGCCACGGCTTCCAGCGCCTGCCAGTGGTCGAAATGCTGGTGGCTGGTGACGATCAGCGACACCTTCGGCGCGTAGTTGCGCACCAGGTCGACGAGAACATCGGCGTCGTTGGCGGCGTCGATCAGCAGCGTTTCGCCGGTTGCGGAACACGTCACCAGGTAGGCGTTGTTGTCCATGGGACCCACCGACGCTTTGAGGATCGTCGCGCCCGGCAGGGTGCGGCGGGCCGCGGTGCCAGGATCGACGTGCCCGGTGTAGTTGTCGTCCAGGACGGTCATACCAGTTACGGTACTGGCCGACGAACGGTTGGGGCCAACGGGATTGGCGCCGGGCTAGTTGATGCCCCGCTTTCCAATCGCGGCCTCAAAGGGCATCGGAACCGCGTTCGCCGGTTCGCACCCTGATAAGCGACTCGATCGGCGTCACCCAGACCTTGCCGTCGCCGATCTTGCCGGTGCGCGCCGCGCCGACGACGGCCGCGACCACGATGTCGACGTGTTCATCGTCTACGACGATCTCGACGCGCAGCTTCGGAACGAAGCCGACCTCGTACTCGGCACCTCGGTATACCTCGGTGTGCCCCTTCTGGCGTCCATAGCCACGGGCTTCGCAGTAGGTCAAGCCGTGCACGCCGGCTTCGTCTACCGCGATACGGATATCCGCGATTGTGAACGGCTGAACGACTGCGGTGATCAGCTTCATGTCGTCAGCCCCTCGCGGCGTCCAGCCGCCCGGTGACGAGGGTTTCGTCGGGGTAGGCCTCTTCCATGTGCACGCCAATGTCGCCCTGCTCCAAGAGTTCTTCGGGTGCACGCAGTTTCATGAACAGGCCGAGAATCTTCAGGATGGCAAACGTGACGAAGGCGTCCCAGGCGATGATGGTGAGTGCCGCCAAGAGTTGGACCAGGATTTGCGCCGGATGATGGCCCCACAGCCAACCCGCGTTGGAGACGTCTTTGACGTCTCGGCCGTTGCCGAGGTAGATGACGATGTGCGGGTCGGCGAGCACGCCGACCAGCAGGCCGCCTGCCAGCCCGGCCACGCCATGGGTGTGTACGACGCCGAGGCTGTCGTCGACCTTCCTGAACAGGCTGGTGCGGCTCAGCCAGTTCCACGACATCCACACCAGCGAGGAAGCCACCACCCCGATGATCATGGCGCCGAAGCTGTTGACGAAGCCGGCGGCGGGGGTGATGGCCACCAGCCCCGAGATCATGCCGTTGATGGCACCCAGCAGGGTGGGTTTGCGCTCGCGGCTCGCGAAGACGTCCCAGATTACCCAGGTCAGCAGCGCCACCGCGGTGGCCAGGTTGGTATTCAGCACGGCCAACGAGGCGTTGGCGCCGGCGAAGTAGGGGTCACCGCCGTTAAACCCGTTCCAGCCCAACCACAGGATGCCCGCCCCAACCGCGGCTACCGGCAAGTTGTTCGGCACCGCGCGTTCGCGGTCGCGGGCCAATCGGGGCCCAATCACCGCGGCCGCGACAAAGCCGCTGGTGCCGGCTGCCAGGTGGATGACGTATCCGCCCGAGTAATCCAGCGCTCCGGTGCTGAACAGGCTGCTGACCCCGGTGTGCGGCTGGGCCCAAAAGCCCCCGCCCCACACCAGAAAGGCGTTGACCGAGTAGGCAAACGTGGACCATAAGGGCACGAATATCAGCCACACCTTGAAGCTGATTCGGCCCGCCACGCTGCCCAGGAACAGCAGCGGGGTGATCGCGGCGAATACGAATTGGAAGTAAGCCAAGGTGGTCTCGGAGAATCGGAACTTGGGCATCGCCCCGTCCAGCAGCGGGATGACCGCCTGGTGCTGATTGTCCGCGCCCAAGATGCTGCGCGGCTTACCGACTGCGGCCTGCAGGATGCCCGGTCCAAGCTTTTGCGGCTCCCCGAATCCCATCTTGAAGCCCCACAGCACCCACACCACCAACACCAGCGAAAATCCGGTAAAGGCCATCAACATGGTGTTGACCGCCCACTTGCGTTGGACGAGGCCGCCGTAAAGTACGGCAATACCCGGAATGCTCATCAGGCCGACCAGAGTCGCCGCCACCAACTGCCAGGCGTTGTCTCCTGCGCTGAGCCAATCGGGATAAGGGTTCATGCCGGTCACCCTTCGGTCGCTGTTACGCGCCACGCGAGTGCAGATTCTGGCCCCGCTGGGTTTCTGTCAGATGATCAATTGTTAATTCTGGATTTCTGCTTGCCGGTGGGTCGCGCTTCGACGTCCGGCGAACGTCCGGCGGCTGACAAACAAGTTCCAGTGCAGGTTGCGGCCGATAACCGTCAGCTACGGCGGGATCCTCGCGATTCGACACTGCGCGAGAACGGCTTCCGAGTGGGCGTCGTGCTGGACGGACACCGCGCGACACCAATCGCGCGCTTCTGCGCCGCATGCGTGCTCGACTGCGCCGCCCATCGAACTCGCCATCGTGACGGTCACGCAGCTTTCGACGGACTGGCGATTACCCGAAGAGTGGCCGGTCAGTTTCCAGGCCGCCACCCCCACGGCGATTCCAGCGACGAAAACGACGGCCGCTATCAACATGGCACGGCGTTCGCGACGGGTCAGTGGGTCGGTCGGTGGGGTCTTGCCCGTGTTGACCGTCGGCAGCTCCTTCGTGCGGAGAACTCGATCGATCCACAATAGAGGCATTGCTGCCAGCACGGCACGCTCACGACGTCGTAGGTCGGCGTCGGGCGGGCATCTTCTCCATGGAGTGTCCGTCCGCAGTGCCGGGTCTGTCGGAGGGGACACATAGCATGGATGTGACGTGTCTGTTGAACGCTCGGAAAGGGATTGCGTGGCTGATCGCCTAGTCGTGAAGGGTGCGCGTGAGCACAATCTGCGCAGTGTCGATCTTGATTTGCCGCGCGACGCGCTGATCGTCTTCACCGGGCTTTCCGGCTCGGGAAAGTCTTCGCTGGCGTTCGACACGATCTTCGCCGAAGGCCAACGGCGCTACGTGGAATCGCTGTCGGCCTACGCCCGCCAGTTCCTCGGTCAGATGGACAAACCCGACGTCGACTTCATCGAGGGGCTCTCGCCGGCGGTGTCGATCGATCAGAAGTCGACCAACCGGAACCCGAGGTCGACGGTCGGGACGATCACCGAGGTCTACGACTACCTGCGGCTGCTGTACGCGCGGGCCGGCACGCCGCACTGCCCGGTCTGCGGCGAGCGGATCGCCCGTCAGACCCCGCAGCAGATCGTCGACCAGGTGCTGGTGATGCCCGAAGGCACCCGGTTCCAGGTGCTCGCCCCGGTGGTGCGGACCCGCAAGGGCGAATTCGCCGACCTGTTCGAGAAGCTCAACGCTCAGGGCTACAGCCGGGTCCGCGTCGACGGCGTGGTGCACTCGCTGACCGATCCACCCAAGCTCAAGAAGCAGGAGAAGCACGACATCGAGGTGGTCGTCGACCGCCTGACCGTCAAGGCCAGCGCCAAGCAGCGGCTCACCGACTCGGTGGAGACCGCGCTGAACCTGGCCGACGGGATCGTGGTGCTCGAGTTCGTCGATCACGACCACGATGCCCATAACCGCGAGCAGCGATTCTCCGAGAAACTAGCCTGCCCGAACGGCCATGCCCTTGCCGTCGATGACCTTGAGCCACGGTCGTTCTCGTTCAACTCGCCGTACGGCGCGTGCCCGGAGTGTGCGGGTCTGGGCATCCGCAAAGAGGTCGACCCCGACCTGGTGGTGCCCGACCCGGATCGCACGCTGGCCGAAGGCGCGGTCGCGCCATGGTCGATGGGCCACACCGCCGAGTACTTCACCCGGATGCTGGCCAGCCTCGGCGAGGCGATGGGCTTCGACGTCGACACACCGTGGCGCAAGCTACCGGCCAAGGCGCGCAAGGCAATTCTGGAGGGCTGCGACGAGCAGGTGCACGTCCGGTACCGCAACCGCTACGGCCGTACCCGGTCCTACTACGCCGACTTCGAAGGCGTGCTGGCGTTCCTGGAGCGCAAGCTGGACCAGACCGAGTCGGAGCTGATGAAGGAGCGCTACGAGGGCTTCATGCGCGACGTGCCGTGCCCGGTGTGCAACGGCACCCGCCTCAAGCCGGAAATCCTGGCCGTCACGCTGGCCGCCGGCAAGCACGGCGCGAAGTCCATCGCCGAAGTCTGCGAGCTGTCCATCAACGACTGCGCGGAGTTCCTCAACGCGCTCACGCTGGGCACCCGCGAACAGGCGATCGCGGGGCAGGTACTCAAGGAAATCCAGTCGCGCCTGGGCTTTCTGCTCGACGTCGGGCTGGAGTACCTGTCGCTGTCACGTGCCGCGGCGACGCTGTCCGGTGGTGAGGCGCAACGGATCCGGCTGGCCACCCAGATCGGCTCCGGACTGGTCGGCGTGTTGTATGTGCTCGACGAGCCGTCGATCGGGCTGCACCAGCGCGATAACCGTCGGCTCATCGAAACCCTCACGCGACTAAGGGATTTGGGTAACACACTGATCGTCGTCGAGCACGACGAGGACACCATCGAGCACGCCGACTGGGTCGTCGACATCGGCCCGGGCGCCGGCGAGCACGGCGGCCGCATCGTGCACAGCGGCACCTATGCCGACCTGCTGACCAACCCGGACTCGATCACCGGCGCCTACCTGTCCGGCAAGGAAAGCATTGCCGCCCCGGCGATCCGGCGTCCGGTCAACAAACGACGCCAACTCACCGTCGTCGGCGCCAACGAGCACAACCTGCGCGGGATCGACGTGTCGTTCCCGCTCGGCGTGCTGACCTCGGTGACCGGGGTGTCGGGTTCCGGCAAGTCGACCCTGGTCAACGACATCCTGGCCGCGGTGCTCGCGAACAGGCTCAACGGCGCCCGGCAGGTGCCGGGCCGGCACACCCGCGTGACCGGCCTGGACAACGTGGACAAGTTGGTGCGCGTCGACCAGTCGCCGATCGGTCGCACACCGCGATCCAACCCGGCCACCTACACCGGGGTGTTCGACAAGATCCGTACCCTGTTCGCGGCGACCACCGAGGCCAAGGTCCGCGGCTACCAGCCGGGCCGATTCTCGTTCAACGTCAAGGGCGGTCGCTGCGAGGCGTGCACGGGCGACGGCACCATCAAGATCGAGATGAACTTCCTGCCGGACGTCTACGTGCCCTGCGAGGTCTGCCACGGCGCCCGCTACAACCGGGAAACCCTGGAGGTGCACTACAAGGGCAAGACCATCTCCGAGGTGCTGGACATGTCGATCGAGGAGGCGGCGGAGTTCTTCCAGCCGATCACCGGCATCCACCGCTATCTGCAGACGCTGGTCGATGTCGGCCTCGGGTATGTGCGGCTGGGCCAGCCGGCGCCCACGCTGTCCGGCGGCGAGGCGCAGCGCGTGAAGCTGGCCTCCGAGTTGCAGAAGCGTTCCACCGGTCGCACGGTCTACATCCTCGACGAGCCCACCACCGGCCTGCATTTCGACGACATCCGCAAACTGCTGGACGTCATCAACGGCCTTGTCGACAAAGGCAATACCGTGATCGTCATCGAGCACAACCTGGACGTGATCAAGACGTCGGACTGGATCGTCGACATGGGACCCGAGGGCGGGGCCGAGGGCGGGACCATCGTCGCCGAAGGCACCCCGGAGGACATCGCCGCGGTGCCGGAGAGCTACACCGGCAAGTTCCTCGCGGAGACGCTCGGCGCTGCGTCCGTCCCCGCACCCCGGCGGTCGACCAAGCGGCGCAAGGTCAGCGCCTAGCTGCCCGCCTCGTCGCGCATCGATTCACGGATTTGGGCCAGTCGCTCGGAAGCGGCGCGCTGCCGGGCCTCGTACTGCTGCTCGACCTCGCGGCCCTCCGGGGTTTCCGCATCCAATTCCTTTGCCCCGATTGATGTCTCGTACCGCGACTCGATCTTCTCGCGGACCGAGTCGAACGTCGGAACACCGGAATCCGTGTAGCCCGGGTCGACGTCGGCCTCGCTGGGGGGAATTTTCGGCTCTTCGGGCACGGTGTCAGGCTACCCGGATTACCTGACGACAGGCTCGGCGCGCGGCTCCGAAATCGACAGCGGGCGCGATGCGAACGGCAACGCGATCCGCGGCACACCGGGAGTGCCCAGCCTGCCGGCCAGCCAGGGCAATGCCTCCGCAAACGCGTTGCTGGCGAACGGCCAGTCATGCTTGCCCGGCTGAGCCACGACCGCGCAGTTGATGCCGTTCCCGCGGCCGAGTTGGCACAACGTCTGCGCGGCGACCGTCTGTTCGGTGGGCGGCTCGATGAATTCGCGTTGGCCCAGTCCGACTTCGCCGGCGTCTGTCACCGAGACGCCACGATGACGTTTCGGCGGATTGCTCGACGAGATGTCGAACCAGCCCGACACCCCGGTGTAGCTACCGTGTCTGGCGATCACCGTCGCGGGATCGAACGCGGCCCACGCGTCGGCGTTGCCGCCGAACAGCCGGGCGATCGTCTGCGCCTTGGTTCCGGCGTCCGGGCCCATGTTGCCGGCGATGTCGACGAATGAGCTGAACAGCTCGGGATGCATGACGGTGAGGTCCACGGCGCAGGTGCCGCCCATGGACCAGCCGACGATTCCCCATTGCGCCGGTTCAGGGCTCACACCGAACCGCGAAAGCATGAATGGCACAACGTCTTTGGTGAGATGGTCGGCCGCGTTACCGCGACTCCCGTTCACGCACTCGGTGTCGTTGTTGAACGCCCCGCCGGAGTCGACGAAGACGAAGACCGGGGCGTAACCGTCGTGGGCGGCAGCCAGGTCGTCGATCGTCTTCATCGCGTTGCCGGCCCGCAGCCAGTCCGAGGGCGTGTTGAACTCGCCGCCGATCATCATCACCGTCGGCAGCTGCGGCGGCGGACTGCTGCTAAACCACTTGGGCGGCAAGTAAACCAGCTCGCCGCGGTGTTTGAAGTGCGACGCGTTCTCGGCGATCGTCACCGGCACGACGCTGCCGTGCGCGGGCTGGACGCCGCTGGACGCCATCGCGCTGAGCTTGGACACGTCGGTCTGGTAGGGCAGTGGGCCGGCGGTGAGCTGATCCCACGCGGTCTGCACGGTGGGGAAGTAGCCGACCCACACGTTGAGCGTCAACCCGGTGCTGAGCAGACACAGCGGGACGGCCAGTAGCGACGCGCAGCGCCGCCACGACGGTGCGCCGCGCCAGCCCACGACGACGACGGCCATGGCGGCGCCGCTGGCGGCGATCCAGCACCACAGCAGGCGCGGCGCGGGATCGTCAGCGACGCCGTCGGTGGTGATGTGCCAGTGCGCCCACAGTGCCAACGCAGCGCCGAAAGCCGCTGCAACGGGGAGCCATATCAGCCGCCAGCGGCGGGATCGCCAACCGACCGCCGTCAGCAGGAAAGTCACGCTGACCGCCTGGACCGCGCCGGGGACCCAGCCGTGCATCAACGAGGTGTGGTTTTCGGCCAGCACCAGAATCGCGAGGTTCGCCGTTGAACCTGTCACGCAGTCCATTGTGACTCTTTTTGTGTGCGTTGAGCACGACTTTTAATCGATCCGATGCCATTTCGTCGGCGTCGGTTCGGTTAGCGGGGCTTGGCCAGCGGGAAGGTCAGGGTCTCGCGGATGCTGCGGCCGGTGATCATCATGACGACCCGGTCGACGCCCATGCCCAGGCCGCCGGTCGGAGGCATTGCGTATTCCATCGCCTGCAGGAAGTCCTCGTCGAGTTCCATGGCTTCGGGATCCCCGCCGGCGGCCAGCAGCGACTGCTCCTGCAGCCGGCGCCGCTGCTCGACGGGGTCGGTGAGCTCGCTGTAGGCGGTGCCCAACTCGACCCCCCAGGCCACCAGATCCCAGCGTTCGGCCAGGCCGGGTTGGCTGCGATGCGGCCGGGTCAACGGCGACACGGACAGCGGGAAATCGATGTAGAAGGTCGGCTGCTCGGTGCGCTCCTCGACCAGATGCTCGTAAAGCTCCAGCACGATCGCGCCGGCGTCCCACCGCGTCAGGTAGGGGATCTGCGCGGCATCGCACAACTTGCGCAGTTTGGCCAAGCGGGTGGTGGCGTCGATGTGCTCACCGAGCGCCTCGGATACCGCGTCGTGCACGGCCTTCACCGGCCAGACGCCGGAGATGTCGACCGCCTCGAAGCAGTCGTCCGCTCCGCCCGGCTTGGGCCGCATCACCACCTGTTCGCCGTTGGCGGCCGTGGCGGCGTTCTGGATCAGCTCGCGGGCGCCGTCGATCCAGTCTTTGTAATCAGCGTGCGCCTGATACGCCTCGAGCAGGGTGAACTCCGGGTTGTGGCTGAAGTCGACGCCCTCGTTGCGGAACGCGCGACCCAGTTCGAACACCCGCTCCACGCCACCGACGCACAGCCGCTTGAGGTACAGCTCGGGCGCAATCCGCAGATACAAGTCGAGGTCGTAGCTGTTGATGTGGGTCATGAACGGGCGGGCGGTGGCACCGCCGTGGACTTGTTGCAGGATCGGCGTCTCGACTTCCAGGAAACCCTTGTCGTTCAAGGTTTCTCTGATCGCGCGTAGCACGCTGCTGCGGGCCGTGATCAGCTCGCGCGACTCGGCGTTGATCGCCAGGTCGACATAGCGGCTGCGCACCCGCGCCTCGGGATCGGTCAGCCCTTTCCACTTGTTCGGCAACGGCCGCAGGCATTTACCGATCAGCCGCCAGCGGCGCACGATCAGCGACTGGGTCCCGGTCTTGCTGAAGCCCATCTGCCCGGTGACCTCGACCAGGTCGCCCAGGTCGATGGCCTTGGTGAAATCGGTGGTGCGGCCGTGCTCGAGGATCGAATTCTCCAGCAGCAGTTGCACTTCCGCCGACCAGTCACGCAGCTGGGCGAACAGCACGCCGCCGAAGTCGCGGATCCGCAGCACGCGGCCCGACACTGAGACGGTGCTCTGGTCGTCAAGGCCGAGCGCCTGAGCCACCGTGTGGCTGGGCGGCTGTCCCACCGGGTAGGCGTCGATGCCACCGTCCTGCAGCTTCTTCAGCTTGGACAGCCGGACGCGCATCTGCTCCGGCAGTCGACGATCGCCCTCGTCGTCACCGAAGTCGGCTTCCTGCAACGCCGTTACGTCCGGTGCCGAGCCGTCCTGATGCAACAGCCCGGTTGCCAACAGCGTCGGCGGCACAGCCGGGTGATGGCCGGTGTGCTGTTCGTTGCGCCGAGTGAACGGCAGCACCAGAAAGCCCTCGGCGATCACCGAGGCCACGCCCACCCGCGGAACCATCCGAGCGTCCTCGTAGCAGGCGTAGCGAGGAATCCAGTCGGGCTGATACTTCACGTTCGAGCGGTACAGCGTTTCCAGCTGCCACCACCGCGAGAAGAACAACAAGAATCCGCGCCACAGCCGTGCCACCGGCCCGGCGCCCAGTTGGGCGCCCTGCTCGAACGCCGACCGGAACATGGCGAAGTTCAACGAGATACGAGTGATGCCGATCCGTTCGGCGTGCAGCGCAAGGTCGCTGACCATGAGCTCGATGGTCCCGTTGGGGGACTGCGGTGAACGCCGCATCAGGTCCAGCGAAACGCCGTTGTGCCCCCAGGGCACCAGCGAAAGCATTGCCACCACGGTGTTTTCGGGTGTGATCGCTTCGACCAGCAGGCATTCGCTGTCGGCCGGATCGCCGAGCCTGCCCAGGGCCATCGAGAAGCCGCGCTCGGCTTCGGTGTCTCGCCAGCTGTCGGCGCGCGCGGTCACCTGCGCCATCTCCTCCGGCGCGATGTCGTGGTGCCTGCGGACCCGCACCGTCAGCCCGGCGCGACGGGCCCGCGTCACGGCCTGCCGTACTCCGCGCATGTCCCGCCCGGACAGCCCGAACTCGGCGGTGTGCAGAATCGCCTCGTCGCCAAGCTCCAACGCGTTGAGGCCTGCCGAACGAAATGCTTTGGCCCCTGCGGAACTGGCGCCCATGTTCCCGGGCGTCCAGCCGTAGGACTGGCACAGCGCCAGCCAGGCGTCGATGGCCTGCGACCACGCCCGCGGATCACCGATGGGGTCGCCGCTGGCCAGGCAGACCCCCACCTCGACGCGGTAGGTGATCGCGGCGCGACCGCTCGGCGCGAAGATCACCGACTTGTCGCGACGGGTGGCGAAGTAGCCCAACGAGTCGTTCTTGCCCCACATCTCGAGCAGCCCGCGGATCGCGGACTCGTCCTCACCGGTGAGGGCGTTTTCGGCGCGCTGTGATTGGAACAGCACAATCGCGGCGGCAATCAGTGCCATCGCGCTGAACAAACCGAAGAGGGCGTTGAGGAAGACCGGCGGCTTGCCGCTGAACTCCGCCGATGCGACGACGGCGAATCCGACCACCCGGTTGACCACATAGAACAACCGGTCGTCGGCGGCCAGCGTCTTGGGGAATGTCTCGACCAGACCCCAGGACAGCAGGATGCCGATGGCCCAACCGGTGACCAGCACGCCCGCCGCCTTGTACAGCGCACCCTGGCGGACCTTGGCCCAGAATTCGCGGTAGGCCAGGACCAGCACCAGCAGCGCGGCCAAGTGGAAGCCGAGCCCGAGCGTCTCGCCGGCCCGCCGCAGCGGGGTGATGCCGTCGTCTGTCAGGCCGTCGACGTTCAAACCCGCAGCCAGCAGCAGGTTCAGCACCAACACCCACCAGGCGATGCGCTTGCGGGCGGTGAGCGCACCGGCTAGCAGGGCCAGTACGAACGACCAGGCGAAGCTGGTGTCGGGGAAGTTGAACAGATAGTCGTTGATGAACTCCCTGGGGACCCTGATGAGCCAGCGGATGACCGGCGACACACTGGCGATCAGCGACAGCGTGGCGATCACGCCGACCGTCCAACCGGCAGCCGCGGGCACCCAGCGGAGCCGGGAATTCGGCTGGCTCCGCGGGCGAGACGCAGTGAGGGTCACAGACCGCGAGGATATTCGGTTCGGCTATGAAATGTGTGTTGACCCATTCAGAGAATGATGCGCGTCGCGGGCACGACCGGGCCGGCCCGGCCGCTGGATGACTGAGCTCAGCGTCATCACTGCTAGACTCGCGTTCGCGACCGTCTCCGGCGAAGGCCAGAGGCAGCAAGTGGAGTCCCACTCCCACCGTTGTCCACAAGATCGATCTGAAGGCTCAACGGTCCGGTCACAGGCACCCGAGCGGTGCTGGTTCTGCGTTTGCGCAGGCGGCTTCGGCCGTGATCGGTCGGCACCGGGCCCTGCTTATGCAGGGCTTTTTTGCTGATGGCGTGGCATTCCAACCGCTGACTCCGGACGAACCAGGTGGCGGTGGCTATGGAACCAAACTAGGGAGGCCCCATCAGCACTGAGACCCGCGTCAACGAGCGCATCCGTGTACCTGAAGTCCGATTGATCGGCCCTGGAGGGGAACAGGTAGGCATCGTGCGTATCGAAGACGCTCTTCGCGTCGCCGCGGATGCCGATCTCGACCTTGTCGAAGTCGCGCCGGACGCCAGGCCACCGGTCTGCAAGATCATGGACTACGGCAAGTTCAAATACGAGGCGGCGCAAAAGGCGCGTGAGTCTCGCAAAAACCAGCAGCAGACCGTCGTCAAAGAACAGAAATTGCGACCCAAGATCGACGATCACGACTACGAGACCAAGAAGGGTCACGTGATCCGATTCCTGGAGGCCGGAGCGAAAGTCAAGGTGACCATCATGTTCCGCGGACGCGAGCAGTCCCGACCCGAACTGGGTTACCGGCTGCTGCAACGCCTGGGCGCAGACGTCGCCGACTATGGCTTCGTCGAGACATCGGCCAAGCAGGACGGACGCAACATGACGATGGTGCTGGCGCCACACCGCGGCGCGAAGACCCGCGCGCGTGCGGCCGAACAGGCCGCGACCCCCGCACCCCGGCCCGCACCCACCAGCGACACCGAACCGTCGCCTAACTAACACCGACAAGACAGAGGACCCATGCCCAAGACCAAGACCCACAGCGGCGCATCGAAGCGATTCCGGCGGACCGGCACCGGCAAGATCGTGCGTCAGCAGGCCAACCGTCGCCACCTGCTCGAGCACAAGCCGACCAAGCGGACGCGCCGGCTCGATGGCCGCACCGCCGTGTCGGCCAACGACACCAAGCGAGTCAACAAGCTGCTGAACGGCTGATCGGCGCCCGTCCAGGGCCCATCGCCGGAACAACAACCACGTCCACCCGAGGAATAGGAACACCCCCATGGCACGCGTCAAGCGGGCAGTCAACGCCCAGAAGAAGCGCCGCACAATACTGAAGGCCTCGAAAGGCTACCGCGGCCAGCGATCCCGCCTGTACCGCAAAGCCAAAGAGCAGCAACTGCATTCACTGAACTACGCCTACCGCGACCGTCGGGCGCGCAAAGGCGAGTTCCGCAAGCTGTGGATCTCCAGGATCAACGCCGCCGCCCGCGCCAACGACATCACCTACAACCGCCTCATCCAGGGTCTGAAGGCCGCCGGCGTCGAGGTCGACCGCAAGAACCTCGCCGAGATCGCGATCAGCGATCCCGCCGCGTTCACCGCGCTGGTCGGCACCGCCCGGGCCGCATTGCCCGACGACGTCAACGCGCCGTCCGGAGAGGCCGCCTAACCGCTCTCGGTGCTCACTGAACGATCGACCCGGGTGGTCGCCGCGGTAAAACTGCACCGGCAGGTGGCCCGGCGCCGCGCGCAGCGTTTCCTGGTGGAGGGCGCCAACCTGGTCGAGGCCGCCTCGCGGCGCGGCCTGATCCGCGAGATGTTCGCGACGGAGGATGCCGCGCAGCGGTACGCCACACTGCTGGCCGGCCACGACGCGGCGGTGCACCTCGTCACCGAGCGCGCCGCGAAAGCCCTGTCCGACACCGTGACTCCGGCCGGCCTGGTGGCGGTGTGCGAGCGGCCCAGTCCCGGTTTGGCCGAGGTGCTCGCCGACGCGCCCCGACTCGTCGCCGTGGGCGTGGAGATCGGCGAGCCCGGCAACGCGGGCACGTTGATCCGCATCGCCGACGCGATGGGCGCCGCGGCGGTGATCTTCGCCGGACACGGCGTCGACCCCTATAACGGCAAATGCCTGCGGGCGTCGGCGGGCAGCATCTTCTCGATCCCGGTCGTCGTCGCACCGGACGTGATCGAGGCCGTCGCCGCTCTGCAGGCGGTCGGGCTGCGGGTGTTGGCCACCACCGTGGACGGCGAACTGTCCCTCGACGACGCCGAGTTGTCGGCGCCGACGGCATGGCTGTTCGGCGCCGAGGCCCACGGGCTGTCGCAGGAGCTGGCCCAGCAGGCCGACCGTCGAGTGACGATCCCGATGGCCGGGGGAGCGCAAAGCCTGAATGTGGCTGCGGCAGCGGCGATCTGCCTCTACCAGAGCGCTCGCGCCCAGAGCCGCTAGGCCGCCTTGCCGCGGCCGCGCGCCGGCCGTAACCCGGCCAGCGAGAACGTGGTGTGCACGAGCGACCCGGCCCGCTCGATCAGGCTCTTTGGCAGCGGGGTGCGTGGCGGGAAGTAATGCATCGGCAGCCCGCGGCGATCCGACGGCGGCGCCACGAAGCCCGGCGCCTCGACCAGCGGGGCATCGGCGGAAACCCGGCCCTCGGCGCGGCGGTAGGCGGCCAGCGCCCGCGGATGCAACCGGATCTCGTCGGGAACCGCGAGAAACGCCAGCTCGACCAATTTGCCGAACAACCGCAGCACCACTTCGTCGCCCGGTGTCCAACGCATGCCGGCCTTTTCGCGCACGGCCGGCTCGAACAGCCCGGCCGCGATCCACCGCTGCCCCGCGACGAGCGGCTTGAACAACTGGTCCCAGATCGGCGTGGGCATCAGCACGAATTTCGGCTTGGGAATGCGGATTTGGAAGATGTCCAGGACGGCCTGATTTATCTCCAGCTCGTCGCGGCCGACCCGTTCCCAGTACTCCTGGAAGTCTTCCCACGACTTGGGCACCGGCCGCATGCTCATCCCGTACATCCGGTACCACTGCACGTGTTCGTCGAACAGCTGGCGCTTTTCGGCCTCGGTCAACCCGCCGCAGAAGTACTCGGCCGTCTTGATCACCAGCATGAAAAACGTTGCGTGCGCCCAGTAGAACGTCTCGGGGTTCAGCGCGTGGTAGCGACGTCCGGTGGCGTCGACCCCTTTGATGGTGTGGTGGTACTGCTTGATCTGCTCACCGGTCTTGGACGCCCGGTTGCCGTCGTAGACGACGCCCATGATCGGATACACCGATCGCGCCACGCGTTGCAGCGGTTCGCGCAACAGGATTGAGTGCTCCTCCACGCCGGCGCCCAACTCCGGATACATGTTCTGGATTGCGCCGATCCAGACGCCCATCATCCCGGTGCGCAGGTCGCCGAAGTACTTCCACGTCAGCGAGTCCGGACCCAGGGGAGACGTCTCGTCGCGCGGCACAGGCGTGCGCGATGGCTTCAGCGGCATCGTCGTCGTCATCACGGCCTCCTGGTCCGAGGGGCGATCAGTTCACGATAATGTTGACAACGCATGTTGTCTACAATTTCGGGGTGCGTGGCGCCAGCCTGTTATCAAGTGTCGCCCTGACCGTCGCAACGCCGTGATCAGGCGGTTTGTCCAGGATCGTGGCGCACACCACGACGACGGTCGTTGCCGGTCCATCCGGACACGACCTACCCTGAGCGGTGTGGAACTCGGGCCCCAACCGGCGTCCGGCGAGCCCGAGCAAACGGTGACCACGCCGGATCCGCCTGCTACGCGATCGCATTCCGCGCCGTCGCTGCGCGGCGCGGCGGAGTGGCTGCGCAACAGGAACCAAAGTCCCGAGGTGATCAAACTGATCCGCCGGGCCCGCCGTGCGTTGCCCGGCGACCCGGAGTTCGGCGACCCGCTATCGACCGCCGGTGAGGGTGGGCCGCGGGCGGCCGCACGCGCGGCGGGGCGTCTGCTGGGTGAGCGTGGCGGCGCGTCGCGGGAGATCAGCCTCGGCGCGCTGCAGGTGTGGCAGCACCTGACCGAGTCGGTGTCCCGGCGTCCGGCGAACCCTGAGGTCACCATCGTGTTCACCGATCTGGTGGGGTTCTCGACGTGGTCGCTGCACGCCGGCGACGACGCAACCCTGAAGCTGTTGCGGCGGGTGGCGCGGGCGGTTGAGCCACCGCTGCTCGACGCGGGCGGCCACATCGTCAAGCGGATGGGCGACGGCATCATGGCGGTTTTCGCCGATCCGCTCGTCGCGGTCGGCGCCGTCCTCGAGGCCAAGCGCGCGCTGAAAGCGGTCGACGTCGACGGCTACAAGCCGAAGATGCGGGTGGGCATCCACACCGGGCGCCCGCAGCGACTGGCCGCCGACTGGCTCGGTGTCGACGTCAACGTCGCCGCCCGGGTGATGGAGCGCGCGACCCGAGGCGGAGTCATGGTTTCCGGAGCCACGCTGGACCTGCTCGCGCAGGGAGATCTGGACGTGTTGGGCGTCACAGCCAAGCGGGTGCACCGCTCGGTCTTCGCGGCCAAAACACCAGGTCTACCTGCGGATTTGGCCATCTATCGGCTCAAGACCTCCGGCGGAACTATTAGCGAGTTGTCAGGTTCGGATAGTCCGGATGACGACGGGCCGGAGGCATAGTAGATAGCGATGGTATTGCAGATATTGTCGCGGCTGTCGCGTGTCCGGATCACCCTGGGCTACGCGGCGGTGCTGGTTGCCGTCAGCGCCGCGCTCGTGGAGCTTGGTCCGCGGGTGCGTGCGCAGGTCATCGCGCAGGCCAGCACCAATCTGCACAACCTCGCCCGCGGTCATCTGGCGACCCTGCTGGACAGCGCGTTCGTCACCGATTCCGGTCCGATGTACTTCTGGTTGCCCTGCCT
>Ga0335075_10003133_pt1 | contig 26440 bp, 25 predicted proteins | sample Lox_Sample_24_FD_206723 | JGI IMG/M metagenome (GOLD analysis project Ga0335075, IMG submission 206723) | Soil microbial communities from Loxahatchee National Wildlife Refuge, Florida, United States - Lox_Sample_2.4 | ecosystem: Environmental > Terrestrial > Soil > Wetlands | place: USA...
GGACCGTGCCGCCGGCGGGCATTCCCACCACGCTGGTGATCGACCGCAGCGGGCGGGTCGCGGCGCGTATCGTCGGTCAGGCGTCGTACAACGGGCTCGAAGCACTGGTCGATCAGGTGAGGGCGGAGCGCGGATGACCTGGCTGCGGACCTCGCCAAAAGCTCAGCCTGAACCGCCGGACGCCGGCCAGGCCGACCAGGACGGTGCCGTTGCTCGCGACGGGCAGGGCCGCGTCGCCGTCGGCCGGCAAGGCGCAGGTGCTGTCGACGGGCAGGGCGGTGGCACTGCTCGCCGCGGGATCGCCGCCGACGGGCGGGGCAGCGCCGGCGGTGGCACCCAAGCCCTCGCTGACGACGGTCTCGAGCCCGCGGGCGAGCCGGCCGCCGGCCGGTCCAGCGCCGTCCCGATGGGCGTGCTCGGCTGGCTGCGGTGGGGCTGGCGGCAGCTCACGTCCATGCGGACCGCACTGGTCCTGCTGTTCCTGCTAGCGGCGGGGAGCGTGCCGGGATCCCTGCTGCCGCAGGAGGCCACCAACCCGTCGGGGGTCTCGCAGTACTACCTCTCGCACCCGCTGCTGGCCCGCGTGCTGGGCGGCCTGTCGCTGTTCAACGTCTTCGGCGCGCCGTGGTTCGCCGCCATCTACATCTTGCTGTTCACCTCGCTGGTCGGCTGTGTGCTCCCACGCACGCTGCGCCTGGTCGGCTCGGCGCGGCAGCCGCCGCCGCGGGCTCCGAGCAACCTTGGCAGGCTGCCCTTCTCGGTCAGCTACGCCACCGCGCTCGCGCCGCAGCAGGCGCTCGACGCGGCCGCGAGGGCGCTGTCGGCGCGGCATTTCCGGCTGCGGACCGGCCCGGGCTGGGTATCCGCCGAAAAGGGGTACCTGCGAGAGGTCGGCAACCTGCTGTTCCACATCGCGCTGCTCGGCCTGCTGGTTTCCATCGGGCTCGGCGGGCTGTTCGGCTACAAGGCCGACCGGCTGCTCGTCACCGGGAGCTCCTTCGCTAACACGGTGACCGCGCTGGACGAGTTCCATCCCGGCCGTCTGGTCGGCCCCCAGGACCTGCAGCCGTTCACGGTGTCCCTGGAGCATTTCAGGGCGTCCTACGTGACCTCGGGCCCGCTTACGGGCCAGCCCTCGTCGTTCACTGCGGCCGTCCGCTACTCAGACACGCCGCAGGGCCCGATGCACAGCTACACGCTGAGCGTCAACCACCCGCTCGTGGTGGACGGCGTCCGCGTCTTCCTGATCGGCCACGGTTATGCCCCGACGTTCCGGGTCACCGACGGCGCCGGGCAGGTGGTCTTCGACGGGGCGGTTCCGTTCATCCCGGTCGAGACCTCCGGGCTGACCTCCGAGGGCGCAATCAAGGTCCCGGACGCGCAGCCCCAGCAGCTTGGCTTCGCAGGGGTTTTCCTGCCGAGTGCCATCGACGTGAACGGCCGCCTGGAATCGTACTTCCCGGCGGCGGACAACCCGATGGTGAGCCTGGTCTCGTACTCGGGCAACCTCGGCATGAACTCGGGACCGTCCCAGTCGGTGTACACGCTGAACACGGCCGGCCTGCACGAGCTGCCGATCGCGCCGCGGCCCCTGGCCATCGGCCAGTCGATGAAGCTCCCCGACGGTCTGGGCACGCTCACCTACACCGGGTACCAGCAATGGGTCAGCCTCGCGATTACGTACGACCCGGGGCAGACGCCGGCGCTCGTCTCCGGAATCGTGGTCCTGGCCGGCCTGCTGCTGTCCTTCATGGTGCGCCGACGTAGGGTGTTCGTGCGCGCCACGGCGGGCGAAGCGGGCGGCACGACCGTTGAGCTTGGCGGGCTGACCAGGTCCGACGCGGCGGGTGGTTTCGAGGAAGAGTTCTCGGGCCTGACCGCCGAGATCAGCGGACTGCACCAGGGCCGCCCGGACAGCGGCCAGGAGCCGGGCACCCCCGGCTCGCCCCGAGACGCCCGAGCCGATGCCTCTGGCGTACCAGACGCCGGTTCACCGGAACCGGACCCGACCGACCCCGAATCAACCGCCGGGGAGTGAGCTCACGTGCCCGTCAACACCGGACTCGCGGACGTCAGCAACGACTTCATGCTGGCCGCGGTCGCCATCTACGCGCTCGCCATGCTGGCCTACGCATGTGACTTCGCGTACGGGAAGAAGAAGGTGCCCCAGGTGCGGGCGGCAAAGGTGCCCGCGCTGGTCGGCGCCGGCGTCGGTGAAGCGTCCGCCGGCCAGGCCGCACCCGCCGCTGACGGAGCCGCGACGGTGACCTCGCCCGCCGACGCCGGTGGGGTCGGCCCGGACCGGCCCGGCGTGGCCGCGCTGCCCGCCCGGAGCGCCCTCGGCCGCTGGGTGACCATGGCGGTGACGCTGACCTGCACGGGGCTTGCGGCGCACATCACCGGGGTGGTGCTTCGCGGCCTGTCCGTGCACCGGCTGCCGTGGGGCGACATGTATGAGTTCATCATCTCGCTGACCTGTGTTGCCGTTGCGTTCTTCCTCGGTGTCATGCTGCGGTACCGCGCCTACTACCTGGGCCTGTTCGTGATGGGCGCCGTGACGCTCGTGCTCGGGCTGGCCGAGACCGTCATCTACACCCCCGCCGGGCCGCTCGTCCCGGCGCTGCAGTCCTACTGGCTGGCCATCCATGTGACCGCGATGACGCTGGCCACCGGGGTGTTCTTCGTTGCCGCCGTGATCGGGATCGCGTACCTGTTCGTCGACCGGCACGCCAGGCGGGTCGCCGCGGGCCGCCCGGCCGGCGCCGACGGCATACTCCGCAGGCTGCCTGGTCCCGAGGTGCTGGACAGGCTCGCCTACCGGACTGTGGTGTTCGGCTTCCCGATCTGGACCTTCGGCGTCATGGCCGGCGCGATCTGGGCTGACCGCGCCTGGGGCAGCTACTGGAGCTGGGATCCCACCGAGACGTGGGCGTTCATCACGTGGGTGGTGTACGCGTGTTTCCTGCACGCCAGGGCGACCGCCGGCTGGCGCGGCCGCAGGGCGGCCTACATCCAGCTGACCGGGTTCTGCTGCCTGCTGTTCAACGTGACCGTGATAAGCCTGCTCATCCCCGGACTGCACTCCTACGCGGGCCTGACCTGACCGCTTTGGCCAGCGCGGGCCTGACCTGACCGCTGTAGCTGGCGCGGGCGGCGGACCTTGCCCGCTTTGGCCAGCGCGGGCCTGACCTGACCGCTGTAGCTGGCGCGGGCGGCGGACCTTGCCCGCTTGGCCAGCGCGGGCCTGACCTGACCGCTGTAGCTGGCGCGGGCGGCGGACCTTGCCCGCTTTGGCCAGCTCCGTCCCGCGCGTGCTGAGGTTCGGGGGATCAGTCCCTGGCCGCACGCGGATTTGATCTTGGCGGCTGGGCCGCATTCCCTTGATCGTGGTTAGCTGACGCGCATATGTGCGTGCTATCTACCATGATCATGAAACGCTGCAGTCGGGCACGTCGAGGCGGCTACCAGGCTCACCTCGCTGGCTACCATACGCCACGATACCGTGACGCACAGCAACGACTTGCTCAGCGATGGGAACGTACCGGTTGCTGAGCGACGGGTGCATACCGGCGAATGCGCGCACCGATGATCGACACGCGGATTGATCTTGGTACTCGGCTCGTTCCCTGCGGTAGAACCGGATCGCAGCCTTCCTGGGCTCAGGCGTCGTTGTCGGTGTCACGCAGGTAGCGGATCCTCCGCGATAGCTCCTCGAGGAACTCCAGGTCATCGTCGGGACCCATCGGGCGGTAGATCTCGCCGGCGCCGCGGATCCCGGCATAGCCAACCCGCGAGTCGAAGCCGGGGTCCATCGCCCGGCCTGCTGGGTGGCGCCGGAGCGCTTCCTGCTGGCCAAGGCTTGGAGTGCCCGCCAGATGGGGCGGAAACATGACCAGCCGCCTGTCCGGCCTCCCGGCGGCGACCCAGGCCACGGCGCCGAACACCGAGAAGCAGACGATGATGAGCGCCCAGGTGCGCTTAGTGAACCTGCGCAAATCGTAAGCCGGGGTGACCGCAACATCGATCAGGCAAGGCACTACGAAACCAACCGTGACCAGCCCAAAGAATATGCCGACGAGCAACATGGCCGCAGCCTAGCCCTTACCATGCCATGCTCGCGCCTAAATCGGCCGAGTGATCCGGTCTGGTCCAGGCAGACCGTAATAGGTTACATTCAGTAACGTGAGGTGAGGAAGGCGCGGATCCGTCGTAACCTGGCGGCCTGTCGACCCAGGGAGACAACGTTATGCGGATCCGCTTACTCGAGAGTATCCGCCGCTCACGCCGCCGCCAGGATGCAGCCCAGACGCTGGCAGGTGAGCGGGGCGGGGAGTCTCCGGGGCACACTCCTGCTGCGTCCGCCGGCGCCCACCGCAGGGCTGGGCGCCGATGGTTCAGGCTGCCCCGCATCGGCGGTGGTCAGCCAGTGCCGCCCTGGGCGGACGCGCCCCAGACCGGCGGCGAACCGGTCCCGCCTCCTGTGGGCGTCGGCCAGCCAGGGCCACCGTGGGCCGACAGCGAACCGCCCTTCCCGCTTGGCAGCGAGCGCGCTCGCTTTCCGGGCTCTCCCGGCGCGGCTGGCCAGCCGGGCTCTCCTGGCGCCGCTGGCCAGCCGGGTTCTGCTCGCGCTGATGGTCGCCCGGGCTCTCCTGGTACGGGTGGCCGGCCGGGCTCTCCTTCGGGTGGCCAGCCTGGCTCTCCCCGGGCCGGTCACCAGCCCTTTCCCTCGCATGCCGACGGCGGCCAGCCGACAAACGGGGCCGCACCGCAAGCTCCGCTCGCTGGCTCGCGTGGGCCGGCGCCCCGTCGCGTGGGCCAGCCGGCCAGCCATGCCCTGCCGCGCAGGTGGGGAATCGCCAGGGCGGCGACGCGGGCAGCGCCCAAGGCGGGTGCGGCCGCCGATCCGGCTGTCAGCATGCGGCCGGGACGGCCCGCGCAGCAGGCCGCCCACGCGGGAGTCCCGTGGTACGAGATTGCTCAGAGCAACCGGACGGCGGCCGGTCGGCGGCATTGCGGCGCGATCGAGCCCCTCGTTCACCGGGAGTGGGCCGAGGACGTGGTGCCCCCACCTCAGATCGTGCGTGCCATCGACCGGCTTGCCGACCTGCCGCAGATCATCAAGGCGAAGCTGGCGACAGGCCTCGACGCCATCTACGTCGGAATGGGCGGTGTGCCCAGCCTGGACGACATGGGCCAGCTCAGCGGCGTCCCGCTGCCGTCAGGCCGCGCCACCTGGGACGCATGTGCCGGCGCCTACGGCGAGCGGAAGATCATCGTCGGGTCCAGGCCGTCGCCGTCGCCGGACGTCATGTGCCACGAAATCGGGCACGCGCTCGACGACGTCGACGGCTCTGGTGACCAATGGCAGTCAGACTCCGAGGAGTTCCATAACCTTTACGAACAGTGCTTGCCGCATATGGTGAGCGCCTTTCACCGGCAGCCAGGACTGCTCGGTCGCCGGGAGTTCTTCGCTGACGCTTTTGCCGCGATCGCATCACGGCAGCGGCCAGCCTTGGTGGAAATGCTTGGCGGCGATACTAGATCGGCGCTGAACGTAATGCTTTACTTCAACGTTCGCTACGGCATCTAGGGCGGAAGGGCGATGTACGTAATAAAGCTACCCAACGGCAATCTGTTGGTGCCCGAGTCTGCGACCGCGACCGTTGACGGCGGCAGGTACATAAGCGACGTCTATGTGGAGATCGGCCCGGACGACGCCGAGTACGAACGGCTCATCGGCCAGGCGATGACGCAGGAGGAGTTCGACGAGCGGCGCAGGCGCTGGCAGGAAGGAGACGAGCCGCTGCGCAGGCAGTTCCTTGACTTCCTGGCCCGCCGTGGCAACCCGGGGCACGCGCACGACCCCGCCGGCGGCCACGACAGCGCTTAGCCAGCGTCAGCCCCGCCATCTAGCCCGGCCAACCGGGCGTCTTCCGCCGCAGGCATCGCCGGCCAGTGCTGCCGCCCATTCGGCTGGTGCTGCCGCCTATAGGGCCGATGCCGTTTGCCATGCCGGCATCGCTTGCCCAGCCGAGGCCCTTTCGCCAGCCCATACTCCCGCCACAGTTGGGCCCCGGCGGCGCAGTCGGCTGGCATTGCGCGGCCGGTCGCAGCGACGGGGCTGGTCGCGTTTGCGCGCCTGGTTGGGATGGCGCGCTCGGCTAAGGTTGCGCGGCTGGTTGGGACGGTGGAGCCGGTTACGGGCGTACGGCTGGCTGAGATTGCGCGGCCGGTCGCGGCCACGGGGCTGGTCGCGGCCACGGGGCTGGTTGCGTTTGCGGGGCTGGTCGTGTTTGCGCGGCCGTCGGCGATGGCGCGAGAGGTGTCACCTTCATGCCCGCCGGTGCGTGATCCGGGGTGCCTCAACGCCTGTATGTGGGGGTGCTGGTGATCAGCAAGCGGACGTGATCCCGGCGCCGGCCGGCTCGTTCTCATGAAAGACCGAGGCTGGGCATGGCGGAACCGTCGGCTCTGCCCCGCCGGCGGTTGCGATGAGTCATGATATGATCACATATGGTGATGAATCACCGAGCGGCAGCTTCCTATGAGGGGTCAGGTACCAAGATCAAGAACGGCCCGTTAACCACGATCAAACCCCGCGTGTTGATCAGTAGCGCTCAGCCCCGCCACGTCAGCTACCCGATGACAACCGGGCCGCGCCACGGCCCAGCCGGCACCCCAAGCAGCAGACGTAGGGTTGCCAGAGAAGGGCCAGGATTCACGTAACGTGAGCGATCGTGGGTGCCGCCCGCAGATCGGTCCCGGCCGACCGCACGGCGTACCTCCTAGAGGGCCGGCTCTGGGGCCGCGGCTGAGTCGCCGCCCAGCAAAGCCCGGACCTCTGACTCCCGGAACCGCCGGTGACCGCCTGGAGTACGGATGCTGCTGATGCGGCCCGACGCCGCCCACCGGGTGACAGTTTTTGGGTCTACCCGGAACAGGGCCGCGACTTCACCCGGCGTGAGCAGCCGCTCACTGTTTCCGTCCATTCTGGCTATCCCTCCCCGATCGCCAAAGGAGCCTGTCCTAAGTGTTGCGACAAGAACGGTTTTTCTCCCTAGTTTCCGGAAAATCTGGTCTGGGAATCTCGCCGAACCGTCGCTGAAGACCCGGCGGGCGCGCCAGGAACGGCCCGCTGCCCAGGCATCGCGGCGTGGCCAATAAGCTGGGCTTACTATGCGTGCGACGCTTGCCTACACGATCTCGAGGATCCTGCTCTTCGTGGTCGTGCTTGGCGTGTTGTACCTCGCGCGCGTGCGCGGGGTCCTGCTGTTGGGCCTTGCCGTGCTGGTCAGCGGCCTGATTAGCTTCGTTCTGCTGTCCCGGCAGCGGGATGCGATGTCCGGCGCGATCACGTCCAGGATTGGCAGCCTCCGCCGACGGCTCGACGAAGGCACGCGGGCGGAAGACGACGAGTGACGCGGGCGGAAGGCAGCCTGACGCGGCTGGGCGCTCTGATGTGACGTGCGGGCGTTCTGATGTGACGGGCGGGCGCTCTGCGTCGCGGCTGGGCGCTCTGATCTGACGGGTCGGCGCCCTAGTGTCGCCGACGGCGTTCTGGTGTCGCGGGCGGCGTTCTGGTGTCGCGGGCGGCGTTCTGGTGTCGCGGGCGTTGCTACTGGGCCGGGGACAGCCAGCCACCCGATGTGAGCAGCCTGAGCACGGCCTCGGTGGCCTGCTCCCTGGTCATCTTCGAGGTGTCGACGACCAGGTTGGCGTCCTGCGGCTCCTCATACGGGTCAGAGATCCCGGTGAACTGCTTGATGAGCCCCGCCCTCGCCTTGGCGTAGAGGCCCTTGCGGTCGCGGGCCTCGCACACCTCGAGCGGCGTGGCGACATGGATCAGCAGGAAGTCGCCCACCTCGCTGACCATCTCCCTGACCCGGGCTCTGGCGGCCGCGTAGGGCGCGATCGGCGCGCAGATCGCGATGCCGCCGTGCCGGGCGATCTCTGCTGCGACGAAACCGATCCTGAGGATGTTCAGGTCCCTGTCCTCACGGGAGAACGTCAGGCCCGCCGAGAGCAGCTGCCGGACTAGGTCGCCGTCGAGCAGCGTGACCTTGCGGTCACCGCGCTCGGCGAGGACGTCGGCGAGGTTCCTCGCGATCGTGGACTTCCCCGACCCGGACAGGCCGGTCAGGAACAAGACGAAGCCTCGGTGCGACCGCGGCGGGCGGGCCCGTCTGAGCTCCCGGGCGACGGCGTCGGGGGTGAACCATGCCGGGATCTCGGCGCCGGCGTCCAGGAGATCGCCGAGCTCTCCCGGGGACAGGTCCCCGCGCTCGGTGCCTGCCTCGATGAGAGCGAGCGGCCGCCAAACCTCCGCGGCCGGGTCGTAGGCCCAGTCGCCCGCGCGGACCACCGGGATGGCCATGCTCACGCTGTCTGCGGGGGCAGAGGCGGCCCCCCCTGAGGCGGCCGGGCTGCCGTCGACCATGAGGTGCGATGCTCCGTACGCGGCGGCGACCAGCGCGCAGGCGGCGAGCTCGCGCTCGGGACCGATGTCGGCACCCCGGCCGCGGGCGGCCAGCGGCACCGGGATCACCATCGTGCCCGGCGGCAGGTTCGCGGCCGCGGCGAGCACCGCGCGGACCAGCGCCTCGGGCCGGTTCACCACTTCTGCGGGCCCGGTAATGAGGGGCAGCAGCAGCAGCCGCGCCTTGAGCTGCCCCGCCATGTGCCGGAGCTGGCCGATCTGCCTGCTGTGCACCGGGCCCCTGGTGGCGTACGCGAGCACCGGAGAGTCGCCGAAGGCGGCGCGTGCGTCGGCCGGCCGCAGCATGAGCCGGCGGAAGGGGCCGTGCTCCGGCTCCCGCGTGCCCGTGACAGGGCCGCCGAGCCGGGTTAGCCCCGCCTGCTGGCCGTTCCTCGCGGCGGGCAGGTCGCTGCGCTCCGTGATCCGCAGCAGGGCGAGCGGAGTGCCCTCCGGGTCGGCGAGCATGACCTGGTCCACATGCTCGGGAACGGCGTCACGGCCGACATCGAGGGTCACCGGGATCGGCCAGGGAGTGCCGTCCGCTAGCGTTCCCCGCTCGATGACGGCCGTCACGTCCGCCGCGCCCATGAACCCCGTCAGCGGCGCGAACACGCGCGACAGCAGCAGTTCCAGGTCGCCGAGTTGAGCCTCGTCCAGGGTAAGGAACGGAACTTTGGTGAGGTCAGCGGGCACGTCAGTCTGCGCCTCAGCAGTCACGTCAACCTCCGTCCGGCACGGCGCCCGGTCTACCCGCGCCGGTCACTGCAGCAACGATCGGACCTGCCAGGCGGGCCCGAGTTACACGGATGATAGCGCCGGTCAGGCAAGACGGCCGCCGGCGGCTACGGATGATGGCGCCGGCTGGGCAGACGGCCGCCCGCGGCTACAGCACCCGGGCGAAATGGCTCTCCGGCTTCCGGATCACGTAGCGCAGCTGATCGTGGGCGGCGGTCAGCCGCCCACGTGAGAGGCTGGCCACAAGCCTGCTCGCCGTCAGCAGCCAGAGCGGCATGGGGCGGTCTGCGAGGGTGCTGAGCGCCTGTTGCTGCGCGATCACCAGGCCCCGCCGCAGGACGTAGGACTGGACGCCGCGCTCCGATGCCAGGCGCTCATAGACGCCGGGGTAGGGGCCGGGCTCGCCCGGGCGGAGACGGCGCCAGATGAGCGCGCGGAGCGGCCCAGGCAGGATGCGGTCAAGGAATCCGACCGCAGACTCTCTCTCGCCGGTCCGCAGCAGCAACAGCCCGCCGGGCTTGAGCGCTTCGACGAGCCTGTCAAGGACGAGTTCGACATTGCTGATCCGCTCCAGCAGCGTGCAGTGCACGATGTCCGCCGACCGGGGCGTGAGCGGTGCCATCCTCAGGTCGGACAGTGTGCACGCGCCGAGTTCGGGGTGCGCGGCCACCGCCGCCTGGGCGGCCGCGGTGTCGTCATCGATGAGGCTGACCGCCGTATCGCAGCCGTACCGGGCCAGCAGCCCGGTGTCCAGGTCGCCGTATGCGGTCGTGCAGCCAGCCTGCAGCAGTACCAGAGTCTGGCCCGCCCGCTGGCCGGCGTAGTCGAGCGCCGCGGCGTTGAACATGCCCGCGGCCGCGCCGCTCCGGCCAGAGCGGTAGGCCATGACATCCGGCCGGGGCGCCCGGACTGCGGTCATCGTGGCGACGTTCGCGCCCGCCCGGTGACGCCCGAGCGTCCGAGCGCTGCGCGCGGCCAGGCCGTCGCTTGCCGAAACTCTCATCCCGCCCGTACCGTTCACGGAGCCTTAGCGTAGCCGTCCGAGTACGTTAAGTGGTTAAGGCGCGCGCGCAGAATGGGTCAGCTGTCTGGTCAGTGCCTGCCAGCCGTTAAGCTAGGAGCGTCCCGTCTCCCGGACGGACGGATCGCCCCGACGGGGGCGGTACGCCGGGCGCGGGCCTTTCGTGTTGTCCGCCCAAGTCATTAGGACGCGATGAGCCTCTCCGGACTTCTCCGGGTCATCACCGATGATCCGCAGCTTAGACGTGCGCTCGATGAGGCCGAGATACCAGGCTCGCCGGGCGGGGACCTGGTCGCACCGCAGGCACTGCGCCCGTTCCTCGTCGCCGCGCTGGCTGGCGCCGGCGGTGACCCGGGTGCCGGGGCCGGCGGCGCGGCCGGGGGCGGCGCGGCCGGGGGCGGCGGAGCCCGGAGGTTCGTGCTCGCCGTGACCGCGACGGCCCGCGAGGCAGAGGAACTGACCTCCGCGCTCGGGTCGCTGCTGCCCGATGGCGCGGTGGCCTACTTCCCGCCGTGGGAGACGCTGCCGCACGAGCGGCTCTCCCCGCGCTCGGACACCTCGGGCCAGCGGCTCGCGGTGCTGCGCAGGCTCAGCCATCCCGACCCGGCTGATCCCCGGTCCGGGCCGCTCACGGTCGTCGCCACCCCGGTGCGCTGCCTGCTGCAGCCCATGGTCGGCGGTCTCGGCGCGCTCGAGCCTGTTTGGCTGCGCCAGGATGACACGGCGGACCTCGACGACCTGGTGGCCCGCCTGGTCGAGATCGGGTACGCGCGGTCCGAACTGGTGGAAAAGCGCGGCGACGTGGCCGTCCGCGGCGGCATCCTCGACGTCTTCCCGCCCACCGAGGAGCATCCGCTTCGCATCGAGTTCTTCGGTGACACGGTCGAGGAGATCCGGTACTTCAGGGTCGCCGATCAGCGCAGCCTCTACTCCGCGCCGGACGGGCTGTGGGCGCCGCCGTGCCGCGAGCTGCTGCTCACGCCCGTGGTGCGCCAGCGGGCCAGGGAACTCGCACTCGAGTACCCCGGGCTGACAGACGTGCTGAGCAAGCTCGCCGACGGCATCACGGTGGAAGGCATGGAGGCGTTCGCGCCGGTGCTGGCCGAGCGGATGGAACTGCTTCTCGACTACGTGCCGGCCGGCGGCTGTGTGCTCGCCTGCGACCCCGAGCGGATCCGGGCCCGGGCCGCCGAGCTGGTCAGCACCAGCCAGGAGTTCCTCGAGGCATCCTGGGTGAACGCGGCGGCGGGCGGCGAGGTCCCGATCGATCTCGAGGCCGCGGCGTTCCGGCCGATCACCGAGGTGCGGGACGTGGCCGGGCACGCCGGGCTGCCGTGGTGGACGATCACGCCGTTCCTGACCGACCCGGCCACGGCGGCCGGCGCCGGGACCGCCCCGGGCCCGGCAATGATCCCGGGGACGAACATCCCCGTGGATCCCGGCGCCGCGGCGGTTGGTGCCGCGGCGGCCGGCGGCCCCGGGCCAGAGGACATTGACGGATACGGCGAGGCCGGGCGCGACTCGTTCAGGATCGAAGCAAGCCCGGCGGGCACGTACCGCGGCGACACCAAGCGTGTGCTCGCCGATATCCGGCAGTGGGTCGCGGACCGCTGGCCGGTGGTGCTGATCACCGAGGGCCACGGCCCGGCGCAGCGCCTCGTTGAGCTGCTGCGCAGCGAGGACCTGGGCGCCCGGCTCGACGACGTCGGGGACCCGGCGCGGCCGCCCGAGGCCGGCATCGTGCACGTGGCGTGCGGGATGATCTCCCACGGCTTCACCTGGCCGTCGGTGCGGCTCGCGGTGCTGTCCGAGGCCGACATGGCCGGGCAGCGTACGGGCACGACCGTGCCTGCCCGGATGCCGAGCAGGCGGCGCGGCGGCATCGACCCGCTGCAGCTCGTCCCCGGGGACTACGTCGTGCACGAGCAGCACGGCGTCGGCCGGTACCTGGAGATGACCAGCCGCACCGTGTCCGGGGCGACCCGGGAGTACCTGGTCATCGAGTACGCGCCGAGCAAGCGGGGCCAGCCGCCGGACCGGCTGTACCTGCCCACCGACCAGCTCGACGAGGTGACCAGGTACTCCGGCGGCGAGGCGCCGGCCCTGCACCGGCTGGGCGGCGCCGACTGGGCCAAGACCAAGGGCCGGGCCCGGCGGGCGGTGCGGGAGATCGCCGCCGAGCTGATCCGGCTGTACTCGGCGCGGACCGCGTCGCCCGGGCATGCGTTCGGGCCGGACACGCCGTGGCAGCGGGAGCTGGAGGACGCGTTCCCGTACGTGGAGACGCCCGATCAGCTCGCGGCGATCGAAGAGGTCAAGCGGGACATGGAGCGGCCGGTGCCGATGGACCGGCTGATCTGCGGCGACGTCGGCTACGGCAAGACCGAGATCGCGGTGCGGGCCGCGTTCAAGGCGGTCCAGGACGGCATGCAGGTGGCCGTGCTGGTGCCCACCACGCTGCTGGCGCAGCAGCACCTGGCGACGTTCAGCGAGCGGTATGCGCCGTTCCCCGTGGTGATCAGGCCGATGTCGCGGTTCCAGAGCGACGCCGAGGTGGCCGACACGCTCGCGGGGCTGGCAGAGGGCAAGGTCGACGTGGTCATCGGCACGCACCGGCTGCTGTCGCCGGAGGTGAGGTTCGCCCGGCTGGGCCTGGTGATCATCGACGAGGAGCAGCGGTTCGGCGTCGAGCACAAGGAGTACTTCAAGCGGCTGCGCACCGAGGTGGACGTGCTCGCCATGTCTGCCACGCCGATCCCCCGCACGCTGGAGATGGGTGTCGCCGGGATCCGGGAGATGTCCACGATCCAGACCCCGCCCGAGGAACGGCACCCGGTGCTGACGTTCGTCGGGCCGTACGACGATAAGCAGATCGGGGCGGCGATCCGCCGCGAGCTGCTCCGCGACGGCCAGACGTTCTTCGTGCACAACCGGGTCTCCTCGATCAACCGGGTGGCGGCGCGGATCGCCGAGCTCGTGCCCGAGGCCAGGGTCGCCGTGGCACACGGGCAGATGAACGAGCACGTGCTCGAGAACGTGATGAGCCAGTTCCTGGACCGCAGCTGCGATGTGCTGGTGTCTACCACGATCGTGGAGTCAGGGCTGGACATCCCGAACGCGAACACGCTGATCGTGGACCGGGCGGACACCTACGGCCTGCCGCAGCTGCACCAGCTGCGCGGCCGGGTCGGCCGGGGCAGGGAGCGCGGTTACTGCTACTTCACGTTCCCGCCGGAGAAGCCGCTCACCGAGACCGCGCACGAGCGGCTGGCAACGATCCAGCAGCACTCCGGGACCGGCGCGGGCATGTACGTCGCGCTCAAGGACCTGGAGATCCGCGGCGCGGGCAACCTGCTCGGCGGCGAGCAGTCCGGCCACATCGCCGGCGTTGGGTTCGACCTGTACGTGCGGATGATCGGCGAGGCCGTGACCGAGCTGCGCGGCGAGGGGCCGGCGGAGCGGCCGGAGGTGAGGATCGAGCTGCCGGTGGACGCGCACATCCCGCACGACTACGTGCCGGGCGAGCGGCTGCGCCTCGAGGCCTACACGCGGATCGCCGCGATCGACTCCGCCGACGACATCGCCGCCGTCCGCGACGAGCTGGCTGACCGGTACGGGCCGCCGCCGACCGCGGTGCACAACCTGCTCGCCGTGGCCCGGCTGAAGGCCCGGGCCAGGCGGGCCGGGCTCACCGACATCGGCCAGCAGGGCAACCACGTCAGGTTCTCTCCGGTCGAGCTGCCGGAGTCGCGCCAGGTGCGGGTGCAGCGGCTGTACCCGGGGACGCTGATCAAGCCGACGGTGCGTACCATGCTCGTACCGGTGCCGAAGGCGAACCGCGCAGGGTCGGGGTCCGGCCGGTCGGCGCCGGCCCGGTCCGCCATATCGCTGGGCGCCCCCCCGCTGCGCGATCAGGAACTGCTCGCCTGGTGCGAGGAGCTGATCGCCGCGGTGTTCGGGGACGTCGCTCCGGATGGACAGCCCTAGCCTTGAGCGGGGCGGCCGCCCGGCAAACCCCCGCCGCGGAGGAGACTCCGCGTGCAGACAGCGTAAGGAGGGAGCGTCGACGTGCTCCGCACCTGGATAAAGTTGGGCGCCGTCGCGCTCGTCGGCAGCGTCGCGGTCGCCGCGTGCGGGACGGTGCATATGGGCGCCGCGGCGATCATCGGCAACCAGCGGGTTTCATCGTCCACCCTGTCCGCCCAGGCCTCGAACCTGAACGCCGGCTACCAGCGGTACCGCAAGGAGATCCAGCTGCAGTACTCGGCGTCCGCGATGCCGCAGCAGGTCCTGTCCTGGCTCGTCAGGTTCAAGGTCCGCGACCACATGGCCCAGCAGCAGCACGTCAACGTGACCCAGGCCAACGTGGAGCAGGCGCTGGCCTCGATCACCGCCTCGCTCAAGGCGAACGGCGAATCCGCCCCGCTCGCGGAGGTGGCGGTTGCCAACGGGCTGCCGCCGGACATGCTCAGCCAGCTCGGCCAGTACCAGGCGATCGAGACCAAGCTGCTGGACAGGCTTGACCACGGGAAGCTGCCGACGGCCTCGTCGGCCCAGACCGCCCTGGAGGACAAGTTCAACAAGTCGCAGTGCCTGGCGGCGAAGAGCCTGGATATCCAGATCAACCCGCAGTACGGCGTGCTGAATTACAGCGATTTCTCCGTCGTCGCCGCGCCGAACACGCTGTCCAAGACCCAGTCCGGCACCTCCTCGTCCGCCAAGGTGGAACGGACCCCGCCCTGCTAGCCCGGCGCATCCCGCCGGCCTGCCCGGCCTGCCCGGCCTGCCCGGCCTGCCCGGCCTGCCCCCTGGAGGCGGGTGACGGCCTGGCAGCGGCGCGATGAAGCGGGGCTAGCCTTGGGCTGAGCGCATCACGGGCAGGAGGTACGGGTGGCGCACGGCGGGGACGGGCAGGGCGGCGTCAGGGCAGGAGCCGCGCCTGGGGCGCGGGAGCCAGAAGCGGCGCCTGGGGCGCCCGGGGCGCCGGAGGCGGCAGAGGCCGTTGCGCCGCCGGACGCGCGCGGGGCGCAGCTGCTGGAACTGCTCGCGGTCATGGGGCGGCTCCGGCGGGAGTGCCCCTGGGATGCTCAGCAGACGCACCAGTCCCTGGCACCGCATCTGCTCGAGGAGAGCTACGAAGCGCTGGACGCGCTGGAAAGCGGCGATCCCGACCACGTGCGCGAGGAGCTCGGCGACGTGCTGCTGCAGGTGGTCTTCAACGCCGAGGTCGCGTCCGAGCGGACCGACGGCACCGGTTACACGATCGATGACGTGGCGGAGGGGATCGCGGCCAAGCTCATCCGCAGGCACCCGCACGTGTTCGGTGACGTGAACGTCTCGGGCCCGGACGAGGTCAAGCTCAACTGGGACGCGATCAAGGCGGCGGAGCGCCAGGCCAGGACCGGCGGGCCGGGGTCGTCGCTCGACGGCGTGCCGTTCGGGCAGCCCGCTCTGGCCCTGGCCGCTCAGTTGCAGCGCCGCGCGGAACGGGCCGGCGTGCCCGGTGAGCTCGCCGACCTGACCGGCCTGGCGGTGCGGGCCGAGGGCGCCCCTAGCGAGCTGGGCGCGGAGCTGTTCGCGCTGGTTGCCCGGGCCCGCGCGGCAGGCCTCGACCCTGAGCTGGAACTGCGGGCCGCGGCCCGAGCGTACCGGGACCGGGTCCAGGAGTGGGAGGAGCGGGCTCGCCAGGCCTGAGGCCGGCGTGGCCAGTGCGGCCGCCAGGCGCCGTTCCACTAGGCTCCAGTGCGGATGTGTCCTCAGCGTTGTCGGGAGTCTTCTTGTCCTCCATCGAAGCAATCCATGCCATGCAGATCCTGGACTCGCGCGGCAATCCCACTGTCGAGGTGGAGGTCGTTCTCGGCGACGGGACCCTGGGCCGCGCCGCGGTCCCCAGCGGCGCATCAAACGGGGGGTTCGAGGGTGTCGAGGTCAGGGACGGCGACGCCGAATACGGCGGCAAGGGGGTCAGCAAGGCGGTCCACAGCGTCATCGAGGAGATCCAGCCGGTGCTGCTCGGCTACGACGCCGAGGACCAGCGGCTGATTGATCAGGCCATGATCGACCTGGACCGGACGCCGGACAAGTCGCGTCTCGGCGCCAACGCGATCGTCGGCGTCAGCATGGCCGTGGCGAAGGCCGCGGCGGAGTCCGCCGGGCTTCCGCTGTTCCGCTACCTCGGCGGGCCGAACGCTCACGTGCTGCCGGTCCCGCAGATGAACATCCTGAACGGCGGTGCCCACGCGGACAACAACGTGGACGTCCAGGAGTTCATGGTGCTCCCGCTCGGCGCACCCACGTTCGCCGAGGCGCTGCGCATGGGAGCGGAGACCTACCACTCGCTGAAGTCGGTGCTCAAGCAGCACGGGCTGAACACCGGCGTCGGCGACGAGGGCGGCTTCGCGCCCGACCTCGCGGACAACAGGGCGGCGCTCGACCTGATCGTCGAGGCGATCGGCAAGGCTGGCCTGGAGCCCGGCCGGGAGGTGGCGCTCGCCTTCGACGCCGCCGCGTCCGAGTTCTACTCCGAGGGCTGGTACCGGTTCGAGGGCGGCCAGAAGTCCGCCGAGGACATGATCGCCATCTACGCGGGCTGGCTGGACGCCTACCCGATCGTGTCGATCGAGGATCCGCTGGCCGAAGAGGACTGGGCTGGCTGGAAGGAGTGCACGGCGAGGCTGGGCAGCCGCGTCCAGGTGGTCGGCGATGACATCTTCGTCACCAACCCGGAGCGGCTGCGCCGCGGCATCGCCGAGCGGACGGCGAACTCGCTGCTGGTCAAGCTCAACCAGATCGGCACGGTGACCGAGACCCTGAACGCGATCGCGCTCGCCCAGCGCAGCCAGTTCACCTGCGTGATCAGCCACCGCTCCGGCGAAACCGAGGACACCACGATCGCCGACCTCGCCGTGGCGACCAACAGCGGCCAGATCAAGACCGGCGCGCCTGCCCGGTCGGAGCGGGTGGCCAAGTACAACCAGCTGCTCCGGATCGAGGAGCTGCTCGGGGACGCCGCGTCCTTCGCCGGGCGAGCAGCCTTTCCGCGCTCGGCGGCCGGCGGGCTATGACCGGGCCGGCGGGCCGGCGCGGGCAGCCCGGGCTCGGGCAGCCCGGGCCCGGCCCGCGCCAGCCGCGGCCGGACCGCTCCGGGCCGCCGGACCGTTCCCGGCCGCCAGACCGCTCCGGGCCGCCGGACCGTTCCCGGCTGACCACCCGGGCAGCCGTTCTCGCCGTTGTGCTCTGCGCCATTGCGCTGAGCCTGGCCTACCCGGTGCGTGAGTACATCGCCCAGCGCCGGCAGATCGACCAGCTTGAGGTGCAACGGCAGGCGATCGCGGCCAAGCTCAGCAGGCTGCAGCGGCAGGCGCAGCAGCTGAGGAGCAACGCCTACGTGGAGCAGCAGGCCGAGAACAAGCTGCACATGTGCATGCCCGCGCAGACGTGCTACGTGGTCATCAACCCGCAGCCGGCCCGGCGGAAGGCCGTCGCCGCGGCCGCCGCCCCCGGCTCGCCCTGGTACCAGCGGCTGTGGACGTCGGTCCAGCAGGCAGACAAGGCCCCGGCCCGGTGACCGCGGTGTCGGCCATGCCTTCCGCAGCGGACACCGCAGCCGTCGCGCGGCAGCTCGGCCGCCAGCCCCGCGGTCTGCTCGCCGTGGCGCACCGCTGCCCGTGCGGGCTGCCGGACGTCGTCCAGACCGCGCCACGGCTGCCGGACGGCACGCCGTTCCCCACGCTGTACTACCTGACCTGCCCCCGCGCGGTGGCCGCGGTCAGCCGCCTGGAGGCCGCCGGCTTGATGCGCGAATTGGGAGAACGGCTGACCGCCGACCAGTCGTTGCGGAACGCGTACCTTGCCGCGCACCGCGACTACCTGGCCAGGCGGGACGATGCGGCCACGATGGCCGGCGTGGCGCCGCTCCCGGCTGGCGCGCAGAGCGCAGGAGGGATGCCGGACCGGGTGAAATGCCTGCACGCGCTCGTCGCGCACGAACTCGCGGTGCCAGGGTCGAACCCGCTGGGCCGGGAGGCCATCGCCGCGGCGGGGGAGTGGTGGCTGGCGGGGCCGTGCGTTACCGCGCCGGCGGTGCCGTCGGCGGGGCCGCCGGAGGCGGCCCCGTGACCCGGCCGGGCACGGTCCGCGTGGCGGCCATCGACTGCGGCACCAACTCGCTGCGCCTGCTGATCGCGGACGTGGACCGGCGGACGGGCCGGCTGAGTGACGTGGACCGCCGGATGGAGATCGTGCGGCTGGGCCAGGGCGTCGACGCCACCGGCAGGCTGGCGCCCGAAGCGCTGGCGCGCACGTTCGGCGTGCTCAGGGATTATGCGAGCGAGATCGAGAGCGCCGCCGCCTCGCGCGTGCGCATGGTCGCGACGAGCGCGACCAGGGACGCGGAGAACGCCGGCGAGTTCGTCGGCGGCGTGAGCCGGATCCTGGACGTCGCGCCGGAGGTGCTGAGCGGCGACGAGGAAGCCTCTCTCTCCTACACCGGGGCCACGGCCGAGTTGGCGATGGCGGAGCGGCCGCCCGGGGCGCCGCCGCGAGGGGCGCCGCCGCCCGGGCCGCCGCCGCCGTATCTGGTTGCCGACATTGGGGGCGGGTCGACCGAGTTCGCGGCCGGGCGGGACGGGCCGGACGCGGCACAGCTGGCCGCGGCTCTGTCGGTGGACATCGGCTGCGTCCGGCTGACCGAACGGCACCTGCACTCCGATCCTCCGCTGGCCAGCGAGGTGTCGGCAGCAACAGCCGACATCGACGCGGCGCTGGACATGGTGGCGGCGAAGGTGCCGGTGACGGCGGCGCGCACGCTGATCGGCCTGGCTGGCTCGGTCACCACCGTCGCGGCCATCGCGCTGGGGCTGGCCGTTTACGACCCGGGCAAGACCCACCACGCCACGATCAATGCGGATAAGGTCGGGCAGGTGACGCGTGATCTGCTCGGCAAGACCCGCGAGCAGCGCGCTGAGATCCCCGTGATCCACCCGGGCCGGGTGGACGTGATCGGCGCGGGGGCGCTGGAGCTCTACCGGATCATGACCAGGTTCGGGTTCGGTGAGGTCGTCGTCAGCGAGCACGACATCCTGGACGGCATTGCCTGGTCGCTGGTGACCGGCTGATGGCCGCCGGTGACGCGGCGAGCCCGGTGCCGCCCGGAACCGGCTGGCCCGAGGACCCCGCGTCGCCCGACACGCCCGTCGCTGCGGACCCCGACGCGGTGCGCAGGCTTGCCGCTACCGCCGGAACCCTGGCCGAGCTGGTCGCCCGGGAGTCGGTGTGCCGCGCCTGCCCGCGGCTGGTCGAATGGCGGGAGCGGGTGGCGGCGGAGAAGCGCCGCTCCTTCGCCGCCGAGCGGTACTGGGGACGGCCGATCCCCGGATGGGGGGATGAGCGGCCGCGAGTGCTCATCGTGGGCCTGGCGCCCGCCGCGCACGGCGGCAATAGGACCGGGCGCGTCTTCACCGGGGACCGCAGCGGCGACGTGCTGTACGCCTCGCTCTGGCGCACCGGGCTGGCCGCCCAGCCGACGAGCGTCTTCGCAGGGGACGGGCAGCGGCTCCTGGGGGCCCGGACGGTCGCCGTGGTGCGGTGCGCGCCGCCGCAGAACAAGCCGTCGGTGACCGAGCGGGATACCTGCGCGCCGTGGCTGACCGCCGAGATCGGCTTCGTTGCTGAGTACCTGCGCTCGGTCGTCTGCCTCGGGCACTTCGCCTGGCAGGCGGTCTGGCCGCACCTCGCCGCGGCCGGCTTCCCGGTGCCCAGACCCAGGCCGATGTTTGGCCACGGAATGGAGGTATTGCTGCCCCGGCGGGCGGGCGGCGAACCTCTGCTGATCATAGGCTGCTATCACCCAAGCCAGCAGAACACCTTTACCGGCCGGGTAACCGACGTCATGCTAGATGCAGTGTTCCAGCGTGCCCGCGTTCACGCGGGCATGTAACGCTCCTAGTCGAACGGCCGATCGCTTACAGAGTGTATATGTTGCCCTCGGACAGTTACACCGCGTATCTGCTCGGTAAGATCGAATCAATTGGATAGGTGCCTTTGGGCGAGAAACGGACCCACCGTAATTCCATTATCCGTGAATTAGCTGAACGGCGCGAGGTATCATCTCTGAGCCCCCGTAGCCCAAGGGAAGAGGCCGGCCCCCTAAAAGGGTCCCCAGTGTCGGTTCGACTCCGACCGGGGGTACGCCTGAGCAGCGATGATCTGGCGCAACGCCACACTGGCGTGCCTGAATGTTCAGTTAGTCGCCGCCCATCCGCGGCCGATCCCGCTAGGCCCGGTGAACCATTCCGTCCCGTCAGAAACTTACGCCACGGCCGGAACGGTCGGCGTTTTCAAATGGCCCGCCGGCCGGGTTATATATGTCTGGACCTAAATGTCTGGACCTTTTGCGCCGCCAATGCACTTGCATTTGCCACTGCCCGTGCATTGGCATTTCACCGCAGCCGTGCCCTGGCTCCGGCGGCGAGCCGGCTGGGCGCCGGCGGCGAGCCGGCTGGGCGCCGGCGGAGCGCCCTGGGCAGCCCTGTATCTGCCGCCGGGCAACCCACAGCTGAAGTTGTCCGGGTGGACGACCATCGCGGCGATCCCGAACGGGATGCTGATGCGACCGGGGCGCGGACAGGGCGCGGCGGCGTGACGGTGCCGCAGAGCGCCGGGTGCGTACACAGCATTATCGGTTTGCTTTTGTCCAGCTATAGCCGGACAAAAGCAAACCAGAACGGTCGCGGCGCGGTCAGCCGCTCGCGTCGGGGCCGGCGCGGGTGATGGTAATCCTGACGAGTACCCGCTGCTCCCGCTGCATGGCGGCGCGGTAGTCGTCCCAGTCCGGGTGCTCACCCGAGATCCGCCGGTAGTAGTCAACGAGGAGGTCCATCGCCTCCGGCAGGTGGACGATCTCCGCGGTGCCCTCGGCCTGGACCCACTCCCCGAAGAAGCCATCGTTCAGCACGCACAGAGACGCACGCGGATCCCGGGCGAGGTTCCTCGTCTTCATCGCGGTTTCCCTGGTGCTGACCACAACCCGCCCCTGGTCGTCCACAGCAGCGGCCACCGGTGACAGCTGCGGGCGGCCATCACGCCGCATGGTGGCAAGCACGGCGTGGTGATGGACGCGCAGGAACTCCGCGACGCGCTGCGGGTCCACGTCAGGCGCTGAACAGCCTGCTTGCGCGCTGCAGCTCGTACTCGTGCACGATCGCGCTCGCGTAGCCGTGCGTCAGGCCATGCTCTTCCGCGAGCCAGTGTGCACGTTCAGCACAGCGCAGGAACGCCGGGCCGGATTCAAGGCGGCTGAACCACTCTCGGAGGTCACGTCCGGTGACCACTGGGATGCGGGCGATCAGGTTCTTGTGCATCTCCGGAGAGTGGGTCAGAGACAAGTGGCACCTCCAGGCACGGCGGGGCGGGGTACACCTCTTCAGACGAGACTGCACCACCTCGGCGTGCCTGACAACCCCCAGATGTCACCCTTCCGTAATGCAACGTTTGGGCAGGCGGGAATGCAACGTTTGGGCAGGCAGGGAACGCGGGAGTCAGGACAGGCGCTCGAAGATCATCGCCATGCCCTGGCCGCCGCCGACGCACATCGTCTCCAGGCCGAAGACCTTGTCGTGGAACTGCAGGCTGTTCACGATCGTCGACGTGATCCTGGCCCCGGTCATGCCGAACGGGTGGCCAACGGCGATCGCCCCGCCGTTGACGTTCAGCTTGTCGATGTCGATGCCGAGATCGCGGTAGGAAGGTATCACCTGGGCGGCGAACGCCTCGTTGATCTCCACCAGGTCGATGTCCTCGATCGTCATCCCCGCCCGTGCCAGGGCCTGCCGCGACGCGTCGACCGGGCCGAGCCCCATGATCTCGGGAGATAGCGCGCTCACGCCGGAAGCGACGATCCTCGCCAACGGCGTGATGCCGAGCTCCGCCGCCTTGGTGTCGCTCATCACGATCACCGCGGCGGCGCCGTCGTTCAGCGGGCAGCAGTTGCCGGCGGTGACCGTTCCGTCCGGCCGGAACACCGGCTGCAGCGCGGCCACCTTCTCGATCGTGGTTCCCGGGCGGGGCCCGTCGTCCGCGGACACGACCGTGCCGTCAGGGAGCGTCGCCGCGGTGATGTCCCGCTGCCAGAATCCGTTGGCCAGCGCCTTCTCGGCGAGATTCTGTGACCGGACGCCGAACTCGTCCTGTTCCTGCCGGGTGATACCGCGCAGACCGGCGACGTTCTCGGCGGTCTGGCCCATCGCGATGTAGACGTCAGGAACCGTGCCGTCCTCCCGGGGATCATGCCAGACCGGCGCGCCGCCCTCGGCCAGCTTGCCGGAACGCTCCTCGGCGGTCTCGAAGACCGGGTTCTTGGTGTCCGGCCAGCTGTCGCTGCTGCCTTTGCCGAACCGGCTCACGCACTCGACGCCGGCCGAGATGAACGCGTCGCCCTCGCCCGCCTTGATCGCGTGGAAGGCCATCCGGGTGGTCTGCAGGGAGGACGAGCAGTACCGGGTGACCGTCGTGCCCGGCAGGTGGTCATGGCCGAGCATCACCGCTACCACGCGCGCCATGTTGTAGCCCTGCTCGCCGCCGGGGAGGCCGCAGCCGAGCATCAGGTCGCTGATATCGGCGGGGTCCAGCTGGGGCACCTTCGCCAGCGCGGCAGTAATCATCTGCGCGGTCAGGTCATCGGGACGAACGCTGGTTAGCGACCCTTTGAACGCGCGGCCGATCGGTGAGCGCGCTGTGGCGACGATGACTGCGTCGGGCATGGCGACCCCCAAAGTCGTTTGTTAACTCGACAGTAGCTTATGTGGTCTGCTCCTCACATTTCACCTGCCGCACCGGCCTCTCGGCTAGGTGGGATACCGTCGGTTTCCTGAGAGCAAGGCGGTTTTGACATGCACGTACACGATTCCCTGATCGACATGTTCGGCAACACGCCGCTGCTCAGGCTGCGGCGCGTGACGAGCGGGCCGGGACGTGGAATGGCTGGGGCGGGCGGCGTGCGAGGCCGCGGCGCCGCCGCGGGGAGCGCCGGGCCGGGCCGCGGCGGCGGGCCGCAGGTGCTGGCCAAGGTTGAGTACTTCAACCCGGGCGGCTCGGTCAAGGACCGGATCGCGCTGCGCATGGTCGAGGCGGCTGAGGACTCGGGCGCGCTGCGGCCCGGCGGCACGATCATCGAGCCCACGTCGGGCAACACCGGCATCGGCCTGGCGATCGTCGCCCAGGAGAAGGGCTACAGGTGCCTGTTCGTCTGCCCGGACAAGGTCAGCCAGGACAAAATCAGCGTTTTGCGCGCGTACGGCGCCGAGGTGGTCGTCTGCCCGACCACCGTCTCTCCTGACCACCCGGACTCGTATTACTCGGTGTCGGACCGGCTGGCCCGGGAGACCGAGGGCGGCTGGAAGCCGAACCAGTACGCCAACCCGGACAATCCCGCCTCGCACTACCTTTCCACCGGCCCGGAGATCTGGGAGCAGACCGAGGAACGGGTCACCCACTTTGTCGCCGGGATCGGCACCGGCGGCACGATCTCCGGCACCGGCAGGTACCTGAAGGAGGTGTCGGGCGGGCGGGTGCGGGTCATCGGCGCCGATCCCGAGGGCTCGGTGTACTCCGGCGGCACCGGCCGGCCCTACCTGGTCGAGGGCGTGGGGGAGGACATCTGGCCGGAGACCTACGACAAGAACATCTGCGACCAGATCATCGCGGTCAGCGACGCCGAGTCGTTCCGGATGACCCGCCGGCTGGCCCGCGAGGAGGCGCTGCTGGTCGGCGGCTCCAGCGGGCTCGCGGTCGTCGCCGCGCTGCGCGTCGCTGAGTCCGCCGCACCGGACGCAGTGATCGTGGTGCTGCTGCCCGACGGCGGCCGCGGCTACCTGGCGAAGATCTTCAACGACGAGTGGATGGCGGACTACGGGTTTCTCGCCGAGGAGACCGCCGAGCCGCGGATCGCGGACATCCTCAAGGGCAAGCAGGGCGACCTGCCGCCGTTTGTGCACGCCCACCCGGGGGAGACCGTCGCCGCGGCGATCGAGAGCCTGCGCGAGTACGACGTGTCGCAACTCCCGGTGCTGAGCGCGGAGCCACCGGTCATGGCGGCCGAGGTGATCGGCTCCGTCGTGGAGCGCGACCTGCTCGATGCGCTCGTCTCCGGGCGCGCCAGGCCGCAGGACCCGGTCGGCGGCCACATGTCGCCGCCGCTGCCGGTGGTGGGCTCCGGCGAGCCGGTCAGCAGCGCCGTGCGGGCGATGGAGAAGGCCGGTGCGGCGGTGGTTCTGGTGGAAGGCAAGCCGGCGGGGATGATCACACGGCAAGATGTGCTGACGTACCTGGCGGCCGGCTCGGCCTGAGACCACGATGGGGCGGGAACAAGGCAATGAGCGCTGACGGATTCGAGACCCTTGCGATCCACGCGGGCCAGGACCCTGACCCGCTGACCGGGGCCGTTGTCCCGCCGATCTACCAGGTCTCCACCTACAAGCAGGACGGGGTCGGGCACCCGCGCGGCGGCGGCACCGGTCCGGCGCGCTGGATCGAGGGCTACGAATACTCGCGGACTGCCAACCCGACCAGGGGGGCGCTCGAGGAATGCCTGGCCGCGCTCGAAGGCGGCGTCCGCGCCTTCGCCTTCGCCTCGGGGATGGCCGCCGAGGACTGCCTGCTGCGCACCGTGTGCCGGCCGTCGGATCACGTGCTGATCCCCAGCGACGCTTACGGCGGGACCTTCCGCCTGGTCGACAAGGTCCTCCAGGCGTGGGGCGTGACGCATCGCTCGGTGCCGATGTCGCAGCCCGCCGCCGTCCGGAACGCGCTGCGGGACAAGCCGGCGCGGGTGGTCCTGGTGGAGACGCCGACGAACCCGCTGCTCTCGATCGCCGACATCACCGCGCTGGCAGACATCGCGCACGACGCGGGCGCGCTGCTGGTGGTGGACAACACGTTCGCCTCGCCCTACCTGCAGCAGCCGCTGGCGCTCGGCGCCGACGTGGTGGTGCACTCCACCACCAAGTACCTGGGCGGCCACTCGGATGTCGTCGGCGGCGCGATCGTCGTCACCGACCCGGGACTCGGCGAGAAGATCGCCTTTAACCAGAACGCCACGGGAGCCGCTGGCGGCCCGTTCGATGCGTGGCTCACGCTCCGTGGGATCAGGACGCTCGGGGTGCGGATGGACCGGCACTGCCAGAACGCCCAGCGGGTGGCCGACATGCTCGCGGCGCATCCCAGGGTCGCCGAGGTGTTCTACCCGGGCCTTGCGTCCCATCCGGGGCATGAGGTGGCGGCCAAGCAGATGCGGGGGTTCGGCGGCATCGTGTCGTTCCGGTCCGACGGCGGGGAGGCCGAGGCGGTGGCGATCTGCGACCGCACCCGGCTGTTCACGCTCGGCGAATCGCTCGGCGGCGTGGAGTCGCTGATCGAGCACCCAGGCCGGATGACTCACTTGTCGGCAGCCGGATCGGCGCTGGAGGTACCCGCCGACCTTGTCCGGCTGTCGGTAGGCATCGAGTCCGCCGAGGACCTGCTGGAGGACCTCCGCTCCGCCCTCGGCTGACCCCGGCGTTACTCCGGGCGGCGGTCGGCCAGGCCTGCCCACGGCGGGACGCCTTCCTCCGCGCCGACGTTGGCGGCCAGGTGGCCGAGCAGCGTGCTGAGCGTCGCCAGGTCGGCGTCTGAGAGACCCGCCCGCAGCTTGGCGTCGAAGACGATCGCGGTATCCCGCAGGCGCACGAACGCGGTTTCGCCCGCTTCGGTCAGAGCGACCACCTGAACGCGCCGGTTGGAGGCGTCCCGGGTCCGGGTGACCAGGCCGCTGACGTCCATGGCGTTCAGGTGGTGTGTCAGCGTGGCCTCGCGTACTCCCACGGCCTCCGCGAGCTCCCGCTGGTTGGTCGGCTTGCGGATCTTCAGGTTGAGCAGGATCAGCCAGACCGGCAAGGTGCCGCCCGCCTCGCCGAGAGCCTCGCCGAACGCGCGCTCCACGATGCGGGCCGCCTGGTTCAGGCGGAGCCCGATCGGGACCGGGAACGGTTCTGGCACGTCAGCCAGTCTATCATCAAGCATCGATGCCTAAGAGTTTGACATCTAATTCTTAGAAGTCTATTCTTCGCTGTGGCTGTGGCTGTGGCTGTGGCTGTGGCTGTGGCTGTGGCTGTGGCTGTGGCTGTGGCTGAGGCTGTGGCTGTGGCTGTGGCTGTGGCTGTGGCGGTGGCTGTGGC
>Ga0335075_10003134_pt1 | contig 26429 bp, 25 predicted proteins | sample Lox_Sample_24_FD_206723 | JGI IMG/M metagenome (GOLD analysis project Ga0335075, IMG submission 206723) | Soil microbial communities from Loxahatchee National Wildlife Refuge, Florida, United States - Lox_Sample_2.4 | ecosystem: Environmental > Terrestrial > Soil > Wetlands | place: USA...
GTGTTCAATGGCGTCGTGAGGCACATAGCAGCAGTGCTGCCGGAATTCGTTGTGGCTTGCCTGGTCCTGGCTGAGCTGCCAGGACCGGCAACCGCGCTGTTCTTGCACCGGACGGTGCGCGACGGGCGCACAGCTGGCCTGGCCGCCGTCGCCGGGAACGAGATTGGCGTCTTCTGCTGGGCCCTGGCGCTGGCGCGGGACTGACCGCCTTGCTGGGCGCCAACCAGATCCTGTTCATCGCCATGCACGTCATCGGCGCCGCCGTCCTGGTCTACCTGGGCGTGACGGCGTGGCGCAGCGCCAGACGCGACGACGGCGAACTCGGCGCCGGTCTTCGCCTGCCAGCACCTTCCGGCCGGACACCCGCGGCCGGCTTCCGCGCCTCCCTGGTAACCGTCCCAGCCCGCAGTCGGCACGCCGAACCCGGTACATGAGCTGCGGCGCCGCTGATACCGGTCGGGTCGCTCGCGTGACGACATCCCCGACTTCTCCAAGCGTCGGCCGGTGCGCCGCTTGCCGGGGCCCCGCGAGTGGCCTCCAGAACAGCGCGATGCCTGGCTGCAGCTTCCGGCTAACCGCGGTCCGGAGATCCGACCAACTCACGACGCATAATCACGGTGAGGCCGACCACCTCGCCTGGCTGGAGCGGCCCTTCGCCGAGGCCCTGCGCGCGCTGGACGAGCGCGGCCGCGGGTGATGACGAGACCCGGTGAACGTGCGGGGTGAACCGATAATCCAGGAGTGGTTCATCTCAACTCCAGATCCGCTCCCTCTGAACGAGCGGCCCCTAAACGATTAGCGGTTGGGATGCACAGATCAGCGCCGCCGACCTGATCTTGCTGCGCGTCGTGCCGGAGGCCATCAGCCTGGCCAGGGCCGTCTGACACTGATCCGCCGTAACCTGGCCTGTGCGTTCCGCTACAACGTAGCGGCGATTCCGTCGGCCACCGCCGCGCTGCTGGACCCGCTGATCGCCGGGAGCCCGATGGCGGCGTCATCGGCATTCGTGGTGACCAGCAGCGTCCGGCTGCTCGCTTCGGCGACGCCGTTCAGTGGCCTGGCCGTCGTTGCGGCGTTCAGAGTCGCAGTGGTGCACCAGGGCGTGATGGCGCTGCGATCTTCTGCTCAGCCGTGGCTGACCGCAACAGCACTCAGCTCGACGCCGAGCATGTGCCACGCCATCACGGCCGCGCCTCGGAAACCGGACTCGGCGCCGAAGGCGCTGGCCCGCAGTTCCGGGACGGCTATATAGCTTGAGTGACGTTCCATCTCGGCGGAGAGCGGGAGGAGAAGCGAGTCCCCGGCGAGCGAAAGCCCGCCGCCGAGGACGACGACGCCTACGTCGATAGCCCCCTGGACGATCATCAGCGCCGACGCAAGCGCCGTCACCGCCTCGTCACGCACGCCGACCGCGATGTGGTCCTCACCTTCGGACGCCCAGCGCAGGACCTCGCTAGCGGTGAGCGTGGAGCCATCCCGCCCCCCTCGATCCAGGTAACGACGCTGAATGGCCGCGGCCGAGGCGATCGTCTCCAGGCATCCGACTTCCCCGCAGCCGCATTGGTCACTAGCGTCTACGGCCCTGATATGGCCGATCTCCCCAGCTAGCCCGTGGTGGCCGGTCCAGAGCGCACCGCCCGCTACGACGGCGCCGCCGACCCCGGTCCCGATGCCGACGAAGAGGAAATCATCGACGTCACGGGCCGCGCCGAGCTTCCATTCGGCCAGTGCCGCAGCCCGGGCGTCGTGGCCCAGGGCCAAGGGGGCATCGATGATCCGTCCGATGCCCGACCTGATGTTTACATCTGTCCAGCCGATGTTCGCCGAGGAGCGAACGATGCCCGCGTTGCTGTCGATCAGGCCGGGCACCGCTACGCCGACCGCCAGCGCTGACCGTCCCGTCCACCTCTCCGCAGCTGCTGCCAGGGCCGCCGTGACTTGCTCGACCTGGGTCTCGACTGCGCTCGGTCCGGCGCGGGCCGCGGTGGGGACGGCGAGCGAGCCGTAGACGGCACCGTCGTACCCGACGGCCGCCCCCTTGATCGATGTCCCGCCCACGTCCACCGCGAGCACGCAAGCCCCGGCGAACGGCGCCACAGCGTCCGACGCTTCAGTCACTGGCGGGCGGCCAGCTCAAGGGCGGCGAGGACGGCACCCCGGACCTCTGCGCCCTCCGGTATCGACGAAGCGCGGATACTCAGCCAGTCGGCCGCGTCGCTCACCGCCTGGGCGCTCACGGCGGCACGGAAGGCATCGAGAAATGCCGGGCCGGCCTCGGGCAGGCCGCCGCCGAGGACGATGAGCTCCGGCCTGACCACGTTGACCAGCCATGAGGTGGCAATGCCGAGCTCGTGCCCGGCGCGCGCGAGCAGAGCGTCGACGTCCGCCCGGCCGAGCCTGGCGAGGTCTGCCAGCCCCGGATGGCGCGGAAGCGTGGCGTCGGCCTGATTGCCGAGAAGCTTTCTCGTCGCCACCGCCAGCGCCGGTGCCGAGCAGACAGTCTCCAGGCAGCCGGTCTTGCCGCAGTTACATTCCCCGGTCGCACCCGGGACGTAGGAGTGGCCGATCTCGCCGGCGGCGCCCCGAGCGCCGTGCAGCAGATTGCCACCGGAGATGATCGCCGTGCCGATCCCCTGATCCTCAAAGAGCAAAGCAACATCGCTCACGCCGCGCGCGGCGCCTTCGGCGACCTCCGCCATCACAGCCGCTTTGGCGTCGTTGTGAACGGAGACAGGCACCTGGATCCGCTGCATTAGCAGGTCGGCCACGGGTACGCTGCTCCATCCGCGGGCGAAGGCGTGCAGGCAAGTCCCGGTCGAGTCGACCTGGCCGGGCATGGATACCCCGACGGCGCGGGGAGGCTGGCTCGCGTCAGCCTCGGCGAGCGCGGCGGAGATGAGTTCGGCGAGGCGGTCCAGAACCAGGCTCACTGACTTGGCCGCAGTCGGGCGGCTGCGCACTGCTACCGGACTGCCGTCCAGATCCGCGACCATCACGCTGATCTGCCGGTTGCCGATGTGGCAGCCGACGACCAGTTGGTGCCTCGGGTTGAACTCCAGCAGGATTGCCGGGCGCCCGGATCCGCCGTGGGCGGGACGCGTGCCCTGTTCCCGCACGATGGCGGCCGACAGGAGATCCTGAACGATCGCGGTCACCGTCGGCTTGGCCAGCTTGGTCTGCCGCACGAGGTCCGATCGGGATATCGGCCCCTTGTCGCGGATGACCTCAAGCACGTGGGCCTGGTTCAGCTCTCGCAGCGCTGGATGGCTGACCGGGCCATTACCGACCTTGACTCCCATGGGGTCCCAAGCGTAGCTTCTCCGGAAAGAAAAGGATACCTATCCTTTCCTAACGAACGGCGGGCTGACGTGGTCAGGCTGATTCTCTACCGGGTGCTGTGGTCGATCCCGCTGCTGTGGGTCGTGTCGGCGCTGACGTTCGTGCTCATATCACTTGTGCCGGGGAACGTGGCCCAGGCGATCCTGGGCGGTGACGCCAGCGCCGCCCAGATGGCCTCGCTACGCAGGCAACTCGGGCTCGGCCAGCCCTTGTGGGAACAGTACGGGCACTGGCTGGACCAGGCCGTCCGCGGCAACCTGGGCACATCCCTGGTGACGGGGCAGAGCGTGTCGTCGATCCTCGGTTCGCGGCTGACCGTCTCACTCACGCTCATCATCGGCGGAATGCTCGTCGCCTGCGTGCTCGGGGTGCTGCTTGGCGTCTGGGCGGCGACTCGCGGCGGGGCGCTCAGCCGGGTAGTCGAGGCCGGTTCTGTGCTCGGGCTGGCGGTGCCCAACTTCTGGCTGGCACTGGTGCTGATCGAGCTGTTCGCGGTACTCGTGCGGATCTTCCCGGCGACCGGATTCGTTCCCTTGGGCCAGGACCCGGGTCAGTGGGCGCTCTCCCTGGTGCTGCCAGTCCTGGCCGTCTCCGCGGTAGGGGTCACCATCATCGCGGCGCAGACCAGGGACTCGATGCTCGAAGTGCTGCGACGCGACTTCGTCCGGGTACTCGAGGCCAACGGCATTCCGCGGCGCTCGGTTCTGTACCGCCATGCCCTGCGCAACGCGGCGATCCCGGTGGTGACCGTCATCGGGGTCACCTTCGTCGGCCTTCTCGGCGCCAGCGTGCTGGTCGAGTCGGTGTTCGCCTTGCCAGGTCTCGGCAACGGGCTGACGACTGCGGCGTCGCAGCATGACATCCCGGTGATCCAGGGCGCGGTGCTCTATTTCACGCTCGTGGTCGTGGCCGTCAACCTGCTGGTTGACCTGGCCTACGGGATGCTCAACCCGCGGGTGCGGGCGTCATGACCGCCGCGCAGCGCCCGGTGCGCAGCCATCGCAAGCCTTGGTGGCGCCGGTTCCTGCGCCGCCCGCTCGGCGTGGCGGCCGCGCTCTGGCTCCTGCTCGTCATCGTCTGCGCCGCCTTCGCCTCAGCGATTGCGCCGTATAACCCTCAGGCCCAGGATCTGAACTCCGTCTTGTCCGGCCCGACCGCGAAGCACCTGTTCGGCACTGACCAGCTGGGGCGTGACGTGCTCAGCCAGCTTCTGTTCGGCGCCAGGCCCACCCTGGCCGGGGTAGCCGCGGCGCTGGCTGCGTGGCTGGCGGTGGGCGTCACGCTCGGAGTGCTCAGCGGCTATGCGCGCGGAGTCACCGATACGGTCGTTAGTCGTTTCGCTGACCTGCTGCTCTCCCTTCCTGTCCTGGTCATTCTGCTCGTCATCTTCGCGGTTTTTCCGAACGCGTTGCTCCTGCCGATGGCCATCCTCGGCGTCATCGGATCAGCGGGTCTGGTCAGGGTCGTGCGGAGCGTGACCCTGTCGGTGCGCGAGGAGCTGTACATCCGGGCGGCGCGAGTCGCCGGGCTCTCGCACGCCAGGATCGTGCTGCGTCATGTCCTGCCCAGGATCGCCCCGACGGTGATCGTCCAGGCCGGGCTGTTCGCCGGCGTCGCGCTGATCACCGAGAGCGGACTCGCCTTCCTCGGCTTCGGGATCGTGCTGCCGGCGCCGAGCTGGGGCGGGCTCATCGAGGAAGCGTCCCAGGCACTGGCCAGGTCCGGGTGGCTGCTAGTGCCGAGCGGCGGGATCTTCGGCCTGACCGTTGCCGCGTTCGTACTGCTCAGCAACGCGGTCCGGGACACGCTTGCCGAGCCCTGGGCGGCACCTCAGCTCGCGCCCCGTCGTCATGAAACCCCGGCGACAGCAGTGCCAGCGATCACGGACCGGGCAAATTACCCAGGCGATGTCTTGCTCGCTGTTGAGCATCTGTCCGTGGAGTTCCCCGGCCGCCAGGACTCCCAGCCCGTCGCGGTCGTCTCCGACGTGAGCTTCACGATCGGCAAGGGCGAGGCGGTCGCGGTGCTCGGCGAGTCCGGCTGCGGCAAGACGATCACCGCGCTGGCCCTGCTTGGCCTGCTGCCGTCCGGTGGCCGGCGCGCTGGCGGGCGGGTCCTGCTCGACGGAGAGGACCTGAGCGCCCTGGCACCCCGGCAGATGGCAGCTATCCGCGGCCGCAGGATCGGCTACATCGCGCAGGACCCGATGGTGAGCCTCGACCCGACCTTCACCGTCGGCTCCCAGATCGCCGAGGCCGTGCGCTGTCACACCGGCTGCGGCCGGCCGCAGGCCCGCCGCCGGGCCGTCGAGCTGCTCGACTCCGTCAACATCCGCCAGCCCGCTGAGGTCGCGCGCCGCTGGCCGCACCAGCTCTCCGGGGGCATGCTGCAGCGGTGCGTCACTGCCCTGGCCCTGGCCGGCGATCCTGAGCTGCTCATTGCCGACGAGCCGACGACCGCGCTCGATGTCACGATCCAGGCGGAGATCCTCGCGCTGCTGCGCAGACTGCAGCAGGAGCGCGGCACGTCGGTGCTGCTGGTCACCCACGACTGGGGCGTCGTCGCCAGCCTCGCTGACCGTGCCATGGTGATGTACGCCGGGCAGCTCGTCGAGGAGGCAGCAACCGCTGACCTGTTCGGTGCCGCTGCTCATCCCTACACCCAGGGACTGCTGGCCTCCAACCCTCAGCTCGCCGTCGCTGGCGAGCGGCTCAAGCCGATCCGCGGCTCGGTGCCCGCTCCCGGCTCGTGGCCCGCGGGATGCCGGTTCGCGGCCCGGTGCCCGCAGGCTGGCGACGAGTGCCGCGCGGGGCCAGTCACGCTTCGCGCTGCCTCTCCCGGCCACGTCGCCAGGTGCGTCCGCGTCAGCCTCGCCGGCGTGATGGAGGTGGCGCAGCCGTGACTCCTGAGCTGCTTGAGGTCTGCGACCTGACGGTAGAGTTCCGCGCCGGACGGCGCCGTTCCCCGGTCAGGGCACTAGACAGGGTGTCGCTCACCATGTCGCCGGGAGAGACCCTGGGACTGGTCGGCGAGTCAGGTTCGGGAAAGACCACGCTGACCCACGCGATCCTCGGCCTGGTCAGGGCCACCTCGGGTCACATCCGCTTCGCCGGCCACGACTTCGCGCAGGCCGGACACCGGCTGCGCCGCGGACTCAGCCGCGACCTGCAGGTGGTCTTCCAGGATCCCTACAGCTCGCTGAACCCGGCGAGGACCGTTGGCCAGATCCTGCGCGAGCCGCTCGACGTACACGAGTCTCTGTCCAGGGAGCAAGCGCGCTCCCGGATCGCGGACATGCTCGAACTTGTCGGCCTGCCTCGCTCAGCCGCGGAGCGCTATCCGGCCGAGTTTTCCGGCGGACAGCGGCAGCGCATCGCCATCGCCCGCGCGCTCATGGTCTCGCCGAAGCTGGTTCTCTGTGACGAGCCGGTCAGCGCGCTCGATCTGTCGGTGCAGGCTCAGATCCTCAACCTCTTCGCCGACCTGCAGCGTGACCTGTCCGTGGCCTACCTCTTCGTCAGCCATGACCTGGCGGTCGTGCGCTACGTCTCGTCCCGGGTCATGGTGCTCTACCGGGGCCAGGTCATGGAGTCCGGACCGGCCGAGGCGGTCTGCACCCGGCCCGCCCATCCCTACACCCGCGACCTTCTCGCAGCTGCGCCCTCGCCCGACCCGGCACGGGCGAGCAAGGCCTCAATGAACGGGTCCTCAAGGCCGTGGCAGCCCTCGTCGGGCGGTGGCTGTCCCTACTACGGTCGCTGCCCGATCGCGGTCGAGCGATGCCGCAGCGAGCGGCCCGAACTCCGCACAGTCGGCGCCGGCACGCAAGCCGCGTGCCACCTTCTCCCCGACGCCGCCCCGGTGCCTAAGGCGGCCCTGATAACCCCCAGCTGACGGGCAGCCGCCGCCTAGGCCGACCCCGTTCCCTATCTAACGCAGGAGGCATGCATATGACCAGATCGCCACAACGCTCCCGGCGACGCCCGGTGATCACAGTAGGCCTGGCCTCGGTCATCGGCCTGATCCTGGCCGGCTGCTCCGCGTCGTCGGGAAGCCCGACGTCATCCGGGCAGAACACGGCCGGCCGCGGCGGCACGCTGACGGTGGGCACCGACTTCTCCAATGGCAGCCTCGACCCCGCCAAGGCAGACCCAGGGACGGACCCGCTGTACCTTGACCCGCTGTACGCGCCGCTGATCGAGTTCAGCCCCAGCGGCCAGCTCCAGGGCGTCCTCGCAACGTCCTTCGGGTACGTCGGGAGCGACAATGAGACCTTCCAGCTCACCCTCCGCCCGGGGGTGAAGTTCTCCAACGGAACGCCCGTCAACGGGGCCGCGGTCGCGGCTTCGATCAACCATTTCAAGACCGGCAGCAACGGCGGCTCGTGGCTGCAGAACTGCCCAACCGTGCTCGCCCTGTCGGCGACGAAGGTCGAGATCAAGTGCTCCAAGCCTGACCCCGATATTGCCGAGGTGCTGAGCGAGCGGCTTATCGGCGGCGACATCGTCGCGCCGGCCTCGCTCGACCATCCGTCCACCCTCGCCACCGACCCGATCGGCGCAGGCGAGTACACCCTGGACTCCGCCGCTACCGTCATCGGATCGACCTACACCTTCGTCGCCAACCCCCGCTACTTCGATCAGAAAGCGATCCACTGGAACAAGATCGTCGTCAAGTACCTTTCCAACGCGAGCTCGGCTCTTGACTCGCTGCGCAGCGGCCAGATTCAGGAACTGTGGACTGTGGACCCGGAGACGCTGACCGCCGCAGCCGCCGACGGGACGCCGGTGTCGAGTTCCGCACTCGGATTCGAGGGCGTCCTGCTGGCCGACCGGAGCCCGGCCGAGGGCAACCCGCTCGGCAGCCTCAAGGTACGGCAAGCTCTCGAGTACGCCGTCGACCGCCCGGCGATCGTCAACGCGCTGTACGGGCACTCACCGGGAGCGAGCGCGACCGACCAGATCGCGATCCCGAGCGAGCCGAGCGCCTGGGACCCGGCGGTCAACTCCTACTACCCGTACGACCCGGCCAAGGCCAAGCAGTTGCTGGCGCAGGCGGGGTACTCGCACGGCTTCACGATCAACGTCGAGGACCAGGCAGATGACGCTGAGCTGACCCAGGCCGTCATCGGGTACTGGAACAAGATCGGCGTGAAAGCCAACGTCACTGCCGACACCACCACCCCTGGCTGGATCAGCAACGTGCTGTCGAAGAAGTTCCCTGCCATGGGGTTCGCGTACGGGGGACTTCCCATGTATCTCCAGGCGATCAACTTCTTCGAGCCGAGCGCGAACATCTTCAACCCCTTCGTGACCAACGACCCGGCGATCACGAGCCTGATCAACACCGCCATCGCGGCACCAGCAGCCCAGCAGAACGCCGACTTCGAGAAGGTCCAGGCCGCCGGCATTCAGCAGGCCTGGTACATCGCGGTGACCTTGATTCCGGTCGGGCTGCTACATAACAGCACCGTCAATGCGCCGGGAATCCACCAGGGCTACTACGGCAACGACACAGACGTGACGTCGGCCTCGTGACCGCGCCGCGGGTGATCACGGCCTCCTGCACGCAGCCGGTCCTCGGAGCCCGGCTACGTGTCGATTAACAGGGGCCGGATCACCCGCGTCGGCGCCCCCGGGCGGCGAGCCGCAGCCTCGGCCGCAGCCCGCGCCGTGGCGCCACTGTGACCGATGCTGACCACGACGCTGGCGCTTCGAGCTGAAAGGCGCATGGTTCGACTTCGACGGAAGGCAAGGACGTCAGATGACGGACACGTCAAAACGCACTTCGGCCGCGACCAAGTCGGCAGCGGCAGTGATGCCTGGGCCGGCGGAGGCAGCTGCCGCCGTGCTCGGTGTGGCCCAGGCCGCTGCCGTCGGCGAGGTCGAGGTCCTGGAGGCGGTGGCCGAACGCATCGCCGAGGCTGTCGTCGGTGGGGGCAGGATCTTCGCCATCGGGGCCGGCCACGCCCAGATCTTCGCCATGGAGCTGTTCAACCGGGCAGGCGGCCTGCGTGCCTTCGTCGAGATGAACCTGGAGGACCTGCGCCCCGACAAGCGCCCCGCCTCCGTCCAGCTCCACGACTCCCTCCCGGAGCGCGACCCGGCTAACGGTGCCCTGCTCCTGCAGCACTACTCGGTCACCCAGGCCGACGTGGTACTGATCGCCTCCAACTCGGGGCGTAACGGAGCCATCGTTGAGCTGGCCCTGGAGTGCAGTCGGCGAGGCATCTACACCGCCGCCTTCACCGCCCGGGCCCACTCCACTGCCGTCGAGTCCCGGCATCCTTCCGGGCGGCGCCTGCTCGAGATCACCAACGCCGTGGTGGACAACCACTGCCCCCTCGGGGACGCCACCGTCGAGATCGACGGCATCGGGCGGGTCTGCGCGGCGTCGACGGTGTCGTTCGCCCTGCTCGCCCAGATGCTCAGCCTGGCCGTAATCGGTGGCCTGGCCCGGCGCGGCCTGCCAGTCCAGGCGATCGTGAGCGCCAATGTCTGATGCGCACCCCGCCGCGCGCGTTTACGCCGGGGAGGGCCCAGCCGACCTGATCGTCGACATCGGCGGTACCAAGGTCTTGGTGTTCCCCAGCGAACTGCGCTGGGCCAGGACTGTTTCCAGGCGGGCCGGCCCTGCCCGGCTCAGAGTCCCCGGCGCCGGGCTCGAAACGGCCACCGGTCAGGTAATCCAGGAGACCGGCAGGCGTCCTCGCGGCATCGAGTTCGTCATGTTCTGCCAGCCGGTCATCGGCAACGCCGACTATCCGCAGGACCGGTGCGCCGATAAGACCGCTTTCCAGCCACGCCCGCTCGACCGTTGCGTTGGGGCAATATAGACATGATCATCATCGTCTGCCTCGGTGATGGCGCTCCGGGTTCGCTCGGCGGCAGGGGATCCCCGTGGCACGCAATATGGCTTAGCCCTGACCGGCACCAGCACGGGTCATCCGGGCCCCAGACCGCTAACGGGATCCACCCCATCGGACCCGCTCAACATCGCCCCTTCCAGATCCGCCGAACAGGTCATGTATTACCAGAGCACCACGTTGATCACTAATCGAGCGAGGCGCTCTGCTCGTGATGCCCCGGCAACTGCCTCTGGTTCCCCTGCAGATCCCAGTGACCGTCGACACGGCAGAAGCTGGGCACGAACAGCGCAGGGGACAGGGGGGCCTGGACGGGCTTTGAGGCCACATCGGGCCTGTGGCCGCCTCGTAGCTTCCCGCCGGGCATGATTCCCAGGGCCGCTTGCCACCCCCGGGCGCCTTTCTTGGCTGAGGGACATGGACCTCGGATGTACCTGCGGCGGACCTTTGATGTACCCAGGGTCCGCCAGACACCGCGGCTACCGCCGCGAGCGGGACTAGTCTCATCCAGGCCTATGCCACCGGTCCCAGCAGCCAGGTCCCCGACGAGCGGAAGTCACGGCCGACGGGATTTAAGTCCGCTGGAACGGAGCTGAGCTGCCGAGCTTGGCGTGAGCGCCCGTGAACCAAGGTGGCCGCTCGGAGGCAGCAGTTCCGCCCCGTCCTGCTGCAGCGGTCACGGCGGGGCGTCTGCCAGCGAGTCTTACGCTGCGTAACATCATCGGAAGGGGCGACTCTGGGCCGGTGCCACCACGCGGCATAGCCGGCCGACCGCCAGCAAGGGCCGACGCGGGCCAGCACTGATCCACCGCCAACGACTAGGTCCGGACTGACGAGCAAACGTGGAGCAAACATGGACCGGAAACGGCCTTCACGAGGCGACCCGGAACTGGCATAACCCCAGGTCAGAGCGGGTGCGCCGCCAGGGACTTGAACCCCGAACCCGCGGATTAAGAGTCCGCTGCTCTGCCAATTGAGCTAGCGGCGCGTGGACCGGTGCGATGTTAGCAGGCCTCCGGCTTACGGAGCGAATTCTGTCCGTTCTTGCGTGTACGCGGCGGGAACTTCCGCGGTTGCGCTCGCGCGCCCGCCGACGCCACCGCCTCGTACCAGCGATTGTAGGTACTGCCCAGCGTCACGCAATCCATGCCGAGCCGCAGTCACCCGAGCTTTGCGGGCCCTATACCGGATTAAGACCCGAGGAACCTGCCCATGAGCTCGGCGGCGCGCGACGGGCGCCCGGTCCTCGCCTCGTGCCGGTCGCCCCAGCTCATCGCCTGCAGGCCGGCGTTCACGCCGAGCCAGCGCAGCGGCTCCGGTTCCCACTGGGGTGAGCGGTGGCCGACCCAGGGCAGCCGGGTGATCTCGCTGTCGGTCCCGGTGATCAGGTCGGCAAGGGTGCGCCCGGCCAGGTTGGTGGTGGCCACGCCGTCACCGACGTAGCCCCCTGCCCAGCCGAGGCCGGTGGCGCGGTCCAGGCCGACCGATGCGCACCAGTCCCTGGGCACGCCGATCGGGCCGCCCCAGCCGTGCGTGACCTCGACGCCGCCGAGCACCGGGAACATCTCGGCCAGCGTGCGCCGCAGCGCCGCGAACACCGCGGGAACCCGGTCGAACGACGGCCGTACCGCGGAGCCCAGATGGTACGGGGCGCCACGCCCGCCGAACGCCAGGCGGCCGTCGGCCGTGCGCTGACCGTAGATGATCAGGTGGCGCCCGTCGCTGAACGTCGGCCGGCTGGCCAGCCCGATCTCCGCCCACGCGTCCGCGGGCAGCGGAGCGGTCGCGATCATCAGCGAGTACACCGGCGCGATCGCCCGGCGCTCGCCGGGCAGCAGCGGCGTGTAGCCCTCGGTCGCCCGGATCACGTACCGTGCCCGCACCGTCCCGCTGGCCGTCACCAGCCGACCCGGGCCGATCTCGGCCACGGGGGTGCCCTCGAACACCGAGACGCCGCGCCTGCGCACCGCGTCCGCCAGCCCCCTGACCAGCCGCGCCGGATGGACTGCGGCGCAGTGCGGGGTGAACGTGCCGCCGACGACGTCCGTGGCGCCCGCGATGCCGCGGGCCTCGTCCGCCGACAGCAGCCGCAGGTCCTCGGCGCCGAACCCGAACGCCTCGGCCTCCGCGACCTCGCTGGCCGCCCGGTCGAGCTGTGCGGCCGACCGGGCAAGCTGCACGGTCCCGCCCTTGGCCCAGTGGCAGTCGATGCCCTCGGCGGCGGCTGCGCGCCCCACCTCGTCCACCGTCGCCTGCATGGCCCGGTACATGGCGGCCGCCTGGCCGGTGCCCGCCATCCGCTCCAGCTTGCCGAGGGATGCCGGGAACAGGGCCGAGCACCAGCCGCCGTTGCGCCCGGAGGCGCCAAACCCGGCGATCTCCCGCTCGCAGACGACGATCTTCAGGCCGGGCTCGGCGCGGGACAGGTAGTACGCGGTCCACAGGCCCGTGTACCCGGCGCCGGCGATCGCCACGTCGGCCTCGGCATCGCCGGGCAGCGGGTCACCTGGCCGCAGCGAGCCCGGCACGGTGTCGTGCCAGAACGACAGCTTGCGGTACCCCTCAGCCTCGCGCATGCCGACCATCGTGGCAGGCGCCGGCGCACGTCACCACGTCGGGCATGCTTGTGACATGTCCGCTTCCATGAACGCGTCCGCGCACGTGCCCCCGCCGAGGGACGCGTCCGGGCCGTACCGGATCTGCCTGGTGTGCCTGGGAAACATCTGCAGGTCGCCGATGGCCGAGGTGCTGCTCCGTGACGAGCTCGACCGGGCCGGGCTCTCGGGGCGGGTCGAGGTGGACAGCGCGGGCACCGGGGACTGGCATGTGGGCGCGCCGATGGACCCCGGGGCCAGGGCGGAGCTGTCCAGGAACGGCTATGACGGGGCCGGGCACCGGGCGCGGCAGTTCCAGCCGTCCTGGTTCCCGCGCTACGACCTGGTCATCGCCATGGACCGGAGCAACCTGGCGCGGCTGCGCGCGATCGCGCCCGCCCGGGATGCCGCCGGCCGGACGGCCCTGCTGCGCAGCTTCGACCCGGCCGCGGGCGGCGGAAGGGACGGCCGGGACCTCGATGTTCCCGACCCGTACGAGGGCGGTCCCGAAGGCTACGCGCTGGTCTTCGATCTGGTGCGGCCCGCGGCCCGCGGCCTGGCCGGCCAGCTCGCCACGCTGCTGCCGGGCCCGTCATCGCCGTGAGGGTGAGACCGGGATTTTGACTGAACGTGACGCCAGGAGCCGGCTCGAACGGCTCCTAGGCACCGGCGTTCGCGCGTGCCAGCCCGTGGGCGGGCAGTTCGGCGTGCGTCACGTGCGCGCCACGCTCGCCGATGGCCGGACCGTGTTCGCCAAGATCGGATCCGAGGCCAGCGCTTGCATGGAGGCAGAGGCCCGGGGGCTGCGCTGGCTGGGCGAGGCCGGGGCCGTGCCGGTGCCCGAGGTCGCCGGCTGGGACGCCGCCGCGCTGGTCATCGCCTGGCTGCCGGAGGAGGCGCCGGGCAGGCGGGCGGCGGAGCGGTTCGGGCGCGATCTCGCGCGGATGCACGCGGCGGGCGCCGAACGCTACGGCGCGCCGTGGCCCGGGTGCATCGCCACGCTGCCGCTCGACAACGACGACGCGCGCTCCTGGCCCGAGTGGTACGCCGCGCGGCGGCTGCTGCCCTTCGCCCGCCGCGCGAGCGACGCCGGCTCGCTGACCTCGGCCGATGTCCGCCTGATCGAGTCGGTTGCCGACCGGATCCGCGACCTGGCCGGGCCCGCGGAGGCGCCCAGCCGGATCCACGGCGACTGCTGGTCCGGCAACCTGCTGTGGTCCGGGGGCAGCGCATGGCTGATCGATCCGGCCGCGCAGGGCGGGCACCGGGAGACCGACCTGGCGATGCTGGCCCTGTTCGGCGCGCCGTTCCTGGACCGCATCATCGCGTGCTACCAGGAGGCCGCGCCGCTGTCGGCCGGCTGGCGGAGCCGGGTGCCGCTGCACCAGCTGCACCCGCTGCTGGTGCACGTGTGCCTGTTTGGCGGGAGTTACCGGGCGGCCGCCCTCGCCGCCGCCAGGGCCGCCCTGTCGTCCGCCGCTGGCTGACCTGTCGTCCGCCGCTGGCTGACCTGTCGTCCGCCGCTGGCTGACCTGTCGCCCGCCCGCCGCCCGACAGTTGTCGATAATTCCGATAGTTGTGATAGGATGTATCTCTGAGCACGAGACGCGCGGGGGCAGGCCACGACCATGGGAGACCTGATCCAGGTGAGTTCCGGCACGCGGAGCGCTCCAGCGGCTGACCTCGCCCGGGAACGCCAGACGGCCGCCCAGGCCGGGCTCGTCGTGCACCAGTCGGAGTCCCTGAACTGCGAGGCGCCCCCGGCCATGCTGGGCCGGGCCCTGACCCCGACCGCGGAGTTCTACCGGCGGAACCATTTCCCGATCCCGCTGCTGGACGAGGCGGCGTGGCGGCTGGACCTCGGCGGCATGGTGCGCCGGCCGCTGCGCCTCAGCCTGCACGAGCTGACCCAGCTGCCCGCCGAGAGCGCGGTGGTCACGCTCGAATGCGCCGGGAACGGGCGCTCGCTGTTCCAGCCGCCTGCGCCCGGGGTCCAGTGGGGGCTCGGCGCGGCGGGCACGGCCGAATGGACCGGCCCGCTCCTGGCCGAGGTGCTCGACCGGGCCGGGATCCAGCCCGGCGCCCAGGAGGTGATCTTCGGCGGCGCCGACCGGGGCACGATCGAGGGCACGGCGCGGCAGGCCAGGTTCGAGCGCAGCATGCCGGTCCGGGACGCCATCGAGTCGGGGGCGCTGCTCGCGTACGCGATGAACGGCCACCCGCTTCCCGCCCGGCACGGCTACCCGCTCCGGCTGATCGTGCCCGGCTGGTACGCCGTCGCTTCGGTCAAGTGGCTGACCGACATCAGGGTGGTCGCCGAACCGTTCCGGGGTTACTTCCAGGACGACCACTACGTCTACGAGTGGGACAACGGGGCGCGGCGCGAGCCGGTCCGGCTGCTGCCGGTGCGCGCGCTGATCACCCGGCCGGCCACTGGGCAGCGGCTGGCCTGCGGCAGCCTGATCGTCCGCGGGCTGGCCTGGTCAGGCGCGGCGCCGGTCGCCCGGGTGGACGTGAGCGTCGCGGGCGGCGCCTGGCAGAAGGCGCGGCTGTTCGGCGTGCCGTCCGCGCACGGCTGGCAGGAGTGGGAGTTCCTGGCCGACGCCCCGGGGCCGGGTGAGGTACCGCTCCGGGCGCGGGCGGCGGACATGGCCGGCCGGGTGCAGCCGGAACAGCCGCAGCGGAACCGGCTCGGCTACGCCGCCAACTTCATCCACGAGGTCGTCGTCTCGCTGCACTGACGCTTACCTGTGGGCGTGCCCGGAAAGGCCCGGCTGCCGTCTCGGCAGGCCGGGGTCCGTGCTGTCGTCCAGGTCGGGGGCGTTCCTGGCCTCGGGAGCCAGCGGGATCGCGACCCGGAAAATGGCGCCGCCACCCGGCGGGGACTCGACCCAGACCGTGCCGCCGTGCGCGGCCACCAGCGCGGCCACGATCGAGAGGCCGAGGCCGGCGCCGCCCGAGTGCCTGGTCCGCGCCCGGTCGACGCGGTAGAACCGCTCGAAGACGTGCTCGGCCTGCTCCGGGGTGAGCCCGGGTCCCCGGTCGGCGATCTCGAAGACGACCGCCGGGAACGCCGGCGAACCGGAATGCGGCGCCGCCGGGGGACCGGCGCCGGCCGCAGCCGGGACCCGGCCGGTGCCGAGCGCCGTCCCGCGGCGGGCGGTCGCGGCGGCCGCGCGCCATTCGTCCAGGCTGCCCAGCCGGACCCGGACCTCGATCGGCGTTCCATCCGGCGTGTGGTTGAGCGCGTTGTTCATCAGGTTGCCGATCACCTGGCGCAGCCTGGCCTCGTCGCCGATGACGAGCAGCGCCGCGCCGGATCCGACGGTGAGGTTGATGCCGCGGTCGGGGGCCACGACCCGGGCGTCGTGCACGGCGTCGGCGGCGAGCGTCAGCATGTCGACGGTGTGCCGCTCGAGCGGCCGCTGCTGGTCCAGCCGCGCGAGCAGCAGCATGTCCTCGACCAGGAGGCCCATCCGGGACGCCTCCTGCTCCACCCGCTGCATGATCCGGTCCAGATCGGCCCCGGTCAGAGCCCCCTCGCCGGCCGGGCCTCGGCTCACTTCGGCCCCGCCATTCCCCAGCGCAGGCCGGGCGTGGGCGCTGGGCAGCTCGGCCACCCCGCCGCGCTGCCGGTAGTACTCGGCGAAGCCGCGGATCGCGGTCAGCGGGGTCCGCAGCTCGTGGCTGGCGTCCGCGAGGAACTGGCGCATCCGCTGCTCGGACTGGCGGGCGGCTTCCTCCGACCGGGTGCGGTCGCCGAACGCGGTCTCGATCTGGCTGAGCATGACGTTCAGGGACCGGCCGAGCCGCCCCACCTCGGTCCGCGGATCGCGGTCGGGGACCCGCTTCGACAGGTCGCCGGCGGCGATCGCGGCGGCGGTGTGCTCGATGTCGGTGAGCGGCCGCAGGCTGGCCCGCACCACCGCGACGCCCACGATCGCCAGGATGATGATCACGACCCCGCTCACGAGCAGGTCGATCTCGGTGAGGAACCCGATGTCCTGGGTGATGTTGCCCTGGTCGTAGCCGACGACCAGGATCGCCGGCGTCGACGACGACGAGCCGAACGGGCCGAGGTTGTTCTGGACGTCCACCTTCTGCACGATCACCAGCCAGTGCGTGCCCGACTGGCCGGACACGGTGGCCACCTTGCCCGCGTTGGCGTTCAGCCAGGACTTGCTCACCGGAATCTGCGGCGGCGGCGACGCGGCCTGGATGACCGGGTTTCCGTTGGGGGACGTGAGCTGCTGGCCATCCGAGTTGAGCAGCCACACCTGCTCAAGCCCGCTTTCAAGAAAGCCGAAGCTGCTGACGTTGCCGTTGCTGAACTGAATACGCTGCTCGACCCGGTTGTAGTAGTCGCTGAGCTGCGTGTCCGCCTGGCGCTGCAGGTAGCCGCCGTACACCGCCCGGCCGGTGAAGCTGATCAGAGCCAGGGCGATGACCACCAGCGCCAGCACGGCAGTGATCATCTTGACGCGCAGCGGCGTGCGGTCGGGCAGCGCGCGCAGGTTCTCCCAGGCGCGGCCGATCCTCCCCGCTGACATGCCTACCGCTACCTATCGCTGCCTACGTCGAGGGGAGCCGCAGCACGTAGCCCACGCCGCGCAGCGTGTGCAGCAGGTGCGGCTCGGTCGTGTCGATCTTCCGCCGCAGCACCGAGACATAGGACTCCACGATGCCGGTATCGCCGCGGAAGTCGTAATCCCACACATGGTCGAGTATCTGCATCTTGGACAGCACCCGGTTGGCGTTCCCCATGAAGTACCTGAGCAGCTTGAACTCGGTCGGCGACAGCTGGATCTGCTGGCCACCGCGCCACACCTCGTGGCTGTCCTCGTCGAGTTCCAGGTCGGCGAACTTAAGCCGCGGCGGCGGCTCGGTGCCGTCGCCGCGGGTGCGGCGGAGCACGGCCCGGATCCTGGCGATCACCTCTTCCAGGCTAAACGGCTTGGTGACGTAGTCGTCACCGCCCAGGGTCAGGCCGCGGACCTTGTCTTCGGTCGAGTCCCGCGCGGTCAGGAAGACGACCGGGATCCGGGCGCCACCGCCGCGCAGCCGCCTGATCACGTCGAAGCCATCCATGTCCGGAAGCATCACGTCGAGCACGATGAGGTCGGGCCGGTGCCGCTGTGCCGCCTGCACCGCCTCCGTGCCTCGCGCGGCGGTGACCACCTCGAATCCCGCGTACCGCAGGCTGGCTGACAGCAGCTCAAGGATGTTGGGCTCGTCCTCGACGACCAGCAGCCGGGCGTCAGGCTGTCGGCGCCCATCAATCGTCGGTGTGACCATGGAACCATTGTCCAGCTACTGCCTGAGTGTTACCTGAAGGGGTGCTGAGGCAGTGCTTCACAAAACTGCTGGGCGTAACCTAAGGTTACTCAGCGGTATCGACAGTGTCGGCCGGGGCGCCGGGCTGCCAGCAGGAGATCGCCGCGACCCGCGAGCCGACCCCGAGCTTTGCATAGATCCGGTTCACGTGGTTCTTGACTGTTTTCTCCGCCAGGACAAGCCGCTGCGCGATCTGCCCGTTGGAGTGGCCCGCCGCTATGAGGGTCATGATCTCGGCCTCGCGCGAGGACAGCGCCGCGTCGCGCCCGGGCGTGGGATCGCTCCCGCTTCTCATGAGACCTCCGGCCGCCGTCCGGCAAAATAGCGTGAACCGTAGGACGCATGTTACTTAACCCCACAGTAGTTACCGCAAGGCATAAAGCTGGCGCAAAATTCCGTGGCACGCCGCTGGACTGGCGCGAGCAGTGCCGGGCGGCACCTACCGTGTCCGTAGTTACGGTGGCCGCGGTTACGGCGGCCACCGCAGACACGCGAGGGCAGCGGACCATGAGTGAATGGCCAGAGGGCTGGTACCGGGGGAGCGGGACGTCGGGCAGTGCCGGCCCGGGGGACCCGACGGTCCGGTCCCCGTACGCAGGATCGGGCGGGCAGGCAGCCGCGAGCGCGCAGGCGGGCGCGAGCGGTTACGGGCAGGCGGGCGCGAGCGGTTACGGGCAGGCGGGCGCGAGCGGTTACGGGCCCGGCGGCCGGCTCGGTTCCGGCAGTGCCTGGCCTGAGCAGCCGCCGGCGCACGTCGCGCCGTCGCACGGCCGGCCGGGCGGGCCCGGCGGCGCCGGCCCGCGTCGCAGGCGGCGGTGGCTGCGCCCTCGGCGGATCATCGCGGTGATTGCCCTGCTGCTCGTCGTGGTCATCCTCGCCGGCGTCGGCACGTACTTCTACCTGGACTCGAAGCTGAACCGGTCGGTGGTGCTGCCGGCGTTCAGCGGGCAGTCCGCCGGCCAGAACTGGCTGATCGCCGGCGCGGACACCCGCAACGGCCTTACCGACCAGGAGATCCAGAGCCTGCACCTGGGGAAGGACTTCGGCACGGCGAACTCCGACTCGCTGATGCTGCTGCACATCGGCGGCGGCAGGCCGGTGCTGATCAGCATCCCGCGCGACTCGTACGTGCCGATTCCCGGGTTCGGCTATAACAAGATCAACGCTGCGCTCGGATTCGGCGGCCCATCCCTGCTGGTCAAGACCGTCGAGAACGTCACCGGCCTGCGCATCGACCACTACGTCGGGATCGGGTTCCTCGGGCTCGACGACGTGGTTAACGAGGTGGGCGGCGTTCGGATCTGCCTGACAGCGCCGATGCACGACCTCGACTCCGGCGCCAACTTCAGCGCGGGCTGCCACACGATGGACGGCGCGCAGGCGCTGGCGTTCGTCAGGGACCGGCACTCGTTCGCCGACGAGGACCTGCAGCGGGTGCAGGACCAGCGGGCGTTCCTCAAGGCGCTGCTGGACAAGGCCACGAGCCCGAGCGTGTTCCTCAACCCGTTCGTCGCCCTGCCGTTCGGCTCCAGCGCCGCGAGCTCGGTCTCCGTCGACAAGGGCACGAACCTGTACAGCCTGGCCAAGATGGCGTTCGCGCTGCGCAATCCGGAGACCGGCACGGTCCCGATCGCCAACGCCAACTACATGACCTCGAACGCGGGTGACGCCGTGCTGTGGAACCGCACCGAGGCCCTCGCGCTGTTCAACGCGCTGCAGAACGACCAGGCCGTCCCCAAGGGCCTGCTGAGCGGGACAACGGTCGGCTAGCAGCGGTCCGGGGCGCCGCCATCCCACCAGATCGTGACCACGTCACGGCCGGCCGAGGCCAGCTCGAGGGGGCGGGACGGGTCGGTCCCGGACTCGGCCAGCGCGCTGGCCACCTCGGCCGACCGCTCCGGCGGCAGGCACAGCCGCCGCCGGGTGACGTCGACGAGTTCCGCGAAGCCGGCGTAGTCCCGGCCGCCCGGGCGGCGCCAGGCCTCGTGGCCCGGGTGCAGGCCCATCGCCGCCAGGATCGCGATCAGGTCGGCGGCCGTGGGGGACCGCGGCCGCCGCAGCCCGTGGAACCTCAGCCACAGCGGGTTCAGCACGGCGAGCGGGTGCACGGCGGTCATCTCGACGACCACGATGCGGCGCGCGCCCGCGGTGAGGGCCGCGACGAACGGCTCCAGTTCCGGGACGTTGTACAGCACGTGGTGGCAGGTCACGACGTCGGCCGGGCCGGCCAGCGGCGCAACATCCGGCCATGACCCGAGCACCGTGCGGCCGGCGACCGCCGACTGGCTCACACGTTCAGAAATCCTTTCCAGCATCCCGGGATCGGCGTCGACCGCCGTCACCGACGTGGCGCGGGGCAGCAGCGGCAGGCACGCGGCGCCGGCGCCCGAGCCCACGTCGAGCACGCTGCCCGGCGGATCCAGGGCGGCCCAGGCCCGCCGGTACGACGGGCCGGACGGCGCGGCGCGCACGCGGTCGGCGCGGCGGGCGAAGACCTGCCGGGGCAGCACCCACGGTGAGTCGGCGACCGCCGCCGCGATGTGCTCGGGTATCGCCCATGCCGCCAGGTCGGCGCGCCAGGCGTCCAGCAGGGCGGGCAGCTCAGCCATCACCCTGAACGTTATGCCCGCCCGCAAAATTAGAACAGGTTCTTGCTCCCGGCACGGCGCCAGGGAAAGCTTGGGCCATGGACCTTGTCGCCATCGAGGAGATCCGCCAGGTTAAGCACCGGTACCTGCGGTGCGTCGACCTCAAGCTGTGGGGCGACCTGGCGGAGGTGTTCACGCCGGACGCGACCGCCGACTACGGCACGCCGGCCCTGGGCAAGCCGCTGCGGCTGGCCGGCCGGGACCAGATCGTCGCGTTCCTGCGGGAGCGCCTCGGACGCTCGATCATCACCGTCCACTTCGCCAGCCAGCCGGAGATCGCCGTGGACGGCGACACGGCCAGCGGCACCTGGGCCTTTGAGGACACGGTGATCGCAACCGAGCACCGCATGGTGATCACCGGCGCCGCGTTCTACGAGGACCGCTACCGGTGCGGTGGCGACGGCCGGTGGCGGATCGCGCACACCGGGTACGTGCGCACCTACGAGGCCACGATGTCCCTCGATGACCTGCCAAGCTTCCGGATCACCTCGAACCGCTGGGCCGCACAGGCCACGGCCGGCTAGAACCCGTTCTCGCCCGGAGGCGGCCGTGCCCGACCCGCTCAGTGCTTCCGAGAGCGCGCGCGTCGGCCAAGCCGCCGCGCGGCCGCTTACCCAGCCGTTCGCCGACGCCGTGCTGGAAGCCGAGAAGATCATCGCTGGCGCCCCGCACGTGCAGACCGAGCAGGACCTGGCCGAGGGGTACGACTACCTCGCCGGGTCGGTCCGGTCGGCGCTGCAGCTCGCCTGGGCCTACCAGCGCGACTTCCCGTTCTTCGCCCAGTCGACCGGGCCGTACACCAAGGTCGGCCTGGACAACCCGGACACCCTGTACTTCCACTGCCACCTGCGGGACGACGCGGAGTACGTGGTCACCGGCAGGCGGGGCAGCACCGTCGACCTGAGCTTCCAGGTCCTGGACGGGGACTACTCGCCGGTCCAGGTGCCGGACAGCCTGTCCGCGTTCGACGACAGGGAGATCGAGATCGCCGGCGACGGCACGTTCGAGCTGCGGTTCGGCCCGGCGAGGCCGGGCGGGGAGCGCGGGCAGCCGGGCTACGTCACCCTCGGCCCGGGATCGGCGATGCTGCTGGTCCGCGAGGTGTACAGCGACTGGTCGGCCGAGCGGCGCGGCACGATCAGGATCCGCCGCGCCGGCCGCGAGGGCGCGGCCCCGCCGCCCGCCGACAGCGCCGCGCTGGCCAGGCGGTACGGCGTGGCCGGCAAGATCCTGCTCGCCCGGATCCGGACGTTCCTCGCCTTCCCCGAGTGGTTCTACCTGAAGCTGCCGGTGAACACGATGACGCCGCCGCGCCCCACGCCCGGCGGGCTCGCGACCCAGTACTCGTCCGTCGGCCACTTCGACCTGGCCGGCGACCAGGCGATGATCGTGACGGTCCCGGCGGCGGGCCGGGACGTCGCGCCGTACCAGGGCATCCAGCTCGGCAGCATGTGGTACGTCTCGCTGGACTACATCAACCACCAGACCAGCCTCACCGCCGACCAGGCACGGACCGACCCGGACGGGCGGATGCGCTTCGTGATCAGCGAGCGCGACCCGGGCCTGGCGAACTGGCTGGAACTCACCGGGCGCAGCCGGGGCTACGTGCAGATCCGCTGGCAGCGGCTGACCAGGGAGCTCGGGCCCGATGACGGCCCGGTTGTGGAGGTTGTCCCGTTCGCGGAGCTGCTGCGAGCGCTGCCGTATCACGGGCAGGCGCGGGTGACGCCGGCGCAGTTCGCGGCCCGGATCGCGGCGCGGCAGGCCGCGGTGGCAGACAGGATGCTGGGCTGATGGCCCCGCCCCCCGCCCACAGCCGTGCCCCTCTCCTGCTGCGGGACAAGGTCGTCGTGGTCTGCGGGGCCGGCCCGGGGCTCGGCCGGGCGATCGCGCTGCAGAGCGCGCGGGCGGGCGCGGACCTCGTCCTCGCCGCGCGCACCGAGGCGCGGGTCAAGGAGGTTGCCGCCGAGGTCACGGCGCTGGGCAGGCGGGCCGTGGCCGCGGTCACCGACGTCACCGACGACGCGCTGGCCGCCGGCCTGCCGACGGTCGCGCTGGAGGCGTTCGGCCGGGTCGACGCGCTGGTGCACAACGCGTTCGCGATCCCGCCGCTCACTTCCCTGGGCGCCGCCGACCTGGACGCGGTCCGGGCCGGGCTGGAGACCAGCGTGCTCGGCGCGCTGCGGATGACCCGGCTCTTCGTCCCCGCGCTGGCGGCGAGCCGCGGCTCGGTCGTGATGATCAACTCCGCGGTGCTGCGGCATTCCCGTGCGCCGTTCGGCCCGTACAAGATGGCGAAGTCCGCGCTGCTCGCGCTGGCGCAGAGCCTCGCCACCGAGCTCGGCCCGCGGGGGATCCGGGTCAACTCCGTGGCGCCCGGGTATATCTGGGCCGGCTCGCTGAAGTGGTACTTCGGCCAGCTGGCGAAGCAGCGCGGCGTCACCGTGCAGCAGGTCTACGACGAGACCGCCGCAACGACCGACCTGCGCAGGCTGCCCGAGCCGGCCGAGGTGGCCGACGCGGTGGTGTTCCTCGCGTCGGACCTGGCGCGGGCGGTCACCGGGCAGTGCCTGGACGTCAACTGCGGCGAGTTCCACCACTAGGCCGCGGCATGACTCTGAACCCTCCGCCCCCCGGCGCCGGACGCGACAACGTCGGCACGCCCGCGGACCTGCACGCGTCGGCCACCAGGGTCACCGGGCTTTCGGATTTCGGCGCGGACGACTACCGCGACGGCCTGGCCGTGCTGCTGGAGTCCTACGCCAGGGACGCGGAGCTGACCCCGCTGGGCATGCGGGTGAAGCGGTCGTTCCTGCGCGGCGCCCTGGTGGCCAGGCTGCTCAGCGAGGCGGCGTGGGCGTCCTGGCCCGCGCACGCCGCGACAGCGATCGAGCGGCCGGTCTTCGTCACCGGGCTGCCGCGGACCGGCACCACCGCGCTGCACCGGCTGCTCGCGGCCGACCCCGCGCACCAGGGCCTGGAGATGTGGCTCACCCAGGCGCCGGGGCCGAGGCCGCCGCGGGAAACCTGGGCGGCGAACCCGGTCTTCCGCCAGATCCAGGCGGGCTTCGCGGAGCACCACGCCGCGCACCCGGAGTTCATGGGCGTGCACTACATGGCCGCCGACCAGGTGGAGGAGTGCTGGCAGCTGCTGCGCCAGTCGATGCGGTCCATCTCCTACGAGTGCCTGGCCCACCTGCCGACCTACTCCGCCTGGCTGCGGTCGGCGGACTGGACCGCCGCGTACCGCAGGCACCGCCGCAACCTGCAGCTGATCGGGATGAACGACCCCGGCCGCCGCTGGGTGCTGAAGAACCCCAGCCACCTGTTCGCGCTCGACGCGCTGCTCACCGTGTACCCGGACGCGCTGGTGATCCAGACACACCGGGCGGCGCCGGTCGCGATCGCGTCGGTCTGCAGCCTGGCGGCGCAGGCGATGTCCGGCTGGTCGCGGGCGTTCCGCGGGAACGTGATCGGCCGGGATCAGCTCGAGCTATGGGCACGCGGGCTGGGGGAGTTCACGGCCGCGCGCGCCAGGCACGACCCGGCGCGGTTCTGCGACGTGGCGCACGACGAGCTGGTGGCCGACCCGGTCGGCACCGTCGAGTCGGTCTACGCCCGGTTCGGGCTGCCGTTCACCGGCCCGGCCGCCGACGCCATGCGCGCCCGGCTCGCTTCGCCCGGCCTGGAGCGGGGGAGCGGCGGCCGCCCCGCGCACCAGTACTCGCTGGCCGACTTCGGGCTCACCGCTGGCGAGGTCACCGAGCGCTTTGCCCGGTTGCGCGGCTGATGCCAGGCACGCCACCGGCTCAGGCGTTCTGGCTCTTACTGCAGCGCCACGGCCTTGCCGGCCGCCATTCCATGATCGTGGTAGCTGGCGCGCATATGTGCGCGCTATCTACCACGATCATGAAAAGAACCCGCAGCACTGGCGCAGGCACGGCTCAGCAGCCGGGCCCGGTCGGTTATGCCCGCCGGGTCGCCGCGGGTCAGCGCACCGCCGACGCCGACCGCCATCGCGCCGGCGCCCAGCCACTGCGGCGCGTCCTGCGCGCTGATGCCGCCCGTGGGCACGAACGGCACCTGCGGCATCGCGGCGGCGACGGCCCGGAGGTAACCGATGCCGAGCGACCCGGCCGGGAACAGCTTCACCGCGTCGGCGCCGAGCTCCATGGCGGCGTTGATCTCGGTCGGGGTGGCGGCCCCGGGGATCACCGCCACGCCGTACCGGTGGCCGGCACGCAGCACCTCTTCGGACACCAGCGGCGACACCAGGAACCTCGCGCCGGCCTGGACGGCGGCGAACGCGGCCGCGGCGTCCAGCACCGTGCCCGCCCCGACGAGCGCGTCCGGGCGGGCCACTCGCAGCTCGGCGATCGCGTCCGGCGCGTCCGGCGTGGTGAAGGCGACCTCGACGACCGTGACGCCGCCCTCGACCAGCGCCTGGCCGGCCGACGCCGCCGCTGCGGCGCTGCCGGCCCGCAGGACGCCGATGCAGCGGGCGTCCGCGATCGCGGCGCACGTCGACCAGCGGGTCATCGCGCCGTTCAGCCCTGCTGGTCCGCGGGCAGCACAGCCACGCAGTCGATCTCTACCCTGATGCCCTTCAGGGCGGCTCCGACCGTGGTCCGGGCGGGCAGCGGCTCCGGGAACGTCTCCGCGTAGACCGCGTTCATCTCGTCGAAATCGCCGATGTCGGCGAGGAAGACTCCGCACTTCACAACGTCGGCGAGGCTGGCGCCGGCCTCCGCCAGCACCGCCGCCAGGTTCTCCAGCACGACCCTGGTCTGCTCGGCCGTGGTCTCGCCGATGACGGCGCCACCGCGGTTCGGCCCCTGCCCGGACACGTAGACGAACCGGCCCTCGGCCACGATGCCCGGCGAATAAGCCCCGCCCGGTGTCGTGCCCGCGACGGCGCGCTTGGCCATGACCTCTCCCTTTTCGCAGGACAGTTCCGGAACTGGATAGTAGCGGCTAGTGTGCCGGTCCGGAGATGCGTGAGCAGTAGCGGCAGATGCGGTCGATGATCTGGTCGGCGGTCTTGGTCCACGTGAACGGCCGGGCGCTGCTGTTCCAGATCTTGATCCAGTTCTCCAGCGCGGTGGTGAGCTCGTCGAGGGAGCAGAACACGCCGCGGTCCAGGCAGCGTCGCTGCAGCTCGGCGAACCACCGTTCGACCTGGCTGATCCAGGAGGAGTAGGCCGGGGTGAAGTGCAGCTGGACGGCCCGGTGCCGCGCGGACAGGTGGCCGATCACTTTGCCGGTGGCGGTGTTCAGCGCGGCGAAGACTCTCACGGCTTGCGTCTCCCCGCAATCCTCCAGGTCACAGCGCGATAACATGCCCAAGGCGGGGGCCGCCCGTGGCGCAGCACGTTCGCGCGGGAACACGCGGGAACCAGCGGACAGGGGCTTGCACGGGCCTCATGCCGCCCCAGAGCCGCCTTGCCCGGTGATCTTGTAGTCGATATGGCCTCGGAAGCTGCGCCTGATTGATCATTCTCGAGCGGGTCTGCGCAGATGCTGACCGGGCCGACATCCGCTGGCCACGTGTCCTACGGGACCTTCCAGTGCAGGCCCGCGAGTATGAGGACCTGCGGGATGAACGAGTCCGTGATCTGAAGCGCGGGTTGTTGACTGCCGCCGATGCTG